>OGFL01001798.1_pt1 | contig 13430 bp, 10 predicted proteins | sample 1570911 | NCBI WGS metagenome assembly OGFL01 (sample SAMEA2582050, study PRJEB24529) | metagenome | biome: Human gut stool | place: China | collected 2011 | reverse complement strand
ACCAGACGGCTTACCCATTGCCCCGGACGTTCTGACCAAGTGGTACCGTATGTGGCGGGCAGAGCACCCGGAGTTTGAGAAGATCGTGTTCCACGGTCTGCGCCATTCCAGTGCCACCTACCAGCTGCTGCAGTCTGGCGGTGACTTCAAATCGGTGCAGGGCAACACCGGCCATGCAACCGCCACCGTCCTGATGGACACCTACGCTCATACGCAGGACAAGCCCCGGTTGGAGTTGACAGAGAAGATCGAAGCCGACTTCTACACGCAGGATGTGGCCGGTGCAAAGCCGCAGAAACCCCCGGAAAACAAAACGCCGGTGGCAACAAAAATCACGGGTAAAATGATCCTTGAAGCCATCCGGCAGATGGACGCAGAGGAGCGCCGCGAGCTGACGCGGGTGCTCTTCGCGTAAAATTCTCTTTTTTGTGCAGCGAAATACACGCTGTGCAAGCGATGCAAAGAGTTCATGGCTTTTTTGTAAAGTGTGCAGGAGATGTGCAAAAGTGTGCAGACTCTGCCAGAAAAACAAAAAAGCCATGAAATCTTTCGATTTCACGGCATTTTCTGGTGCAGGAAAGCAATCCAAATCCGAACCATTTCCCTTGGATGCAACTTCTGTCGCTTCTCCAAAGGTGACGGTCTGTGTTCCTTCTTTATAGTTGAAGGTTATCAAAACCTTATCGTCATATAGGTAAATCGCATTGATGAAGGTATCCACCAGTGCCTGCCGCTGGTCTTTCAGGCTCATGTCCAGCTTGCGAAACCGCAGCAGCCAGAACCGGATGAACTCCTCTGTGACCTTGGGCTTTGCCAGCTTTTCTTCCGCAATGCGGACTTCAAGTTCACGCTTGGTTTCTTCCAGCTGCTCCAGCCGCTCCTTGGTGGAGCTGGTCAGGATACCGGCCTGAATCGCATTGAGCATATTCTGGATACCAGATTCCGCATCCCGAAGCTGCTTCTCGTAGAGGGGAATGTTGGTATTTTCCTTATTTTGCAGTTCCATCACCTTGGCAATGATGGATTCCATAGCGGCATCGTCTTTCACAAGCTGCATGGTCTGGTTGACCACAAGATCTTCCAGCCACTGTTTACGGACAGCCTTTTTCTTGCAGCCTTTATGCTTTTTGGCAGTAGCGCATTTATAATAGCGGTGGACTTCGCCCGTCCGGCTCGTACCGCTTTCGCCAAACATCAGTGCACCACAGTAGCCGCAGAACAGCTTGGTGGTGAGCAGGTAGTCATCCTCTGCCTTTCTACGGGCAGGGGCTTTCTTGTTTTTGGCAATCTTTTCCTGCACATCATCGAACAGTTCCAGCGGAATGATGGGCGGGATGGCATCGGGCACGACCACATCCCGGAATTTCAGTTCTCCGATGTACCGCCGATTCTTGAGCATATGTTCGACACTGTTATAGGTGAACGCACCGCCGACCGGGTTCTTGATGCCGTTCTCGTTCAGCCAGTCCCGGATCTCTTTCATTGTAAGACCATCCCGGTACTTCCTGAACGCTTCCAGCACAAAAGGAGAGGTGAGTGGGTCAATATGGAACTTTCGTTCCGAATCCAGCGTGTAGCCAAAGGTTCCACGACCACCATTGCAGCGGCCCTTCAGGATGTTCTCGGTCTGTCCACGGACAACCTTTTCGGCAAGGTCGGCAGAGTAGTATTCTGCATAGCCCTCCAGCACCGACTCCAGAATGATGCCCTCTGGCCCCCCGGAAATGATTTCCGTTGCCGACATAAGCTTGACACCGTTCTTCTTCAGCTGGGTCTTATACCGCGCGCTGTCATAACGGTTCCGGGCAAAGCGGTCAAGCTTCCAGACCAGCACAATGTCAAACAGCTTTTTGTCGCTGTCCTTTATCATCTGCTGAAACTCCGGGCGGTTGTCCGTTTTGGCAGAGATGGCACGGTCAATGTAGTGCTTGACGATGGTGATGCCGTTCTTTTCCGCATAGGCAGTGCATTCCCGAATCTGGCCTTCGATGGATTCTTCACGCTGGTTATCCGATGAATAGCGGGCATAGATCACGGCGGTCATGGCAGGCACCTCCCATTTATACAGCATTGAACAATAATACGTTTGCCGATCTTGGATTTCGTATAATATATCATGCAGCTTCAATAAATACAAGGTCTTTCTAAAAAAATCCAAGAAATCTCAATATAAACAAGCTTTCTGTTGTTTTGCAATTTGTTCGATTCTGGGAAATGAATGTTCAAAAAACATCTGGAAAGCGCCACACAAATAGTTATGATTTCCCGTGGAATCTACATACCAATCCCGTTTACAGCCGCCGAAGCACATTCTTCGCCAGCGGCATGAATTACACTCAGCAGGATGTTCTGCTCCGTCCTTCAAAAAACGGCGCTCCTTATCGCATTGCATGATTTCGACAAATGACGTATCCTTCACTACCCCCAGTTTCCATTCGTCTAAACAGTAAAAGTCACAAGGATAGAGAGAGCCGTTTCCTTCCACCACAAGATAATTTCCACAGCTTCCACTTGTGGCACATGTTCCTGCAGGCATTCCCATAGCAAGATAGATATAGTCGTCAAATAAACGGACGCTTGTATACTGACCAGCTTGCCAATCCCGATACCATTCATCAAATAACCCACATAAAAAGTGTCCATAAAGTTCCGGTGTAATGGAATATGGCATACTGCCACGAGGTTTACCTAATGGATCAAGACACGGCGTAAATTGCAGATAGTTACCACCAAGTTTCTGAAGCGTATGATACACTTTGACAGGGCTTTTTGCACACGATCGTGTAACAACACAGAGGATGTTTGTATCAACTTTATTTTTTTGCAAAAGAGAAAGTGCTTTTGTCACGCGAGCCCATGTGGATCTTCCAAAAGCATCTGGGCGTAATTCATCATGAAGAGCTTTTGTGCCATCTATACTGATTCCCACTAGGAAGCGATTTTCTGCCAGAAAAACAGCCCACTGTTCATCAATCATCAGGCCATTTGTCTGAATTGCAAAATTCACGTGGACGTGGTTTGCGTTATGCTGGTAAACCTTTTCAACAAAATAACGGTAGTAATCCAGCCCAGCAAGTGTTGGTTCTCCTCCCTGAAAGGCAAACGTCACGCTACTGTTCCTGTTATCCAATGCAGCAAAGGCTTGTTGAATCAAACAATCGACAGTTTCAGTCGTCATTCGACCAGTGCTGGCTTCTGCGCGATTGACTGCTTCATCTTCATAAAAACAGTAGCGACAACGCATATTGCACAGACTTGAAGCTGGTTTGATTAGAAAATTCAAATTTTTCATTATTACCTCAGCTTAATATCTTCTATTTTACTGCTTAGAGCTTTCTTCATGAAGCGCTTCTATAATCATCTCAATAAATATGAAAAAAGTAATCGCATCATCTAGAAGATAATTGCATCGCTCGTGGCTAAGGAAAGGAAGCACAACCGTCTGGGTAACAAGTTTTGCGAGAGTGGTACGGGTCGACATGGTAATGAGGATGACCGATGCTCCTCGTTGAACATATTGTTCCACAAGGGATTCATAAAGCGGATCACCGCTGAGAGAAAAAATAAATATAACGTCATTAGATCGGATGAGGGAAACATAGCATTCCATCTGCGAAGTATCATTCATAAAGTGGCTGTCGATGCCGGAACGATTCAGACGAAATGCCATCTGCTGTGCAGACATGCCAGAGTGATAGTTGCCAAGAGTGATAACGCGATTGGCCCGGTGGATGATCTGAACGATCGTCTGAATCTGATCAGCGGAGACCCCTTGACGGAGCTTTTGGATAATGTTTTCGTACCGGGTCAGGATGTTGTGCTCCTGTGCAGAAGCCGCCAGAGCCGGTTCATGAAGATAGGCATATTTGAACTCAGACCATCCCTGATATCCGAGTTTCTGGCATAAACGAACGATAGCACTGCGTGAGATGCCGGCATCCTGTGCAATGATCTCAGCACTTCGGCGCTGGATATCGTGCGGATAGTTCAGCAGGTATTCTGCGGCTTTGCGCTCGTTTTTGGGGAGACTGGGAAGCACAGCCTGCATATTTTCCAGAACTGTCATAGAGATTACCTCCATCGGAGTCTAAAAATTGGGGTATCGGTAAGGATCATTATCTCAAGTATAATCGAAAAACGAACAATTGTCCAGAATTGAGCAGTAAAACAATCGAAATCCCCAAAAATAGTATACAAAAACGAACAGATGTTCTTGTGCAGCACGACAAAAACGAACATTTGTTCAGAAAAGCATTGATTTTACGAACGAATGACCGTATAATAAATCCATCGAAAAGATTCCAGGGCCCGGAATTTTTGCATTGGTAAAAAGCAAATGAAGGAGAATCTTTATGGCGATCAAGAACTATTCAGCGGCGGCAGAGACGCTGATTCAGCTTTCCGGCGGTAAGGAAAATTTTATAACGGTCGAAAACTGCGCGACCCGTGTCCGCATCCAGTACAAAGACCTGTCCAAGGTGGACAAAAAGGCCATCGGAGAGATGGACGGTGTGCTGAGCGTGATTGAAAAGGACGGCCTGCAGGTGGTCGTCGGCCCGGGTGTCTGCAACAAGCTGTGTGCGGCCATCAATGAGATTCTGAGCGTTGACCGCGCTGCGAGCACCGCTGCGCCGGATGCGCCGGATGTACCGGAAGAAAAGAAGAAGGGCAACTTCCTCAAAATCATCAGCGACATCTTCGTTCCGGTCCTGCCTGCTATGATCGCAGGCGGTATCGTACAGGGTCTGAATAACGTTCTGAAATCGGTCGCGGAGGCTCGTGCGGCAGCGGCTGGCATCGCGGCGACGGAGACGCTGACGGCTGCACAGGTCTGGCTGCAGAATTATCATCTGCTGAACTTGAGCAACCTGATGGGCCTGATCTATGCCTGCGTGTTCAACTTCCTTGCAATTTACGTCGGCTATACAGCGGCAAAACGCCTGAGCGTTGACCCGGTCCTCGGTGCGCTCATTGGCTGCATCACCCTGAGCGGCGATTTGACGAAGTTCGGAACCTCTGCAGGCAAAGGCGGCTTGATTGGCGTCATCATCTCGATTCTGGTCCTCAAGTACATTTATAAATTTATTCAGAAGATCATTCCCAATCAGGTGGCCGTTATCTTTGTGCCGACCCTGAGTGTTCTGATTACAGCGGCGTTGATGATCACGACTTTGATGCCGGTCTGCGGCGTTCTGTCGGATGCCATCGTCAGTGGCCTGATGTGGATCCTGGACAAGACCGGCGTCTTCGGCGGCTTTATTCTGGCGGCATGTTTCCCGACCCTGATCTCGACTGGCCTGCATCACGGTCTGACGGCAATCCACATGGAGATGCTCAATACTCTGGGTTACGCTCCGCTGATTTCGGTTCAGGTCATGAGCAACGCCGGTATGGTCGGCGCAGCCTGCGGCATCTTCCTGCTGAGCAAGAACGAAAAAGTCCGTCAGGCCTGCCGTGGCGCGATTCCGACCTCCTTCCTGTGCGTCGGTGAGCCGGTCATCTACGGTGTCTGTCTGCCCTCCGGCTTCGGCTTCATCACCGGTTCCATCGGTGCAGGCGTCGGCGGTGCGCTGATCCGTTTGTTCAACGTTTCCTTCAATGCGATGGGTATGGCTGGTATGTCTGCTCTGCCGCTGGTCGCAGATGGAAAGTATCTGTACTACCTGATTTCTTACTTTGGCGGTGCGATTGCTGCCTGCGTGCTGACCTATATCGTGGGTAAGGCACGCCACTACGAATAATCCCTTTTCATGAGAGGAGAGACCAATCTGTGCGAACCATTATGGTGATGTTTGATACGCTGACGCGAAAGTTTTTGCCGAGTTACGGCTGTAACTGGACAAAACTGCCTAATTTCAAACGGTTGGAACAACGCTGCACAACCTTCGACAATTTCTATGCAGGCAGTCTGCCCTGCATGCCGGCCCGACGAGAACTACATACCGGAAAGCATAACTTTCTTCATCGAAGCTGGGGTCCGCTGGAACCGTTTGATCGTTCTTGTGTCGAAGTCCTGCGTGCGGAGGGCGTCTATACCCATCTGTGTACAGACCATTCGCACTATTGGGAAGACGGTGGCTGCACCTATCATAACCGCTATGACACCTGGGAGGGCTTCCGTGGACAGGAGGGCGACCGCTTTGTGGCGCACGATATCCCGGTGGACATGCCAGAGAAACGCCATCCCCTCAATAAGACTGGTATCTCCGTAACACAGCATTACCGCAACCGGGAGCGTCAGAGGACGGAAGAAGAAATGTCCGGCACACGAACTGTACAGGCCGGACTGGAATTTCTGAAAGAGCACGTGGAAAAAGACAGTTGGTTTTTACAGATAGAGTGCTTTGATCCTCACGAGCCCTTCTATGTTCCGCAGAAATACCGTGCCCTGTACGATCTGCCGGAAGAAGAAACTTTGAACTGGCCCCGATACGGCAGAGTTGCCAGCGAAGACTACCGTGAAGATCTGCAAAATGCAGCTAGAGAGTATGCGGCTCTGATGACAATGTGCGATGTGCACCTCGGGCTGATTCTGGACTTCATGGATGCGCACGATATGTGGAAGGATACGGTCCTCATTGTCAACACCGACCACGGCTTCCTGCTGGGCGAACACGAATGGCTCGGCAAGAATTTTCCGCCGCCTTATGACGAATTGGTACATCTCCCGTTCTATTTCCATGTTCCGGGCATCGCCGAGGGCGGACGGTGTGAACAACTGGCAACAACAGTGGATATCGCGCCAACGCTGCTGGAACTCTTTGGATGTGCCCAGACCCCGATGGGCGAGATGGACGGTCGGTCACTGCTCCCGGCATTGGAAGGGAAACCGGTTCGGGAATGGGCATTGTTTGGTGTCCATGGCTGCTATACGGGCATTACAGATGGTCGGATGACCTACCTGAAAGCCGAACAGAACGAGGATGCGCCGCTGTATGAGTACACCCTGATGCCGACGAATATTCGTGGGTATTTTTCGGAAGATCAGCTTCGCCGTGGGGAGCTGGTGGAAGGGACCCGGTTTACCAATGGCATCCCGTGCATCCGGTATCCGGTCGTAAAAATATACCAGACTGCAAAATTGAAAGACCGCCTGTATGACCTCAAAAAAGACCCGGAACAGCTGAAAAACCTGAGCGGAAGTCCGGAAGAGACTGTCTGGAAGGATAAGCTGACCAACGCACTGAAACAGGTGCAGGCTCCGCAGGAAGAGTTTTTCCGACTGGGATTATAAACAGAAACAGGACGGCATTACAGCTTGTCCTGTTTTTTCCTGTAGAGTCCTGCTTCTCCTTGTAGAGATGGAGTAAAGTTATGAATAAACGCACAGATACAAAAACACTTTGGAAGCTTTTCCTAAGTACCCTTTATATCAGCACTTTCACCTTCGGTGGCGGCTTCGTCATCGTCACCTTCATGAAGCAAAAATTTGTTGATGAACTGCATTGGCTGAAAGAGGATGAAATGCTTGATTTTGCGGCTCTGGCTCAGTCCAGTCCGGGCGCTATTGCGGTCAATGCTGCGATTCTAGTCGGCTGGCGTGTCGGCGGATTTATTGGAATGGTGACATCGGTCATCGGTACCATCATTCCACCCATGGCGATTCTCTCGGGCATTTCCTTTTTTTATACGGCTTTTGCTACTAATTTATATGTTTCCCTTGCACTGAAAGGTATGCAGGCCGGTGTTGCTGCGGTCATTCTGGACGTTGTTTTTGGCTTGGGCGGTAACATCATCCGGCAGCATAAGCCTGTTTACATCGGGGTTATGATGCTTGCCTTCCTTGCAAACAGCATTTTTAATATCAACGTCATCTTCATCATTCTGACCTGTGCCGTTTTTGGCGTCCTGCTCGAAGTCATTCACCACATAAAGCGGAGAGGAGATGCCGTATGATTTACTTGCAGTTGTTTCTGAGCTTTCTACAGGTAGGCATGTTCAGCATCGGTGGCGGTTATGCGGCCATTCCACTGATTCGGGATCAAATTGTGACCAGCCACGCTTGGCTGACAATGAACGAATTCACCGACCTCATTACCATTGCTGAAATGACACCAGGTCCTATTGCGGTCAACTCGGCGACCTTTGTTGGCATCCGTATTGCCGGCCCTCTGGGTGCCGTCATCGCCACATTGGGTTGTATTACGCCTTCGCTTCTCATTGTTTCTCTGCTGGCTTATATTTATTATCGATATAAGAATGTCTCTGCCCTGCAAAGCGTTTTAGCAAGCCTGCGTCCAGCAGTCGTTGCTCTTATCGCAGGTGCCGGTCTGTCTATCTTAAAGCTGGTTGTGTTTCAAGGCAATGTTGTTGCCCTTGCCTCCGTGAACTGGGCTGGTGTTTTGATTTTTGTTGCCGCTTTTGTTGCCCTTCGGACGTTCAAAATAAATCCAATTTTAACAATGCTCTGCTGTGGAGCAGCAAATTTATTTGTAAATCTCTTCTGCTAAAAAGAATAGGAGAAACAAACCATGAGTGTTTTTCGTGATGATTTCCTGTGGGGCGGCGCCTGTGCCGCCAACCAGTTTGAGGGTGCATGGGACGTGGACGGCAAGGGTGCCAGTGTGCCCGATATGTGCACCAATGGCTCCCATACCAGCCCGAAATGGGTGACCACCAGCATCCGCCCCGACCGGCTGTACCCCAGCCACGAAGCCATTGATTTCTACCACCACTACGAAGAGGACATCGCCCTCTTCGCCGAGATGGGCTTCAAGACCTTCCGCACCTCCATCAACTGGACCCGCATCTTCCCCACCGGCATAGAGACCGAGCCGAACGAGAAGGGGCTGGAATTCTACGACCGCGTGTTTGATTGCTGCAAACAGCACAGCATCGAGCCGCTGGTCACCATCAGTCACTATGAACTGCCCTATGCTCTGGTGGAAAAGTACAACGGCTGGGCGTCCCGGGAGCTGATCGACTTCTACATGAACTACTGCAAGGCGATCTTCGAGCGGTATAAGGATAAAGTCAAATACTGGCTGACCTTCAACGAGATCAACTGCGGCACCATGCCCATGGGTGCGATCCTCGAGACCGGCACGATCAAGGGCTTTGAGGGTCCGGTCAACAAAGTTCCCGACAACAAGCAGGAGCGTTTTCAGGCACTGCATCACCAGTTCGTGGCCAGTGCCAAGGCGGTCAAGTACGCCCACGATAACTATCCCCGGTTCAAGATGGGCTGCATGATCTGCTTTGTCACCACCTACCCGCTGACCTGCGACCCGGCTGACCTCGTGGCCAACCAGAAACAAATGCAGATCATGAACTGGTTCGCCTCGGATATGCATGTCCGCGGCGAGTACCCCTATTATATGAAGCGGTACTTTGCCGAGAACGATATCACCATCCGGCAGGAGCCAGAGGATGCCGCCATCCTGAAAGAGGGCACGGTGGACTTCTACACCTTCAGCTACTATATGTCCAACTGCGTCACCACCCACAAAGATGCCGACAACATCAGCGGCAACATCATGGGCGGCAAGAAGAACCCCTATCTTCAGGCTTCCGACTGGGGCTGGCAGATCGACCCCATCGGCCTGCGCTATACCCTGAACGAGATCTACGACCGCTACCACATCCCCCTGATGGTGGTGGAGAATGGTCTGGGCGCTTATGACGTGAAGGGCGAGGACGGCAAGGTGCACGACAGCTACCGTATCGACTACCTGCGCCAGCACATCGAGCAGATGGCTGAGGCTGTCAAGGACGGTGTAGACCTGATGGGCTATACCCCCTGGGGCTGCATCGATCTGGTTTCGGCTTCAACCGGCGAGATGGCGAAGCGTTACGGGTTCATCTACGTCAATAAGTTTGACGATGGCACCGGCGACCTGAGCCGCGAGAAAAAGGACTCCTTCTACTGGTACAAGAAAGTTATCGCCTCCAACGGCGAAAAATTGGAATGATTGATCTTTCTAGAATTGTGCAACGCCTCCATATAAGCCGCACTTCTTTCACTTTGCCGCAATAGAATTTGTAAAGCTATCTTGGCACATCTTAGAAACCATGATATTTTCTGTCACAAATCCCACTGATTTTGTGGATTGGTTCAAAACCATCCACAAGATGTGGTCGTGTTCATTTTGAACACTGCCACAGAAAGTGGTTGGTTATCACCATGAGACCCACCACTTCAGTGAGGAAAAGACCCCGAAAGAATTAACCGCCCCGCAACACACCCGATTCATTTTGCCGCCGATTCACCCGACAAAATCATCGCTGCGCTGCATGGGCGGTATTTTTCTTTTTCACAAATAAAATCTTATGTAGTTGTTCAATCTTCCAAAATTTGTTTTCGGTTGTTGACAGCACAACCTCAAAGCGTTATTCTTGTGCTTGAAAGAAGCAAGACGTAGTGTCCGCACTGCGCCTAGCTTTCTTCATACTGAACCTTGAATCCTTCATAAGCCGTCTGAACGTGATACCGCGCCATGACCTCACACTTTCCGTGAGCGAGCCGGACAACGCCGCTGCACAAACAGGGGCAGGAACTTCGTTCGGAGCAAACGGCGATTAACATACATGAGCAGAATCCCTTTACTTATTTTTTGTGCCTTAACAATTCGGAAATATTTGTTGATGAAGCGTTTTAAGCGCAGCGGTAGAGGGCAAGAACCGTCCCGTGGCCACAAATTTTCAATTCTTGAAAATGTTCTGTCCATCCGGGACTTCACTTCTCAAACTCTTGCGAGTTTTCCAAGTGATCTTGTTGGGGCGTGCCTGCCCCAAACCCTGCTCATCATTCGTGCTTTGCGGCACGAATGGAACGGCGTGTCGTGCTTTACATAACTTCACCGAGGAGTTATCGAACAGACAGGAGGTACAATGACCAAAACGAATGTTCAACCGATTCCTAGCAATTCCCAGCACCACGACACGCCGAACAACAAAACGCACGTCATCAAGTTCCGTGTGACAGCGGAGGAAAAAGCGTCACTGGAACTCACTTGCAAACTCCTGAATCTCTCCCTCTCCACTTTTATCCGCCGCGCCATCCACAACGTCAAGATCGAGAAAACAGTCATCGTTGCAGGCGGCGGCGAAGAAACCCTGACCGCTGTTTCCACCTTGCTTGCCCAGTGCAGCAAGGTGGGCGGAAACCTCAACCAGCTTGCAAAGCACTTCAATTCTGGCGGTGCAGACACCGAACAGCTCCGGGCGAAAATCCTTGACGAACTTGCAGACCTGACTGCATTCCGGCTCCACGCCGAGAAAATTCTGGGTGAACTGTATGGCAACGCTCAAGCATATCGCCTCTAAAAATTCGGACTACTCTGCCGCCGAAGCGTACCTGATCTACCAGCACGATGAGTTCACCGGAAAGCAGCTTCTGGATGAACAGGGCAAGCCGAAGCTGCGGGATTCGTACCTGCTCGACACCCTTGAGTGTGGCGATTTCTCGTTTGCAACGGCCTGTCTGCTGGCAAACCGCAAGTATGGCAAGAATACCCAGCATGGTGATATCAAAAGTCACCAGTATATCATCAGCTTTGACCCACGAGATGCAGCCGACAACGGCTTGACCATGGAAAAGGCACAGGCACTTGGCCTGAAATTCTGCGAGGAAAACTTCCCCGGTCATCCTGCCATCGTCTGCACTCACCCGGATGGGCATAACCGTTCGGGAAACATCCATGTCCACATCGTGATTGGCAGTATCCGAACACGAGAGGTGGAGCGCAAGCCCTATATGCAGAAGCCACGCGACTGGCTAGAGGGCATGAAGCACTCCAGCACAGCCCAGACCATGCGGCACCTCCGTGTCGAGGTCATGGAGCTGTGCGAGGGTGCCGGATTGTACCAGATCGACCTGCTCAACGGCTCGAAGGAGCGTGTGAGCGAAGCAGAGTATTGGGCACGCAGGCGCAGCCAGTTGAAACTTGACCGTGAAAACGCGGCCCTCACCGCAGCTGGACAGCAGCCCCGGCAGAAGAAGTTTGAAACCGTAAAAGATACCCTGCGGAAACAGATTTCTTCGGTGCTGTACCGTGCCACGAGCTTTGAAGATTTCTCTGACAAGCTCATGCAGCAGTACGGCATCACCGTCAAGGAAAGCCGTGGACAGCTTAGCTATCTGCCCGCTGGCAGAACGAAGTTTATCCGAGCGAAACATCTCGGTGACAAGTTCGATAAGGCGGCAGTGCTTGCCACGTTGCAGGCAAACGCCGAACACAAACCCAAGGTGCAGTTCAAGCAGGATGCCATCGGGAAACTGATCGACATCCAGTCGAGGATGACCGAGGGCAAGGGCATCGGCTATAAGCGTTGGCTCACGAAACACAATCTCAAAGTTATGGCACAGACCGTGAAGCTTCTGCAGGAAAAGAACTTGACCGACGAGGACGCCTTGAACCAGCGCATCGCCGAACTGGAAACCAAGTATCACGATTCGCTGGCAGTAGTGAAAGACCTCGAAGGTCGCATGAAGGCCAACAAAGAGCTGCGCTATCATGTCGCAGCCTATACCAGCACCAAGGGTATCGTACAGCAGTTCAATACTGCCAAGCGACCCGCAGCCTTTGAGGAGCAGCACCGTGCAGAGCTGACAGCGTACCGGGCGGCAGCAGCCTATTTCAAGGCAAACAACATCACAAAGCTGCCCAGCCCGAAAAAGCTGGAAGCCGAGTATGCGCAGCTGGCATCCGAAAAGGCAAAGTTCTACGAGCAGTACAAGGAAGCCAAGGAAGAACTGCTCAAGCTGAAAACCGCAAAGCAGAATGTTGCGTCCTATTTCCGAGAGGAAGAACCGGCGCAGCAGGAGAGATAAAGGAGTGTGCGTATGATCAACTTGAAAATCGACCCGGAGTTTCAGTCCCAGATTCCCCCTCTGACCGATGATGAATTTAAGCAGCTTGAAGAAAATATCCTGAAAGAGGGCAAGCTGCTCTCTCCTTTGATCGTGTGGAACAACACCCTTGTTGACGGACACAATCGTTATGCCATCCTCCAGAAACACCCGGAGATTTATTTCTCCACCATGCCGCTCCCGTTTGAAAGCAGAGAAGAAGTTCTCGCTTGGATTTGTAAGAACCAGTTGGGGCGGCGCAATTTAACCCCGGAGCAGAAGTACTACCTGATGGGCAAACAGTATGAAGCCGAAAAAGCCGCGCACGGCGGTGATCGCAAGAGCAGCGATGCAAAATCAAGTTCGCTAAAAGCGAACTTGATCGACAACAGCAAAACCTGCGACCGAATCGCAGAAGAAAACGGAGTGAGCAAGGACACCGTTATCCGCGCCTCGAAGTATATGAAAGGCGTGGAGATCGCAGAAGAACTGATGCCGGGGCTAAAGCAGAGCATCCTGTCCGGACAGACGAAAGTGTCCAAAGCGGATATGCACCGCCTTGCCAGGACGGCCTACCATGACCGGGCACAAACTTTGCAGGATATTCTGCACCCGGAGCTGAAGGTGGAACCGACGCCTG
>OGFL01001777.1_pt1 | contig 13609 bp, 12 predicted proteins | sample 1570911 | NCBI WGS metagenome assembly OGFL01 (sample SAMEA2582050, study PRJEB24529) | metagenome | biome: Human gut stool | place: China | collected 2011 | reverse complement strand
CCCTGACCAATGAAGCGGTGGACGGCGCAACGCTGACCCCGAATATTACCGATAAGGTATACGGCGGCACCCGTGGTTGCATCAGCACGGTGGTGACAAACTCCACAGCGCTTGCAAAGGCAGACTACATCCTGTTGGAGGGCGGCGTGAATGATGCCTGGAACAACGCCCCTGTGGGTACCCTGACCGATGGGTTTGCCGCTGCCTACGATGAAACGACCATGACCGGCGCACTGGAGAAGATGCTGGACGATCTGGCAACGAATCACAGCGACAAGCGCGTGGCCTATGTATTCCCGCACGGCGGGATGTTTGCAGGCAGCGAAAACTGGTACAAGACCTATAAGCCTGCCATCCTTGCGGCGCTGAAAAAATGGGGCGTACCTTATGTTGATATTGCGGAGAGCACCCCGCCTATGGGAAAACACGGCGTCAGCGGACTGGGCGATAAGTACACCAGCGACGGCACCCACCCCAACGCAGCGGGCTACGAGCGGTTTTATGCAGAGCCCATCGCAGCGCTGCTGAAACGGCTGTAAGGGGGCGCACGATGGCATTGCAAGCGTATTCTCTTGCCCGGGACGGCAGCACCGCCCTCTCGCCGCACTTCTGTGCGCGGGAGTTCCGCTGCCGGGACGGCACCGACACCGTTATGGTGGACGAGGCGCTGACCGTAGTGCTCCAGTGCATCCGGGAGCACTTCGGCAAGCCGGTGGTGATCACCAGCGGCTACCGGACGGCGGCGCACAACGCAGTCGTGGGCGGAGCAAAGAGCAGCCAGCACCTGCTGGGCCGGGCGGCAGACATCCGGGTGCCGGGCGTGAGCGTGGAGGACGTAGCTGCCTACGCCGAAAGCCTGATGCCGGACTGGGGCGGTGTGGGACGCTACCCCGTCAAGGCGGGCCGCGTCGCCGGCTGGGTGCACGTGGATACCCGGGCAGACAAAGCCCGGTGGAGGGGGTGAGCGCGATGACAGGCATCATCTCAGCCATCATTGCAGGCGCGGTGACCCTGATCGGCGTGCTGATCGCCAACGGAAAAAGCCAGGCGGTGACCGACACCAAGCTGGAAGAACTGACCCGGGAGGTGCGGGAGCATAACAACTTTGCCCGCCGCGTACCCATTTTAGAAGAACAGATGAAGGTGGCCAACCACCGCATCGCAGATTTAGAGAAAGAGAGGAACTGAACCTATGAACGATACCCATTGCAAAATTTCTGCCGCCACCCTGGCACGCACGGCTGCGCTGGCGCTGGCACTGACCAATCAGGTGCTGAGCGCCTGCGGCAAGCCCATGCTGCCCATCGAGAGTGCCACCGTGGAGCAGCTGGTGACCACCGGCCTGACCGTGACCGCCGCCCTTGTGAACTGGTGGAAGAATAACTCCTTCACCCCGGAGGCCATCAAGGCCGACGGCTATCTGGAACAGCTGCGGGAAAAGAAGTAAAGGCTGCCGGGCAGGCGGGACGATATTTTTGTGAATAGAGCAATGCCGGAGCGTCTGAGGACGCTCCGGCATTGCATTTTCACAGGAAGGATATTGGAGCCGTTCCCAACAAAAAACTCCTCCGGCAGTTGCCGGAGGAGCATTCATTTTTCTATTCTAAACACGGATGCGCCGCCCTGACATGGTGCGCAGCCGGGCTTACTTCAGGAACTTTGCCACGGCGCGGGCGACGATGCCGCCCAGAATGCCGGACACCAGAAATTCGGCTACGCCCTGCACGCCAACCAGCAGCACTACGAACATGAAGGGGTTGGCAGCGCCCTTGACGGACACCAGATTCTGCACATAGTCGCAGCCGTAGAAAGCCAGCACGATGTAGCCCATGAAGAACAGGGTGTTCAGGGCGGGTGCGGTCATGGCGCTGAGGATGTAGCTCCAGGTGCGGGACTTGTCCAGCTTCTGCAGAGCCTTGAAGATCAGGCCGCAGCACAGACCCATGAGCACACGCATACCCACGCACAGGATAAAGGTGTTCAGCGGGCTGACCTGAAACAGTGCACCGGTCATGGCAGATGCGCCGGTGATGGCATCGTAGAAGCTCACAGCGCCAAATACGCCGCCCAGCAGGGCACCCACGGCGGGGCCCATGGTGATGGCGCCCACGGCGATGGGCAGGGTGAGGAAGCTCATGTACAGCGGGCCCACGGGCACACTGCCCAGACCGACAAGCTTCATCACCAGTTCAATGGCCACCAGCAGGGCCACACGAGTCAAAGTCTTCGTATTGGTATTCTTCATAATTCAGTTTTCCTCCTGCTGCCGTTCCGCCCTTTTTGTCGGATACGGCGCAAACCTGCCCGCTCTTTGCGGGTTTTAGGTGAATATTCAAATCTTTGGAAGCGCGTAGTTGTCAGGGCGTGTTCCAGAGAAAAATGCGTCAGAATCTGTCGCCGGGGAAGCGTACCCCGGCGCTGCGGCGCGCTACCGTGAGCACCCGGCTCACCGCGATGCTGGTATCCAGCATGCGGGCGCACAGCTCCTGGTCTCCGGCGGTCATGGCGCGGTAAAAGGCCTCGAACTCTGCCGCCTGCCGGGGACGATCCCCGTTCAGGTTGTAGTGCTCCTCCTTGCCCTCGTTGGGATGGAAGGTCACACCGCCGCAGTAGTTCGGGGTGGATTTTTGCAGAATGTAGCCCTTCGTGCCCTGAATGATGCAGCGGGCACGGGCTGCGCAGTCCTTGGCGGCAAGGCTTACCGCCTTGAAACCGCTGTAATCCATCATCAGCACACCGCTGGTGTCGATATTGCGCTCCATGTTGGCGGCGTATACTGCCTTGTTGGGCTCACCGAACAGACCTACGATGTAGCTGACGTTGTACACGCCCAAATCCATCAGTGCACCGCCCGCGCACAGCGGGTCGAACACCGGCGGGGTCTGCCCGGCGCAAAAGGCGTCGTACCGGCTGGAATACTGGCTGAAGCTGCACTGTACCATGCGCACCGTGCCCACCCGGGGCAGCAGCTCCCGGAGTTTGGCGTAGTTGGGCTGGTACTGGGTGGTCATCGCCTCAAAGAGGAACAGCCGCTTGCGCTGTGCCAGCGCAGCCAGCTCCTCGGTCTCGGCGGCGGTCACCGCCATGGGCTTTTCCACAATGACGTGCTTGCCTGCCTCCAGCGCCACCCGGGCGTAGCGGGCGTGCTGTAAGTTGGGCACGGCGATGTAGACCGCGTCCACCCACTGCAAAAGCTCAAAATAATTGGTAGTGTGCTGCGGGATCTGATATTGTGCACACAGCTCTGCGGCTTTTGCCGCCGAGCGCGGGGTGCTGCACACCGCCTGCACAGTAAACGGCGTGTGCTCCACAAGCCATGGCAAAAATTCCTGCACGATCTTACCCGTGCCAAGAATGCCCAGTTTCATAATGCTCTCCCTTATCCTCTTGTTCCCTCAGCCTACCAGCGCCTCCGGCTCGCGGCGGGTGCGGCGGTTGGGGTGCGGGTGCTTTGCCCGGAGGCGTCCCTGCTGACCGTAATGCCTGCCGCCGCCATGGCTGCGGCCGTGCTCCTGCGGGGCGTTCAGCTGGTACAGCAGTGCCAGCCCCTTCATCAGCAACTCCGGGTCATAGGTCAGGGGGTGGCGGCACAGCGGGGTGACGTACTTTGCCAGACCGCCGGTGACCACCAGTGTAGCCGGGCTGCCCAATTCCTCTTCAATGCGCTGCACCATGCCGTCAATGAGCACGGCGGTGCCCAGCACCGAGCCGGACAGCATACAGCTTTCGGTATTGGTGCCGATGGCTTTTTTCGGGGAGCCCAGATGCACCTGCGGCAGCTGGGCACAGCGCTCACCCAGTGCGCGCAGCCCGGTGGAAAGGCCGGGGCAGATCACGCCGCCCCGGAACACCCGATCCTTGTCCACCACATTAAAGGTGGTGGCGGTGCCAAGGTCTACTGTGATGACCGGCAGCGGAAAGTTTGCCGCCGCATAGGCGGCATCCACCAGCCGGTCCTTGCCCACGGCGCGGGGCTCGTCCACCCCCATGGTCAGCCCGGTGCGGATGTCCGGCGAAACGATGACCGGCTTTTTGCCGGTGTAGTGGCGGGCGCACTCGGCCAGTGCCCCGGTGATCTGGGGCACTACGCTGGTAAGCACTGCACCTTCAAAGCGCATGGGACGCTCCGGATGGCGGCGGTGCGCAAATATTTTATCCATTTCGGCACGATATTCCGCAGCCGTGCGGGTGCGCACCGTGTCCATGCGCGCCACAAAGCATACACGTCCGTCCCGGATGCCCCCAAGGGCGACGGTGGTGTTGCCTATATCAATGGCTAAGATCATAATTCTGTTTTCCTTTTCAAAATAAAAGAAAAGAACCGGTTTGCTCTTTGTCAAGCGTATTTTACCGCATTTTTGCGCCGGATACAAGTCCCCGGCAAAGATTTTGTTGTGCTGGTGGAAGTTTTGCATTATACTAAGGTAAGATATGTGGAAAAGAACTGTTTTTCCGGGAGGTAAACGAACCATGGATCTGAACGGCAAGTGCGTCCTGCTGGGCGTGAGCGGCGGCATTGCCGCCTATAAGATGGCCAACGTGGCCAGTGCACTGCGCAAGCTGGGTGCGGATGTGGAGGTCATCATGACCAAAAACGCCACCCAGTTCATTACCCCTCTCACCTTTGAGACCCTGACCGGCCACAAGTGCATGGTGGACACCTTTGACCGGGATTTCAAGTTTGAGGTCACCCACATCTCGCTGGCAAAAAAAGCGGATGTGATTTTAGTCGCCCCCGCCACCGCCAACGTGATTGCCAAAATGGCGCACGGCATTGCGGACGATATGCTTACCACCGTGGTGCTGGCTGCCAAGTGCCCGAAGCTGGTGGCTCCCGCCATGAACACCGGCATGCTGGAAAACCCCATCACGCAGGATAACCTTGCCACGCTGGAGCGGTACGGCTTTACCGTCATCCCCTCCGAAAGCGGCGTGCTGGCCTGCAAGGATGTGGGCAGCGGACGCCTGCCCAAGGAGGAGGTACTGCTGGAGCACATCCTGCACACCATCGCCCGCCCGAAGGATCTGGCCGGGGTGCGCGTCGCGGTGACCGCCGGCCCTACGCAGGAGGCGCTGGACCCGGTGCGCTACCTGACCAACCACTCCACCGGCAAGATGGGCTACGCCCTTGCCCGCGCCGCCGCCATGCGGGGCGCCGAAGTGACCCTGATCCACGGGCAGACCGCGCTGCCGCCGGTCAAGTTCACCACCGATGTGCCGGTGACCACCGCCCGGCAGATGTACGAGGCGGTGACTGACCGCTTTGACACCACCGATGTGCTCATCATGGCCGCCGCCGTGGCGGACTACCGCCCCGCTACCGTGGCCAACGACAAGATCAAAAAGAAGGAAGGCGACCTCTCCATCCCGGTGGAGCGCACCGAGGATATCCTTGGCACCATCGGCCCCCGCAAGACCCACCAGTTCCTGTGCGGGTTTTCCATGGAGACCCGGGACCTTGTGGAAAACTCCTCCGCGAAGCTTGCCAAGAAGAATCTGGACATGGTGGTGGCAAACAACCTCAAGGTGGCCGGTGCAGGCTTTGGAGTGGATACCAACGTGGTCACCTTCATCACCCCGGACGGCACACGGGAGCTGCCTTTGATGAGCAAGGCGGACGTGGCTGATGCCATTCTGGACGAGATCCTGCGGCGGCGGGCAAAGTAATACTGCCGGGATTTTGTTGTACACATATCACAAAATTCACAAAAAAATTATGGTTCTTTCCGAAAATTCGGCCTTACCTGTTTATTTTATGCTGCAAAAATTATATAATAAGAGTGTGTCCCTATGTTTGGAAGGAATCGGTCTGCGCTGCAGCCGTTAATATTTGGAGGAGAGCCTTACTATGTTCATGTACTCGGATTATAGCCAGCATCTGCTGGACCATGTAAAGAAGATCCATTTTATCGGCTGCGGCGGCAGCGGAATGTATCCGCTGATCCAGATCTTGGCCGCCAAGGGCTACGAGCTGTCCGGCAGCGATGTGCTGGACGGCAGCATCATCCGCTACGAGCGGGAGATGGGCGTGAAGGTCAGCCTTGGCCACAATGCGGATAACGTTGTCGGCGCGGATATGGTGGTGTACTCTGCCGCTATCTCCAAGGATAACGTGGAACTGAACGCAGCCGCCTCCTACGGCATCCCCACCGTGGAGCGCAGTGTGCTGCTGGGCTATGTGAGCCGCCTGTACAAGCAGAGCATCTGCGTGTCCGGCACCCACGGCAAGACCACCACCACCTCCATGATCACCACTGCGCTGGAACTGGCAGGCCGCGACCCCTCTGCCGTCATCGGCGGCAAGCTGCCCCTCATCAACGGCTACGGCAAGGCCGGCAAGGGCGATGATATCGTTATCGAGGCCTGCGAGTTCGCCGAGACCTTCCTGAAGCTGACCCCCTACCTGTCCGTGGTGCTGAACATCGACAACGACCATCTGGATTACTACGGCAGCATGGGCGAGCTGAAGTTCGCCTTCAAGCGCTTTGCCCTGATGACCCAGTTCATGATCTTTGCCAACGCCGATGACAAGAACACCATGGACGTGATGTACACGCTGGACCGCCGGGTGCGCACCTTTGCCATCGACAACCACGGCGACTACCGCGCTGTCAACGTCAACGAGTATAAGCCCGGCTTCTTCGAGTTCGACCTGAAGGAGTGGAATACGACCGACACCACCCGCATCCGTCTGTCCGTGCCCGGCCGCCACAATATTTATAATGCACTGGCCATGTGCGCCGTGTGCCGCTTTGTGGGCCTGAGCGCAGAGCAGTGCGCCGAAGCTGCCCTGAACTTCAAGGGCGCAGGCCGCCGCTTTGAGGTGTACGGCGAGTGCAACGGTGCGCTGGTCATCGATGACTACGCCCACCACCCCACCGAGCTGCGCGCCACCCTGAACACCGCCAAGGAGATGGGCTACAAGCGCCTGATCGCCGTCCACCAGCCGTTTACATACAGCCGCACCAAGATGCTGTTCAACGACTTTGTGGATGTGCTCAAGATCCCGGACATCACGGTGCTGACCCCCATCATGGGCAGCCGCGAGCCCAACGACCCCACCATTACCAGCGCAAAGCTGGCAGCACAGATCCCCGGCTCCGTGCTGGTGAACAGCCTGCAGGAGGCCGCCGACTGGGTCAAGCAGAACGCCCAGCCCGGCGATCTGGTCATCACCCTCGGCTGCGGCGATATCTATAAAGCCAGCAAGATGATGGTGGAAAAGGATCAGTAAGCTGATTTAAATAATTATAAACACAAGAAGCGCCCCGCAGTCATTCGGCTGCGGGGCGCTTCTGCGTCTCTATCTACGATTCTGGAAGGATGTTGGCGTTATCAGAACTTGAACAGGTCCACGATGCGTTGCCACAGGCGGGTGAAGATGTTGCCCTCCTTCACCGTCTCGGTCTCGGCCACAACGTTGTCGGCAGCGGCCACGGTCTCGGCGGTCTTGTAGACAAACTTCACGCTGCTCTCAGCGTCCTCGGGTGCACCGGCAAAGCTGGTGTAGCTTTCCAGCCGGTCGGTCATCTCGTCCAGCACGGTCTTGAGGCCGTGCAGCTGATCCTGATCCAGTGCGCCGGTCAGCTTGGAGATGCCCTCCTCGTTGAACTGGTTCAGACCATCGTTCAGCTGGTGGGTGCCGTCATTCAGCTGGCTTGCACCATCGCTCAGGGTGTTCACGCCGTCGTACAGGGTCTTGGTACCGGCGGCAAGCTGTGCGCTGCCGTCCTTGGCAGAATGGGCACCATCTGCGGCGGTCTGCACGCCGGCGGTGTACTGGCCCACGCTGGAAACGAAGTACTGGATCTTGGAAAGGCTGTCCTTCAGGGCACGCACATCCGCGATATCCTGACTGTTCTCTACCTGATACTTCAGCTCTGCCTTGGCGGTGTCCTTGGCTTCCTGACTGGTCAGCAGCTGCACCAGACCGCACAGCATGGAGGGGTCGTAGTTCTGCATCAGGTGCAGAGCAGCCTCCAGATCGTGGTTCGTCTTGGTAGCGGAAAGGTACAGCGCCAGATCCAGCTGGCTGTCTTTGAAGCTGGGAGCCTGCTCCCAGATGGTACGCACCATCTTACGGCGGCCGGCAGCCAGCGTCTTGTCGTTCATGGTCAGAATGTTGTCGATGACCGCGGCGTAGTTGTCCCAGGTCATATCGGTGTCGATCAGACCGCCCTCTTTCAGGGTCTTGTTGGCAGAAGCCAGCACGCCGTCAGCCACCTGCTGCGCGCCGCTGTTCAGGGCGCTGTTGTTGGCGCTCAGGGTGTCCAGACCGTTGGTCAGCTGGCCCAGACCCTTGTCCAGTGCGGCTGCACCATTGTTCAGGGTGTTGGCACCGTCCAGCAGTGCCAGCACGCCGCTTCTCAGCTGGGTGGTACCATCCTCCAGCTGAGAAGCACCGTCCAGCAGCTGGCTCATGGCGTCATTCAGCTGGTTGATGCCGTCGGTCAGGTCGTTGAGGCTGCTCAGGTCAAACACATTGTCGGTGCCCAGAGCCGCAGCGCTGGTGGCGCAGGCCATCATCACCTGCGGGCAGGTCAGCCCGGTGACATCTGCCTCCACCGTGATGGTGTCCTGCAGATAGTCCTCAATGGTGTCCAGTTCGTCCGGCAGCAGACCGGACAGGGAGTCCTTCACGCCCGGCAGAGTGACAAAGGCAGCCACATTGCTCTTGGCGGCGCTTTCCACCAGACCGTGGGCAGCCACCACGTTGGTGGCATCCTGCCCGAAGATCACGCCCACAGCGGTGACCAGCGGGGTGACGATGGTGCGGTCGGTACCGTTCACATTCACGGTGCCGGTCTCGTTGTTCTTCAGGGCGATGGTCATGGTCAGATGACCGCTCTTGCCGATCAGATCTTCCAGCGCGGCTTCCTGACCGTCCAGCGCGTAGGTGACGGTAGCCTGAATGGGCAGGGCGCGGTCGGTGTCACCTTTATAATACACATCGGTATCATCGGTGTTCCACACCAGCTTTTCGCCGTCCTGTGTGAACTCGGCGCTGCTCTCGGTGTTCTGGATGTTGGTCAGGGTGCTCTGGTCGGTCACCTTGGACAGGCCGGAGGCGCTGTAAACGTGCTCGCTGACGGTGGTGCTCTGGATGGAGCCATCGGCGTTCATCACAGCGTACACGGTCTCAGACTTGGTAAAGCTGCTGCCGCCTGCGGCAAAAGCCGGGGCTGCACAGCTGGCGGCAAGGGCAACTGCCAGCGCCGCACTGGCGAAACGAAGCGATTTTTTCATAACGCATTACTCCTTTTCAGACTTCTTGGCGTTGGCAGATTCAGGGACCATCCATTTCAGGGTGGTGTGGCGGATGAGCCAGTCACACAGCATCAGGGCGGCGGGCAGCACCACCAGAATGACCAGCATACTGATCAGAGCGCCGCGGGAGATCAGCAGGCAGATGCTCCGCAGCAGCTCCATCTTACTGATGGCAGCCACGCCGACCGTAGCGGCAAAGAAGGTCAGGCCGCTGGTCAGAATGGACTGACTGCAATGCTCCAGCGACTGCTGGGCAGCTTCCTTGGGGGTGCGGCCAAAGGCGCGCTCCTCGTGATAACGGGTGGTCATCAGGATGGAGTAGTCCACGGTAGCGCCCAGCTGGATGGTGCCGATGACGATGCTGGCGATAAAGGGCAGCTGCGTACCGGTAAAGTACGGGATGCCCATGTTGATGGCGATAGCGGCTTCGATGCTGGCAACCAGCAGCACCGGGATGGAGATGCTCTTGAAGGAGATGGCGATGATGACCAGCACCGCCATGATCGACCAGACGTTGACGTTCTTGAAGTCCACGTCTGCCACCTCGATCAGGTCTTTGGTCATGGCACCTTCACCGGTGATGACGCCCTCAGGGTCTACATTTTTGATCAGGCCGATCATCTCGTCCAGCTGGCTGTTGATGGCGTCCGTGCCGGTCTTGTAGGAGCTGTTGGCCAAAATCAGCTTGTAGCCGCCGGACTGCAGGATCTCCATCACGCTGTCAGGCAGCAGCTCGGTGTCAAAGCCGGGGCCGGTAATGGAATCCAGACTTACCACCTGCGTGATGCCGTCCACGTCCTTCAGCTCATCGCACAGGTCGGACACCTGCGTAGCGGTCAGATCGTCATGCACCAGAATGAAGTGGCTGGTGGTCATGCCGAAGTCCTCGCCCAGCTTGTTGGTGCCCACGATGCCGGTCAGGTCTTGGGGCAGGGAGTCGAACAGGGTGTAGTACACGCTGGTCTTGTTCTGCGCAATGGCAAAGGGGATAAGGATGAGGATAAAGACGGCCACGATGGGCACCGAATGCTTGGAAACAAAGTAGCTCAGCTTGGTCAGCCGGGGGATAACGGTGCGGTGCTTGTATTTTTCCACCCACTTATCAAAGGTAAGGATCAGGGAGGGCAGAATGACCACGGTGCAGATGACGCCCAGTGCCACGCCCTTTGCCATGACAAGGCCGATATCGCGGCCCAGCGTCAGGCGCATGGCGCACAATGCAAGGAAGCCTGCAATGGTGGTCAGGCTGGAAGCGGAGATGGAGGTCATGGTCTTGCAGATAGCGCTGGTCATGGCCTCCTCGTTGGAGGAGCGCAGCTCCTTTTCTTCCTGATAGCGGTGCAGCAGGAAGATGGAGAAGTCCATCGTAACGCCCAACTGCAGCACGGTGGCAAGCGCCTCGGTGATGTAGCTGATCTGCCCCAGAAAGATGTTGGTGCCGAAGTTGTACACGATGGGGAACAGCAGACCCAGCATGAACAGCAGCGGGGTGATGGTACTTTCCAGTGAGAGGAACAGCACCAGCAGGCTGGCGCCCACGGCGATCAGGATGTACAGGGGCATTTCCTGATTGACCAGCGCCTTGGTGTCCTGCAGAATGACGCTCATGCCGCCGAAGAAGCAGTCCTTGCGCAGCAGCTTTTCGATCTGCTGGACGGCTTCCATGGTTTCGTCGCTGGCGCTGGGGGCGTCAAAGCGGACGATCAGCATGGTGGAATCGTTTTTGCCAAACATGAACTGCTGCACATCGGCAGGCAGCATGGCGGTGGGAATGTTGGGGTCGATCACATCGCTGAGCCAGAAGGTCTGGGTGACGCCGGGCACGGCTTCTATCTCCTTTTTCATAGCGATGAGTTCGTTGGTTGGCAGGCCCTCTACCGTGATCATACCGGTGGAGGCCAGATGGAAATCGTCCTCAAGGGCTACCTCGCCGATCATGGAGTCCAGATCCTGTGGCAGGTAGGTGAGGATGTCATAATTGATGCGGGTGGCAATGGCGCCGATCACGGAAGGGATCAACAGCAGCACGGCCACTGTTAAGATCAGCTTGCGCAGACGCACGATGCCTTGTGCGATCTTTTTCATGAGAACCCTCCAGAATAGAAAGTTGATTGGGAAAGCCCGCGAAACTGACCGCCGGTCATCTTCCGGGCAAACACTATTATATTCAGCCCGGGCAGTGTGTCAAGCGGAAAAAGTGACTGAAAGTCAGTTTTTTTATCACCTGCAAAACATTGTATAATAAATCGGGCTTGCACAAACGGCCAAGGACTGCTAAACTAAGGTACGCAGACCGGACGCAGCACATACCTGCGTCTAAATTCAGAGAAAAGAGGAATCTACCCAAAGCATGAGCACCGTGGAAGGGAAAAAGCAGGAAAAGCGGCGCGCCCTGCTGGATGCAGCCTACGAGCTGTTTCTGGAGCGGGGCACCGCCAAGACCAGCGTGGAGGATATCACCAGCCGTGCCAAGGTGGGCAAGGGAACGTTTTATCTGTATTTTCAGGATAAGGGCGCGGTAATGCAGGCGCTGCTGGGGCGGGTGAGCTACCAGCTGCTGAGCGATGCCTGCCTTGCGGTCGAGCAGCACCCTGAGCTGCCCGACTTTACCGCGCAGGTAGTGTTCGTCATCGACCATATCATCGAGGCTTTGCGGCAGGATGTGCTGGTACTGCGGTTTCTGGAGCGCAACTTCGTCTGGCCCGGGCTGGACCAGATCGAAGCCAGCAGAGAAGCTGAGCCCCTGATGCGCAAGCTGCTGGCCATCGTGCTTTCCAGCCCGGAGATGGCCGGACGTAGTGAGCGGGAGGTCTACCAGCGCATCACCGCCCTTGGCAGTATGTGTATGTCAGTGTGCTATTCCAGCATTCTGGAGGGCAAGCCGGACAACATCGACGCCATGAAGCCGGTGCTGTACGATATCATCCGCCGGGCACTTTCGCCGGAAAAGTAAAAAAGAACGCATAAAAAGCACAAAAGGTCTTGCTTTTTGCAAAAAGCTGTGGTAAACTATCCAAGTCGATATAACATGGACGGTTAGCTCAGCTGGTAGAGCATCTGCTTGACGTGCAGGAGGTCACAGGTTCGAGTCCTGTACCGTCCACCATACAGTTCGTACTCGAACCCGATTCTTTATGAAAAAGGGTTCGGGTACGTTTTTTGTTTATCGGAAGTTCTGCGGAAGGACTACACAGAGCGTTAAACGAGCAAAGGCAGGGTATCACTATGACGGTGGTATCCTGCCTTTTGCTTTGAGGAATCAAGTTCGCTTTGTGCGAACTTGGTCGTCACCCTATATGAGACGCATTGGGGGCAATCGCTGTGTACGTGCGTACCGGGAGAGCGTGTACACCTCTGGCAAGGTGTAACACACTAGACTTTGTTCCAAAGTCTGTGTGCCAAGGGGGATAGCCCCTTTGGAATCCCTGCGGAGCGTGTACGCACGTACGCAGGGAACCGGCTAAATCTCTCTTATACAGATTGAAAATCAAACCGGTTATCGTTGTAAACGATTCGTAGAGTATCTTACGGCGAAAATAGCCGCGGTATTTCTTGATAATGGCTTATAGTCGTGCTATCTTGTAGTGGCAAGGAGGGAGCAAAATGGATTCACAGAAGTTTGGTACATTTATCGCCCAGTGCCGCAAAGACAAGAAAATGACACAATCTGACCTAGCCGCAAAATTGAATGTGACCGATAAAGCTATCAGCCGCTGGGAAAGAGGTGTGGGGTTCCCCGACATCAATACCATCGAGCCATTGGCCGCAGCTTTAGATGTCAGTGTTGCAGAACTTATGAAATCCGAAAGGATAGATGAATCAGAGATGTCTATCGCGATGAACAATGAAATTGTGAACAATGCGTTAAATTTTGCGGAGAAGCAAATTCAGCAGGAGAGAAAAAGTGTTCTCTCAATTATTGGATGCCTTACAGTTGCCATAATTTTCATTCTATATCTGGATAATATCGGATGGCGGCTCGACACCTTTCTTTTTACAGTAGTGGGGATAATTCTCCCATTGATAGCAATCCTCTCGTTCCTTGTGCTGCTGGGATACGCTATATACCGAAAGTGCAAAGGCCAGTCTTGCCACCAAACCTTTTTGATTGCCCTTGCCGGCTTGGGGATAGTTGCTCTGATATTTGGTGCCTTTATGCTGGCTGGAACTTTGGGGTTAGGCCCTGTGCCTCAGTAAACATAAGCAGGGTTTGGGGCAGGCACGCCCCAACAAGAGCACTTCGGAAACTCACATGAGTTGAAGAAGTGAAGTCCCGGATGGACAAGAAATTTTCAAGAATTGAAAATTTGTGGCCACGGGACGATTCTTGCTCTCACCTTTT
>OGFL01001757.1_pt1 | contig 13753 bp, 10 predicted proteins | sample 1570911 | NCBI WGS metagenome assembly OGFL01 (sample SAMEA2582050, study PRJEB24529) | metagenome | biome: Human gut stool | place: China | collected 2011 | reverse complement strand
CAACACTTTTTTCATCTTTTCCGCTTCGTTTAATTATAAAATCCATTATCTTTGCAAAGGATAAGAAACTTTTATGTATCTGTCTGAATGACAGCGCAGAGTGGAGATTAAAAAAGTTGTCGGTAACGATTTAGCGACCGTGTAACTGCGCTGAACTGCTGCGCTTTGCATCTCGTCGAACAACTCTATGCAAATATAGCATTTTTATTGGAAATAGCAAAATCGGCGATTGTGTTTATGCAAAATGCGGACAGAATCTTCCATCCGCATTATTTAATCAGCGTCGCCGCTCCTGTTCTTTTTCATCGTCGCGTTGCATCCGCAGGTTCAGACGCTCGCGCAACTTGTCGAGAAAATAGGTACGGCTCTCGCCCTTGCGCCGTTTGATGTCGGTATAAGCGTCATAAAGACTTCGCGCATCGAGACGAATGCCGAACAACTCGCCGAAGAATCCGGCCAGTTCGTTCATGGCTATCTCCCCGTCGTCGATACGTTTCATCTCGTGCAAGGCGTATATCAACTCGATTAGCTCAGCGGTAGCTCCCGTCCAACGACGGTTGCTCGAAGGATAAGTGTCGCTGTAATGGCTCAATATATCCAGTTCAGTGTCGATATATCCGATAACGATATGCAGGAAGCGAATCCGGGCACGGTTCTCCTCCGTGTCCTCTTTCGGAACGGATTCGCATAATACGTGCAGGCGGATACGCACATAGCGTAAGATGCGAAAAACAGTTTTTTGGTTGTTCTCCCCGTCACAAAAAGAACGGAGCATGTTATCGAAATCCCAGAGCAAGTCTTCCGAAACGATTTTGATGGCAGATTCTACCAAACGATCCGCTGTTATATGGTGTGTCATAAATGTTCGTCTTTAATAAGTAAATAAATTGGTTCCTCCGAGTTTATTGAGGTGAGAATCGGAGGAGATTTATTTCTTATAAAGCGAACATATTTTCGCCATTTAAATCAATATCTATAACCAATCAAATATCTACAAGACGATATATCCGTTAATGTCATAAACCCTAATTTGCATTTACAATTTTCTATCATATAACAACGCTGCATTCAAGACCACCAACACCGATCCAGCATTGTGTACCAATGCTCCCGTGATGGGGTTAAGCAATCCCAATACGGAAAGTGTTATGGTAACGAAGTTGATAGCCATCGAAAGTGAGATATTGATTTTGATGGATTTAATGACCACATTCGACAGCCGTTTCAGATAAGGGATTTTGGCAATGTCATCGCCCATTAAGGTGATGTCGGCAGATTCGACGGCGATGTCGCTGCCCATGCTGCCCATTGCCACACCCACATCGGCTGTTTTCAGGGCGGGCACGTCATTTACTCCGTCGCCTATCATGCACACTGTTTTTGCTTGGCATTGCAAGTCCGTGATGGCCGAAACCTTTTCCGCCGGCAACAGCTCCGCCCGAATATTTTTTACTTCGATTTGCTTGGCCAGATAATCGGCTGCCAGTCTGTTGTCGCCAGTCAGTACCACCACTTCCACGCCCATGCGTTCCAGTTCCGCTATCATATCTTTTGCGTCGGGGCGGATGGTAATCGGAAAGTGCAATAAGTCCCACGCATGTCGAACCGACTGCGGTCAGGACAGCGGCTTTCCCTTCGTTGCGCAAGGTATCGAGAACAAGCAGTATCCGGTTGTCGAGCGCAATGCCGCGTTCGTCCAGAAAATCACTCTTGCCGCATAACACCTGCCGTCTATTCCGCTTCGATTCCTTTTCCGGGATACATGCGGAAATTCTCCGTGTCGGTCAGTTCTTCGCTTCTGCCGAGCAGATATTTTACGATGGCTTTTCCGAGAGGATGTTCGGAATGGGATTCCGACGATGCCGTCCAATGCAGTATTTCATCTTCATCCATATCGGGGACAAAGCTGATTACGTTACAGACTGTTAGGTTGCCCTCGGTAAGTGTTCCAGTTTTGTCGAACGTGATGCAATCGACCTTGCCCATACGCTCCAACGCCTCTCCCGATTTTATCAGAACACCGTATTTTGTCGCCTGACCGATGCCTGCAATGGTCGATACGGGTGTAGCCAAAGCCAGTGCACACGGGCAGAAAACGACCAGCACCGTTACCGCACGTTCCAAATCTCCCGTAATGAAATAGGCGGCAACCGCTATCAGCAGGGCAATAGGGACGAGCCATGTCGCCCATTTGTCCACAATACGCTGCATCGGAGCCTTGTTATTTTCCGATTCTCTGACCAATTTATCATTTTCTGCAAGGACGAATCTTCACCTACTTTGGTCGCACGAATATCGACCGAGCCCATTCTATGATTATGGCAATCCCCACATCGTCTTTTCCGAAATTGTCGATAGCATAGAGAAACACGGAACTCTACTTATTGCTAACACTAACTTGACTTTGGAAGAAATCAAAACCAAATACGGACTTCGCACCTTTGATCGTCTGAGAGCTAATATGTAAGTTGTGGTTATTCGGGAAAAGTCGTTAAGGGGAAAGTATGAGAAGTGTTTTTGAATTATATAGTATAAATTTGCCTAAAACACAAAGAATCGTCTCTATTTGGTAAACTTATTTTGGTAAACTTATTTTGGTAAACTTATTTTGGTAAACTTGTCGTTTTTGAAGATATTATTTGTACTTTTACATAAATAATTAAATCTAAGACAATGGCAAAAGACATTAATCGTATAAAAGTAGTACTTGCCGAGAAAAAACGTACAGGCAAATGGTTGGCGGAAACTATCGGAAAAGATCCTGCCACCGTGTCTAAATGGTGTACTAATTCCGCCCAACTAGGACTTGAAACACTTCTTGAAATAGCTCGCGTACTTGAAGTGGACGTGAAAGAACTAATCAATTCAAGTAAAGATGATGTGATGTATATTCAAGTAACAAAGTAAAAGAATATGCCTGTAAACAAGAATGCTCAGTTCAGATATCAAGTATTGGATAGATGTTTCAGTGACTTCTATCACAAATATGATTTTGACACTCTTTTAGAAAAAGTCAATGACCATCTGAAAGATGTCGAAGGCAGCAATTCCATGATAAGTGTACGTCAATTGCGAAGTGATATTAATGCTATCCGCAAGATACTTCCTGACGGAATATATCTTGATGCCAAGCCATATTATGATAAAAAATGCTATTATCGCTATTCTGAGAAAAACTTTTCCATCTTTCAGAATGAGCTCTCGCCAGACGAAGTTCAGAAACTTCGTTCTACTATTGAGATGTTAAGCCGCTATCGTGGTGTTCCTAATAATGTCTGGTTGGAAGAAGTAATTTCAAATCTTGAATATCGTTTTGGCATTAAATCGAATAGCAAGAATGTGGTGGCTTTTGAACAGAATGAGCAATTACAAGGATTGGAGTTTCTTTCAGGAGTAATAGATGCTGCGGTAAATTACACGCCTCTTATTATTACATATAAGACATATAAGGGTAAAGAAATAATATCAACCCTTCACCCCTACCATGTCAAGCAATATAACAACCGTTGGTTTCTGTTTGGCTATGAAGAAGAATTTGGCAAGATTGCCAATAAAGCATTAGACCGAATTCGGCACATCTCATTGGCAAAAGTTCCTTTCAAGCCAAACACATCCATAGACTTTGGTAATTTCTTTGACGATATTGTTGGTGTCTCTATATCCTATGATGACGTGGAGAAAGAGATGGTTATCCTACGTTTTACGCAGACCCGATTCCCGTATGTAACTTCAAAGCCTATTCATAAATCACAAATTGTGGTTAATGAAGATGAGTGTACTATATCGTTAGAAGTCAAACCCACCCGTGAGTTGGAACAACAGATTTTGTCTTTTGGTCCAGACGTGGAAGTACTTTTTCCTGCATGGTTTAGAGATGAAATTGCAGAAAAAATAGCAGATTGCGTGAAAAAATATTCTACTATGAAGAATGACTGCATAGCAGACGTGTAATTTTGCACCAAGCCCCAAAAAATTGTACATATGACTTTTATAAAAACTTAAGATTAAATAGAAATGACAACAGTCAAACATAACATAGGGACTCAATTAAAACTAACCGTTGAAAAGGTTGTTGAAATTAAAGGGAGAAAGACCTATATCGTAAGATATCTAGACTGTCTCTGTCGTGTCCCAATGTTTGATTGGCAAGAACACAAGTCAACTCCCAAACAAATACTTTGCAGACTGGTTTCAATCAATGAATTTGGATTTCCTTCTTTTGAGCAAGTTGCAAAACAAGAAGAAGTAAAATTGATTGAGCCCGTAAAGCCTATAGAGGAGAAAAAAGATAATAAATCTCGTAAGAATCAAGTCCTATCATTTAACGAGAAATACGCTTCTTTCTTAAAACAAAAATCGTCAAACAGCAATAATGATTCAAAAACGGAAATCGCAAATATAACAAACTACCGTTGGGCAAATCAAGAAGAAGATTTTGACAATTGGTTTATATCTACTGGAGGTATAAAAAGGAGAATTGAAATTCTTATTTCTCTAGCTGAACAATTGGCAGATTACCATAGAAAGAACAAGGTCTATAAAGATTTTGTTCCAGAGTATATCAACATTGAAAGCTCCAAAAGGAATGTTAAGTCAACAATTCCTGAAACAAATTACTACTATTCTGGATTAGGAAATGTATTCATTTACGCCAGCCACGCTGCCCCAGAAATTGTTAACAGGCGTATGCCAAATACACCAATGAGCGATTGCTATTCCTTTGCAATTATTACGCACGAGTTATTGGCTTTCTGTCATCCATTCATAGGAGATGCAGTTATAGAAGGAAGGTTCTCTATAAATGATGCCATGAGAGGAAATCTTCCTTGGATTGATTATAGAAAAGACTCACTTAACAGATTAAGCCACCGATATTATGACTGTTATTTCACTACTCCCCAAATAAGAGAGTTGTTTAAACATACCTTTGAAATGGGGAAAGATGACCCTATGAAAAGACCATCAATGTATCAATGGGTTGATGCTCTTTATGATGCCTATTCACAACTAAAACATTGCCATCATTGCAAAACCGAGTTTTTTTACTCAGAAGATGAGGATTTCTGTCCGTTTTGTGAAGATGAGCCAATTTTCCCAATTGCCGTTGCAATTCAACATATAGATAAAAAATTTGATTTAGAGACATATACTTTCTCTGAAACAGAGAAAGAGTTATATTCTGACCCTGTTGGAGTTCTCCTTGTAAACAAATTTAATAAACTATATATAAATTCAAGACACCTAATGACAGACACATTTAATGTGAAAGATTTACTGTCTATTGAAGTTGTTTCATTTGAAGGAGAGCCTGATATTGCTGTCGTATTTGAACCACTTAATGGGTTATCGTTCTATGCTTCAACTGAAAGGGGTGAAAGGTATGCACACACAATTAACAAACCGACAAAGATTGTATTTCCGACTAAAAATCCTAGGAAGTTGATTCTTTCTCTAAAACCGATAGATGAAACTCAGCGAGTATTAAATGTTCAATTAAATAACAACATGATATATGCAGAAAATTGAAAAAATATATGAGTTATTCGCAGAAGAAGCTTTTGCCAATTCTTTTGAATGTCATATAGATGATGATATTCATGTAGAAGGTTGTGCACCTATATATCTTCAAAAATGGGACACTCTATGTCCTCTTTTTACCATTCAACAGAAGGGGAACAGCGATAGTATTGAGGAAAAGCTATTCACTATACGATTCAAAGAAACTCCCAATATAGCTCCATCGGAGCCACCATCCTTCAATTATCTCTTTTGGATTGAGCCATCAGAAAATAAGGGACTGTTTGCATTCAAATATGTTGAGTGTGGAACTGTCACACCCCTATCTCAATTGGATATTGCTTACGACGACAGTACAAAGATTTCCTTCCATACTGCTAATTCCGAACAGCTGAAGAAGAATCTTTCAAATAATTATGTCTTCGATGCCGGTAAATACAAACTGTTGTTTGTTAAAGCATGGCAAAATGGAGGCAAGAATTGGAACATTTATGGAATCCGTTCTGACAAGGAGAAGGACATTCCTCGTTTTATTGATGTTCCATTGGTTGAGAATGAGCATAAAGAAAACGTCAGAGTTGTTAAGAAAGAGATATATTCCAAAATCTGTTTTCCTACAAGATTTGATGAGATTGACATACTTGCATACGAGAATATTGATTTTGTTGACATCGGCCAGGCAAAGGAAGCCCATGACGCTCTTGTAAACAAAGCTCACAGTGGAGAAGCTTTAATGGGATTATGGACAGAGTACTCCAGAATAGAGTTAGAAATTGCAAGAGAACAGAGTGATGAACTTGGAAAGATTGCATACCATTTTGGTACTAAGCCTAAAAATGGTATAGCTCATCTTGTTTTAGAGATAAATCCAGATCAGACATCATTATTGTATCGTCTTGCATCTTCAGAACCACAATTTCAGTTGGTATGTGATAAGACGCAGCCGCCTATCGTTACAATGCTCAAATTCAATCCACATAATCGTGAAGCGATGTTTGAGGATGAGTTATACCGTCTCCCTTCTTCTGGTATTTTAGAGTTATCTTTGCTTGGCAATGAAATTGTTGACAAGCGCCGTTCTCAGGCAGTAAAACAACTTTTTAAGGGACGTACTATCGTTCTTCAGAATTTGTTGTTTGCTATTGAAAACGAAGCAGATAAGATGTTCGAGGATACACATAAACATATCCCTGCATGGAGCAAAAAGACAGAGAAATTTCTTCGAGAGAAATTCGGCATCGAACATCTTACTAAGAATCAGGAAGAGGCTGTTGAAATTGCACTTAATAACAGGAATGATATTACGATTATTCAGGGGCCTCCGGGAACTGGTAAAACTACAGTCGTTGCAGCCATTTGTCACAGGTTATTGGAACTTGCCGATAAAAAAGAAAAAGACAGTGCAGTTAAGACTATAGAGCATCTTGCATCTAAGGTGTACACTCATGGACTTCCGACTGTTAAAGTGGGAAAGAAGACAATGGGTGTAAGAGCTGAGGAACGTTTTATTTCAGATTATGAGAAGGATTTACAAAAAGAAATAGATTCTCGTGGTGGAGAGTCTGAAATGCGTGTTTCTTCACGGCTCAGCTCACTAGCAGCCTTGTTTTCAAAAGAAAAGAATGTTGATGAAATAATCGCAACCGTGACGGAAATAGTTCCTGAAGATACTCCTATTACAGGAATATCCTTTGATAGGTTACGCGAAATAAAAAGCGGAGTTAGATCTTTTATAAGAAAGAATGAAAGAGACCTTGAATTAATTAACAGCATTCCAACTACCAAAGATGAATATAACTTCGGTAACACTCTTGTAATCATCGCTGATGTACTTCAGGCAGGATTCGACTTAAATGAAGAAGATATCCAGTTCCTCGAAGATGCACCTGAGATTAATCCTGACTCTGATTGTTTGGAGAAGTTTTCAACTTTCAAAACATCTATGGTCGAGAAAATTACTGCTCAAAAGGTACAGGTGGAGAAAGACTTTCAGAATGAAATATTATCATGGCTTGAAGATGCTGCCGTTTGTGCTCGCAGGTACGAAGAGACCAACTACGAAAATGAGGATGATTTTATCCGCTCTGTCCTGTCTGATTTGAAAAAGGATCTTCATGGAAATTCATCCTATATTCGCCATTCACTTCAAGAGTATGGTGATACAGTAGCAGCCACAAATCAGTTGGCAGGAAGTAAGGAGATGAAGGATTTTTCTCATATAAAGAATGTTATTTTGGAAGAGGCTGCACGTTCTAATCCCCTTGACTTAATCATTCCGATGGTCAAGGCTGAAGACCGTATTATCATGGTTGGTGACCAAAATCAGCTTCCTCACATTCTCGAATCCGACGTTGCAGAAAGAAGCCTCGCCATGATTGAGGACATTGATGAAAAGAAGGAAAAACGCAGACTCTATGAACAGTCATTGTTTGGTATTATATTTGAAAATGTTCAAAAAGCGAAACGTCAAAGATGCATCACTCTTAATGAACAATTCCGAATGCATCCTACTATTGGCGACTTTATTAGTAACACGTACTATAAAAACCCAAAAACAGGAGAAGGTATGCTTAAACCAGGCAGTGAACAATTATACGAGACAAAACAACATCACTTGTCTATCCCATGGGCGAAAGACAAGACAATGATATTCTGTAATGTTTCGGGGGACAAACCTGAGAGCAAAGGTCAGAGTAAATGTAGGCAAGCTGAAGCTGTAAGAATTATGTCTATTATAGATGAACTTAGAGATGATCCTGAGTTCAAGAATCTTTCTGTCGGTGTTATTACCTTCTATTCAGAGCAGGTCACAACGCTATTTGAAGAAGCTGCAAAACCAGAACATGGTTATGTTATAAAAGACAAAGAAGGTTATAGCATTGCTCCGAAATATAGAACAATCGATGGAGATAAGGAAAAATTCCGTATCGGTTCGGTGGACTCCTTCCAAGGAAAAGAATTCGATATTGTGATTCTCAGTACCGTTCGTTCCAATAGTCAAAGTCGAGAAGACGGAAACGAAAAAAGAGTGTTTGGATTCTTGACCTTAAAGAACCGTTTGAATGTAGCCTTCTCACGAGCACAGAAATTAGTCATAGTTGTTGGCGATGCCAATATGTTTGAAGATAGTTATGCTGAAAAGTATGTGCCAGGCATTTATGAATTTTATGCAAAAATAACAAAGAATAAACCATATGGCAATAGAATCTGATAAGACAATTTTCATGGGAATGTCGAAACCAAGTGACAAATGTCTATTGGTTTCTATTCCAATGAGCATGTATAGAGTTCAGACCAATAAGTTCACATCGGGTTTGAATTATTTTCAAAAGGCTGTACTAAAATTAAAGTATATGCCCCAGATTAGTAATGCAAAGATTGCAGAGTTATTGCATCTTGACGAGCACTTAATCAATCTTATTGTTTCCCAGCTTGAAAGTAAGGGACTCTTACTTAGCACAGGATTCCTGACACCAGAAGGAGAAGAGATGCGGAACAATGCTGAAGGATTCATAGTAGATGATTCTCAAAGGCAAATTGGCTATATCTTCTCATACGATGACGGTAATGAACTATTTCCTTATTACCAGAGAGAAGTTAATTTTGCCGAAGTTTCCAATGGTGAGCTTGTCTATAATACAGAGAGAGGAACAAGGTCTGTAGAGTCCCCATTGAACATTATTGAGAGTGTAAATACACTTGCCCTTCCTCCTTCAGATGAAGAAATTCTTCAAGTTATAAAAAATTCCACTTACAGGGATATGGAGGGTGATGGCGATATCGAAGACATTACTCAACAAATGTTTCAGATTAAGTTTATCCCCGACAATAAACCGGAGGCTGTGATGGTATGTACCTACATATATCTTCCACAAGGGGATAATGGATATGATGATGACTGGCTTGTTCTTGATCCTTTCGGTAAAGGGAATAATTATGAGCTAAAGCTGTATCTTGAAAAGGAAAAGAAAACCAATAAGCAATTTTCGACTGTTCTGTTCACCACCTTTAAGGATGTAGTAACAGAAAACAACCGTAAATTTGATGAAAGTATTAAATGGTTTGAAGAACAGGTCCAGGAAAGAATCGCTATCACATTTGATGATAAATACGAGAGAATGGACTCTAATATTCAGCAAGCTATACATGCTGTAGTTAATTCTTACATGAGAATGGAGCGTAATGACTTCAAATTAATCAGTCATGCTCAGAAGCAAATGTTCTTCATAAATATGCAATCTGCTATTGAGAGTATCTTATTACAAGACCAAATCGACAGAGAGGACATTTATGAAGACCTGAACAATAACTTTGGTGAGTATGCAGCACAGGTGGATAGACAAGATTGCTTAAAAGTTGTCTATAGGAAAAAGATCCTTTCTGATACTACTTTCGTTCCAAATGTTTTATTAAAATTAAAAACTAAAAATTGGAAAGGTCGTTCTCTTCTCGATTATTTGATGAAGTTCATTATGTCTCTTTCATGTGAACCGAACCTTGAAGACTGCAAGGTTATTAAAGTTTTCAAGAATCGAATTGATATTATCGTTGGTATAACGGAAATGCGCAATCACATTGGTCATGGCACCACTGAGTCTCAAGACAGAAGTTCGGTATTTACCAGTGCTGATGCGGTTGAGTATTTCAACTTTATGACAGATTTAATTAACGATTACATTAATACACTGGAATAATGGCAAAGAATAAGAACAAAAATAAGAATAAGAATAAGAACAACCAAAACAATAAGAATGTTGATTCTCGTGCTAAGTTTGTGACAGATCTTAGCCAAGAACAGGTGGATAAGATTACAACATTTTCTGAAAAAGAAATGCCCATTGAAGCAACTGAAATCCCAGTAGAGGAACTTGTAGATACCAAAGAGGATGCTCAGAGAATAGAAGACATTAAAAAGACAGGTAATGTTGAAGGGTATATTAGCAAGCTCCATGATATGTTGCTTCGAATCAAGGCCATCGAAAAGAAAGCTGAAGAGATTAAAGACCAGCATCTTCAAGAACAATCTACATTAGCTAAAGAAAAAAAGACTTTTGAGGATTATAAGAAAGAGGAAGAAAAGAAACTTGAATCAGAAAGAAAGCGGAATAACGATAGGCAAAAGAAGCTCGACGAGGAAAAAATGGCTATAGACAATGGAGAATACACCACTGTCATAAAAAGCCTTTTGGATTCGATGCGCTCTACCGAAGAAGAAATAACCAATTCAACCAAAACACTGGTTGAAGATATGGGTAAAAAGCATGAATTATATATCAACTCTCTTTCTGAACTCAATAAGAAGAAGGAAGAATTGGACGAACAGAATCTTCAATTGGAGGCTGATAAAGCAGAACTTGACAGAAAGCGTAAACTCTTTGAATCTTCAAAGAAATCTGCAGAGAAACGTATTAGACAGGAAATAGAAGATGAGTTTGATGATAAGATTAACGACTTGGAAGATGAAAAGTTCTCGTTAAAGAGCAAAAACATGAAGTTGGAAAGAGAGAATAAATCACTATCCGACTTCAAACGTGAACTCTTGTCTGCTTTTGAGTCTTCTGATGCAGAGAAGATGATCAAAGAACAAAACATCCTCAAAGAGAAATGCCAGAAACTGGAAGCAGAATTGGATTCACGCCATTCTGAGGCAGAATATGAAGAAAAGGCTAATGCTGTCACAGAACTGAAGGCAAAAATTCGTGAGATGGAAAATAAAGTCAGCGAAGAAAGACTTAGCGAGCTTCGACTGTCCTTACACAATGCCGATGCCTATATACTTGAAATCAATACATATAAGGCACAGATTGACAGTTCAAAGGCAAGAGAAAAGAGCTTGTTGAGAACTGTTGCAGACTTGCATGAGACTATCAATCAGCTTAAAGACGAGGAGAAAGCCAAGCAAAGTGCTTTTGAACAGACAAGACACATGGATGAGGATCTTGAACTTGCAAACCGCAAATTAAGATATTTCCGTCCCAATACCCTTAAGGAACTTGTTGAGTATTTGCAGAAGTACATGGCCAGTGCCAAAGACCCGAAGCCGTTTTATTATGACCAAAAGACTATTCGTATCTTTATGGCTGGACTGAATATGTCACTTCTTAGTATTTTACAAGGTATAAGTGGTACTGGTAAGACAAGTTTGCCCCGTGAAATTGCCAAGGCACTTGTTGCTGGTGCAGAGGGCTACACAGGCAAGGACGATAATGGAAACAGAAATGAGCCATACCGTATCTGTGCTATTCAATCTGGTTGGCGTGATAATATGGACTTGATGGGCTTCTACAACAACTTTGAAAAGAAATACAAGGAAACGGATTTCTTCAAAGCATTGTATTTGGCCGCTCAACCTAAATACAAGAATACGCTTTTCCTCATCATTCTTGATGAGATGAATCTTTCACATCCAGAGCATTACTTTGCTGATTTCCTATCATTGATGGAACAAAGCACTGGCGATCGATATGTCAAGATAAATGCAGACGAAGAACTTTTGCCTAAGTTGTTCAAAGATCGTCAGATGCAGTTGCCACCTAACGTAAGATTCATTGGAACTGCCAACCACGATGAAACGACTTTAGACTTCGCTCCCAAAACTTATGACCGCTCAAACGTCATGGTTATGGAAACCAATGACAAGAGCAAAGTTCTGAAAGAGATTCAGTTGGCAAAGTCCGGAAACCCAACAAGCAGAGATAGGCTCTCGGTAGATTATCATTGGCTTCAGGAGCAATTTGCTGATGCAGAAGCACAATACTATAGCAGATATGAAGAATTTGACAAATTCATCAAAACACAAACTCTCTGTAATTGGCTCAATGATCGTGGCATTGGCATTGGTAACCGTTTCGATGAACAAGCAAGAAAATTCATATGTACTTATATTGCACTTGGAGAAGATACTACCGAATGTCTTGCAGAAGCCGCAGACCACTTGATTACAAGTCGTTTATTCAGATCATTAAAGAACAGGTATGACTTGACTGCGGACAATCTGGAGGATTTCCAAAAGAAATACAACAAATTGTTCACTGAGGCATTCAGAAAACAAGAACCTGTAGAAGGTAACAAACTGTTAAACGCTGAAATTTTAAAGAAATAATGCAGATAATCGACAGATATACTGGAAATATCCTTAGTGATAGCAATCTTCCTGACGATATTGAGTTAGGAAGATATGCTATTTTTATGGGTTCAACCTATAAAGAATTGACATCAAAAAACTATAAAGTTCATGAAGGCCAACGCATTCATCAGGAACTTTTAGATGATGTAAACAAAGACAAGCATAATATCTTTGAAATTATTTCCGAATCTGTAGAGAATGGTGATTTTAGGTCAATTCCTTTGCTACAAGGAATTAAGAATGGATTAGAATTTGGAGATTTTGCGACACAAATGGAAGAAGACTTTAAACATATTGAAGCTATTTTTCATGCACCATACTCTAAACTCAATCGTACAATCGAAAAAGTACCAATATCAAGAGCAAAGCGTATTTCAAATAGAAGCAATCAATATTTGGCTGCTCATACAGAAGACTGGCTCCATAAAGGATTAGTCAGTTTTAGGCCAAGCCGTATATTGACAGAGGAGATAATTTCTAACGAGAATGTATATGAAAATCAATTGCTTATTGCATTGATCACTAGAGCTGCTCATCATCTTGAAAGAAAGTTGAGATATACACGTGACATTACAGAGTTTCTCATTGAATATTCCAAGTTAATAGAAAAGCATGAGAATTCTGAAGATTGTTGGTATAAGAAAGTAAGGAGAGAACTTAGCCTTGCCGGAAAGGTCTATGACGAACAATCAGGGAATTATAAAGCAACAAACGCTGACATTCAGATTGTGACCTCCACAATGAAGCGTCTTAAAAAGTTAAGAGACTCCTTATTAAAGCTCCGCCAGTATTTGTTTTATAATGTTGATCAACGTTTAGTCAAATCAGTACAATATCATGATACTAACGTCCTTATTAATGACAAACACTATAGGTATTTAAAGAAACTTTGGATTTTATTACTCAAAGAAGAAAATGCGAATCCTGACGATAATAAGACTGACGCTGATGAATATATTATTAACAATCGCAGTAACATTTTTTGCAGGAATGGGAGCCGGGCTTGGAACAGGATTTGCAGGGATGAGTGCAGCAGCTGTAATTAGTCCGATGTTGATCACATTCCTTAAGATGGACCCGTATATGGCAGTTGGAATTGCATTGTCCTCT
>OGFL01001746.1_pt1 | contig 13834 bp, 8 predicted proteins | sample 1570911 | NCBI WGS metagenome assembly OGFL01 (sample SAMEA2582050, study PRJEB24529) | metagenome | biome: Human gut stool | place: China | collected 2011 | reverse complement strand
CGGAAATGGCTTTTCCGTCTATCAGAGTCATATTTTCAGAGTATTTATTGGTGATAGGCAAAAGTAAAATAAATAACTGAACTCTCCAAAAGGATTGTTGTTTTTGTCGGGATACAAAAAAACAGAGGCTCTATTTAGGTGAAACAGAGCCTCTGTTTACCCCAAATAGAGCCTCCGTTTGATGCAAATAGAGCCTCTGTTCGGAAACAGGCTAAAAAGGACTTTTTTCCTGATTAGATTTCCATATTCTTATTCGTTAATAGCTGTCCTTTGTACTCTCCGGTCAGTGTGCGGAGGAAGGCTACAATCTTATCTACTTCCTGTTGTGGCAAATCGATGCCCAACTGGTATTTAGCCATTGCACGGACTGCGTCATCCATAGTAGCCATGCTGCCGTCGTGGAAATATGGAGCGGTCAGTTCGATATTCCTCAGACCGGGCACTTTGAAGCGGTGGCGGTCACGTTCTATTTGAGTCTGTTTGAAGCGGCCGTTGTCTTCTTCAGTCATTTCTGCCTGTCGATCGGCAAAATAATCGTGCTGTACGCCTATCAGTTCATAAGATTTCCCTCCCAGGATTTCTCCTACATGGCAGGTTGCGCAATCATACTTCTTGAAAAGTTCGTATCCGGCGATTTCGTTTTCGGTGATTGCATCTTTTTGTCCTTTCAGATAGCGGTCGAAGCGTGAGTTGGGAGTCAGCAAAGTCTTTTCAAACTCCTGAATGGCGTCTGTGATATTCTTCTCACTCAATCCGTCGGCATACACTTCGTTGAATGCGGATACGAAATCTTTGTCTTCAGCCAATTTATCGATAATCTGGTCGAATGATTCGCAAGCCATTTCCACCGGATTCAACGGAGGACCGGCAGCTTGTTCGGCAAGAGTTCCGGCACGGCCATCCCAGAATTGAACGAAATTGTATGCGGCGTTGTATACTGTCGGGGCATTGACGCCACCAAACTGTCCGCCTACACCTTCGGAATATTGTTTGTTGTCCACGCCGCCTGTATCCAACCCGTGGCAACTGGCACATGATACGGTATTGTCAGCAGATAAACGTGTGTCATGATACAACAAATTACCCAGAACGACTTTGCGTACATCCACTGCGATAGAATCGGCAATGGGACGAATGGGTTCGTTGGCAAATTCCGGTGCTACTGTAATGTCCGTATACATTCCCATACGGTGACTTTTTACCCAGTTCAGTGCGACTTCCTTTTTTGCGTCATTGAAGGAAGCCCCCCAATGCACAAGGTAATATTTTGCCTGGGGCATTTTTCCGTCGAGGATCACTTTTTCTATTTTGGCCAGGTCTGCCGGATTGAGGGGCTGTCCTGCTTCCAGATCTGCCTCCATTTGGGTCATGTCGAAGGCACGGTATGCCTTGCTGACGTCTTCCATTACAATTTTTCCGGCCACAGGCATGCTTGCATAGAACGGTAGGTCCGGTGTTGAGGTATGACATCTCAAACATCCTGCATCCGTAATAATCTGCTGCATCTGCGCATTTGCTTCCAGATCGGCAGAAGGTACGCGGTGCATAAGTCGATAAGTGACTGCTAATGCCGCTACCACTACCAACAGTGCCACAATTAGTTTTGTACTTTTCTTCATTTCACATTTGTTTTTTTAGATTAGTTATTACGATTATATAAGTGTACGCTTTGTTGAGCCGCCGGTAAATAATTTACTCCGTACCAGCACATCTGCAAAGCCAGGAAGGACATGATGAGCAACACATAAAGCGTTTTCCGTCCCGTTTTCCGAAAAAGACGGAGGTGTACGTAAAGTAAATACCCTGCCCAAGTGATGACTGCCCAAGTCTCTTTCGGATCCCAGCTCCAATAGTTTCCCCATGCTTCTTTTGCCCAAAGGGAACCTAGCAGCATACCAATGGAGAGGAATGCTATTCCCGCATAAACCAAATTGTCGGCTGTGTGCAAGTATTCTTCCTTATGGCGGAACAACCCGGTCAATGCGATTATAAAAGCACAGCCCAATACAGAGTAAGAGAACATATATACGGTGACATGGGGAATGAACCATATGCTTTGCAGAGCCGGCATTAGTGACTGGTCGTGTATCTCGGGTTTCATCAGATTGATAATGACAAAGACTGTGGCGAGCAGTGCCGAGAAAGAAAGAATCCAACGATACTGCCATCTGATATAAGTCAGTAGTCCGGCTATGCCCATGAAGAAAGAGTACCACAAACGGGTTTCCCCCATAGTGCGTAACGGAGGACGTTGCAGGAAGAACCATAATCCGGTAATGAATACGGCCAGAACGATAATTCCGCCTGACGTAAAACCGATTGCTGTCTTACTTCTCGTTGACGAGCGAAGGGCAAATACTGCTCCTATCAGCCATAAGCAGATAGATACTGCTGCAAATACATAGAAATTATCCCAGTTTATCATCTGTTTTAGGTCCGTTAATGAATAGAAGAATAGCTCCCGCAAGCATCATCAGGATACCTGCTACTATTATATATTTCCAGGGTTGTTTTACTACCTGCAAGATGCAGTACTCACTCTCGTTGCCTTTCGTTACGTCATAGCCGGTGAGGTAAATATCTTCTCCCAACCGATAGGCGTATGGGTGATTGACCTCAAGCAATGCTTTTTCATTTCCCAGACGTACATTGGCGGCAAAGCGGGAAGGACGCCCGTTCGGGTAGTATTCTACGGCAAAAGAGTTGAGTTCGATTTCATAATCCAAATAATGCGATGCACCGTTCATGTCGAATGCTTCGCGTGATGGCTCACCTTTATATATAGGTATACGTAAAGTCTGTGTGTCACTGCTTCCTAGAAAACCGGCAAATAGAGCCAGCCATAGCCCCGCGTGATTCAGGATGAATCTCCAACGTGCCTGTTTGCGGTAATGATAGGCGTGAATGGTAATCATTGCCAGGTTACTTAATAAGAACAGAAGTATGGCGATGAATATCCAGGAAGTCATAAAGTTATAGCAACCTAAAAAGGCTGGAAGCCCTTCACGCATTTTTGCTTCCGCATCGGATAGTTGAGGGAAAAGACCTATTATCAGGCAACCGCAGATGAGTAATCCGATAGATAGGATACTTGCTTGGGAAGAATAGAGGAATCGGGTAAATTTTGCAATTTTATATTCCTTATACAACATCCATAACAAGAAAAGCCATAGCGCCGCAAAAACAAGATTGAGCGGAAAGGCGAAAAAGGAAACCGGAAAATTTCCCGTAAGTAGTTGCATCGCAACTGCCAGTGAAATATATACCATTACGTAGACGTAGTGCATATTCGTGCTTTTGTTCTGTTATTTTTTGCAAAGTAAACAAATAAAAATGAATATACATATAAAATCTATGTAAAATTGTAATCATTACAATTGAATGACAGAGCTGATGTGATTATAAGGAGAAAATCACATAAAGTAGATGTAGGAAAGGAGAGGAGGGGTTTAAAAAAATAAAGAAAGGAAGCTTCCGGCTTCCTTTCTTTATTAGAATTTGAAACGAAATCTTTTATTTCTTCATCTTAGGCATCATCTTACCCATTTTGCTGCTGGTTACCATTTTCATCATTTTACGAGTCTGGTCGAATTGTTTCAATAGGCGGTTTACTTCCTGAATCGTTGTACCGCTACCTTTCGCGATACGTGTGCGGCGTGAACCGTTCAGGATTTCCGGGTTGGAACGCTCTGCCGGAGTCATGGAGTAGATGATAGCTTCGATACTCTTGAAAGCATTGTCGTCGATATCAATGTCTTTGATTGCTTTTCCTACTCCCGGAATCATGGAAGCAAGGTCTTTCAAATTACCCATTTTCTTGATTTGTGCAATCTGGCTGAGGAAGTCGTTGAAGTCGAATTGATTCTTGGCAATCTTCTTCTGTAAACGTTTAGCTTCTTCTTCGTCGTATTGTTCCTGCGCACGTTCTACCAACGAAACGATATCACCCATACCGAGGATACGGTCTGCCATACGGGCAGGGTGGAACTGGTCGATCGCGTCCAACTTTTCGCCTGTACCTACAAACTTAATCGGCTTGTTGACTACCGAACGGATAGAAAGCGCCGCACCACCACGGGTATCACCGTCGAGCTTGGTCAGTACCACACCGTTGAAGTCCAGACGTTCATTAAATTCTTTGGCCGTATTCACAGCGTCCTGTCCGGTCATGGAATCAACCACAAACAGAATTTCGTTCGGATTGATTGCTTCCTTGATAGCGGCAATCTCGTTCATCATCTGTTCGTCTACTGCCAGACGTCCGGCTGTATCGACGATTACGAGGTCGTATCCTTTGGCTTTAGCTTCCTGGATAGCGTGTTGCGCGATTTCTACCGGGTTCTTGCTTTCCAGTTCGCAGTACATCGGTACGTCAATTTGCTCTGCCAACACACGCAACTGTTCGATAGCTGCCGGACGGTAAACGTCACAAGCTACCAGTAATGGCTTGCGGTTCTTCTTGGTTTTCAGCATCCGGGCCAGCTTACCGGAGAAGGTAGTCTTACCGGAACCTTGCAAACCTGACATCAGGATTACTGCCGGGCGGGCATCAATATCAACTTCGACAGTCTCGCCACCCATTAACTGGGTCAGTTCGTCGTGCACGATTTTCACCATCAACTGGCTTGGTTTCACTGCTGTAAGTACGTTCTGTCCAAGAGCTTTTTCTTTCACGGTATCTGTGAAATTCTTTGCTACCTTGTAGTTTACGTCGGCATCAAGAAGTGCCTTGCGTACATCTTTCAGCGTTTCCGCCACGTTAATTTCGGTGATTTTGCCTTCACCTTTCAGAATCTTGAATGACCGTTCTAGTCTTTCACTTAAATTATCGAACATAGTTATTTAATTACGAATTAATATTTTGAGCCTGCAAATGTACAAAAATCTCTTGTATTTATATCTTTTTATTCTGCCATTTTGCTTTTTTGAGATAAATATAACTCGTTATCAATAACAAGGTATAGTACACAATCTCAATGGTAAAGCAGATTTCAATCGGTGCTTTGAGCCACATCCCGATGAAAATGATATACGAGCCGTAAATGATAATTGTAATTGTTTCGAGCAGTAAGGCGGCTTGTGTGTTTCCTGTGCCCGAGATACCGTTGAACACAACATTGGCTACCGATGCGATGAGCATGGCGATACAAATCACATAGACTGAAGGGACGGATTCTGCAATCAGTGCTGCCTCACTGGTATAGACGGACAGCAGTAGTTGCGGGAATAGTGCTGTGACTGCTACCAGCCCCAGCATAATAAAGAACGAGAATCTCGCAATTTTATTAATAAGCGGCATTACGTGCTTGATACCTCCCGCACCGATAGCATTACTGACAAGACTGTTTGTGGTGGTTGCCAGTGAATTGACTGGAATCAGCAATACGACGTAGATACTCCGGACTATGTTGGCAATCGCCAGTTCCCGTTGTCCCAGCCGTTCTACGGCAACAAAGAATACGAACCATGTAGCCATTGACAGGAAGTATTGGAGCATGGTGAAGCAGGAAATGCTGAGAATCCGCATCAACAGTGCAGGGTCGAACGAACGCAGACGGTTCAGTCCGTATTTCTTCAAGTCGATAGTGACATATGTGTAGATGAGGAAGAATAGGATAGAGGAGGCTTCGGCCAGTACGGAAGCAATGGCGGCTCCCTTGATACCCATTTCGGGCAGACCGAATTTCCCGAAGATCAGTGCGTAGTCCAGCACGACATTGGTCAATGCCATGACGACTGCGTTAATGGTCAGCACTTTAGTACGTGTGATTCCGATATACAGTGCCCGGAACATAACATTGATGAATGAGAAGAAGAATCCGTAGATACGCCAGTCCAGAAACTCCATTGTCCCTTTGTAGATTGATTCCGAGGAAACCAGCAACCGCATGATGTTGCCGCCGAAAGCCTTGGTGAAACCGAAGAGTAGTAATGCCATTACAAATAGGAACATAACTCCCTGAATCATCACCGGACCTACATCTGTGTAGCGTCCCTCGCCGTTACGTCTCGCAATGACGATTTGCGAACCGGTACTGAATCCGAATGCGATGGTGAATACACATATATAGAATAGTCCGCCCATAGCAGAAGCTCCCAAGGCAACTTCACTTACGTGACCCAGGAACGCCGTATCGGTGACATTGATGACATTTTGTGCCAGCAAGCTGAGTAGTATCGGGTAACTGACACTCCAAATCTGTTTGTTGGTATACATATTAAGCGTTTAAGTTTACATTTTGCAAAGATAGCGCTTTATTCCGAATCGGAAGCGATCGGGTAGGTGAAAACAATTTCCGGACCCTCCGGGGTTTGGGTATTGATTTGATAGGTTCCTCCGAAATGTGTCAGCAATAATTGATTGATTTCGTGCCGGATGACAGTTTCCTGTGAGACAAAGGTAGTATCCGCCAACGGCGAATTAATGATTTGGAAATGAAGCATTTCATCTTTCCGGCTGAGTATGAAACGGATGACGCGTTCCTGTTTTTGGTCTTGCTGGTATTCATACGGGTAAACCAGTGTGCTAAGTATCATCTGTGTCAGGCGGGCGGTATCTGTGCGGACGGGCTGTGACTTCGTTTCTGTGTAGAATCGGACTTGGATGCCTGTCGTTTCATTCTTCATACGTGCCATATAACATGCTTCGTTGCATAGTTCGACAGCATCGTAAACTTGTATTTGGAATTTCATCATTTGAGCTTCCAGGCGTGATAAGTCGAGCACATCGTTGACAAGTCTCATTAACTTTTCTGAGCTTTGGTGGATTATGTTCGAATATTCCTTCCTTGTTCCTTCGTCAATATTCGGTTCGCACGCTATGAGTTGCGAGAATCCTACTACGTTATTGAGCGGAGTGCGGATGTTATAACTCATGTTCGAAAGAAAGCGGTTCTTTATTTCATTCGTTTCCCGAACGGTTGCGGCGGCTTTGCGGATTTCGTTTTCCGAACGTTTCAATGCCTTTCGTACCATAGCCAGACGGAACATGAAAATGAATAATACAAATAAAACAACGATAATCACAGCCAGAAAGATGAGGCGAATCCGGTTGTTGTGCCGTTGTTGTTCCATATTGATTTTATCCAGTTGATAACTGCTCTTTATTTGTTCCATTTGATTGTTTGCAAGCGACATGGAGGCGGAATCTTTAATGGCAAGTGCCTTCTGATATAGTGGAACGGCCTTTTCGCTATCGCCGGCCTTTACCCATATTTTAGCTTTCACCAATAACTGTTCGGCATAGTCGCTGGCATAGTTGTCTTTCAGCATGACTAATGTGGTGTCGATATAATCTGAGGCTTTTTGATATTCACCGATATATTTGTAATATCTGGCGTAGGTGTCGAAATAAAGTACCTGATACATGAAATAGTTGTTTTCGTTCTGATATTCCTTAGCTTTCACCAGATGTTCATAGGCTCTTTGCGGCTGTTGGGTATTCAGGTAATAATAAGCATAGAACAATTCGTTGAACAGAAATACGTCAGAGAAACCGTCTTTAAGAGAAGGATTTTCCTTGATATGTTTATAGAGTGTGCTTTCGAGTTCTTGCAGGTATTTAAACAGCTTGCTGTTATTCTTCATTTCTTTGGTGACAGTTTCGAAAGCTTGTAGCTTCATCTTGTTTGCCTCGCTAATGGCACGCTCGTATTCTTCGTTGTAAGTGTACAAGTCGATCTGGAAACGTTTGGCGTCGAAGAAATAATCCCATATATCGGATTTGTGGACGTGTGGTTCCATTTGTGTAATCCATTTCGCTACGCTGTCTGTTTTGTTGTGGTTATAATAGTACAATAGGTGATAATAGGCTGCCAGTCCTGCGTATTTATCATCCTTCTGAAACAATGCTTCTTTCATTAAAGTGTCCGAGAACTGGATGCATTTAGGATTATTCTGTTCTATTCTTATAATGTTGTTTAAAGCTACAAGACGGGTTGAGTCATGAGGCAGGTTTTGAAACACCTGTATCAAACTGTCCGTGTTCATTTCATAATCGGCTTTTCCGACAAGAAAGCAGCAACAGACTATGTGCAGTAGTATTAATCGTTTCATCTTGTTTCCTCCTTTCCTTGGTCGCTTTTGTCAATAGGATGTGTAAACAAGAAACGTGAACCTTCTTCGTAATCGGGGTCGATCCAGATACTACCTCCCAGTTGTTCGATGATGAGTTGGCAAATCGATAGTCCGAGCCCCGTACCTTGGGCATTTTCATTGAGCTTCTCGAAACGGTTGAATATCTTTTTCTGTTTTTCTTTAGGGATTCCTGTGCCGGTATCGGTGACAGAGAAAAGTGCCGTATCTTCCGTTTGTTGCTCAAGTTGCAGAGTGATAGAGCCTTGTGAGGTGAATTTAGTTGCATTGATAAGCAGGTTGATCAGTACTTGTTGCAGGCGGGCACTATCTGTCAGTAGTTCCAAGGAATCGAGAGGAGTGGAGAAGCGGACGTCTGCATGGGTCTGCTTTATCTTTTCCACCATATCAATGACGTTTCTGCATAGTCCTACTGCATCGCATATTTTGAACTTGAATGTCATCTTTCCAATTTCAAGGCTGGATAAGTCAATCACGTCATTAATCAACTTTAGCAACAGTTCCGAATTTTGCTGGATAATATCATTGCACTGTTTTCTCGTTTCTTCATCAATGGATTCTTCCGTCAGAATGGTGGAAAAGCCGGATAAGGCGTTGAGTGGAGTACGAATCTCATGACTCATGTTAGAGAGGAAAAGGCTTTTAGTGCGAATCGAATTTTCTGCCTGTTTCTTTACTTTTTCTTGTTCTTGTTGCGATTGGATCAGACGTTTGTTGTTCCTTTTGATGCGGAAGATGAAGAATATAATTAAGGAGAGGACAGACAGGATAATAAACCAGCTCCAGTATAAGATTTTCTTTTGCCTGTTTATGTTGTTTAATTCATTCTTGTCAATCTGATAGAGAGTATGCAATTCATTGATCTGGCGCAGATAGCTATTGGCGTCAAGTGAGTCTTTGCGTGCGTTAATCACTTCATATTCCTCACATGCTTCTTCGATACGTCCCATTAATGAAAGAACTTTTGCCCGTTCTTGTGATATCTGTATGTCTTTGTACGAACCGGATTCTTTGACGTATGGCAGTAATTCATCATACGATTGCAATGCTTGGGTATATTCTTTTGCGGCGATATGGTAGGAAGCATATAAGTATTTGATTAACAGAAGAAAATATGGATACGGATGTTTGGCATAGATTCGCTCCATTTTTTGCAGATGTTCCAATGCCGAAGGGAGTTTGTCTGACTGTATCTCATAAAACGCACGGCAACAGGGAAGATAAAAATAGCAAGGTGAATCGGGCCTTTTGTCGCAAAGAGCTTCCAAGTAGTTGATATCTTTCTCAATTCCTGCCATTTGCCGGTTATTGAGCTTAATAAGTATCATTTGAGATAATGCGTTTTTTAAATAGATGTCGGCTTCGGGTATCTGTTGCATAATCTCTATTGCTTCTTCATAAGAACCTATGGCAACTTGTGGTGTTGATGAGCTTAAATATGTATTTCCGATTGCACGTAGTGCAAGAGCTGTTCCTAGCGGGTAGTCTATCTCTTTAGCTTTCTTATACATTGAATTGGCGTTGTCAATAGCCAGGCTGATATTTCCTTCTGTTATTGATGACTGAACCGCCATTGCTTTGAGCTGGAATAAGATGTCGTATCGTTGCTGCTTTTCAAGTTCAGGTGTTAACAGCTTCTCCCATAAGATAATACTGTCTGTGGTGACGCCGGTGTTAAAAGCAAGGTCATACTGAATGAGCGGCTGTAATAAAGACAGACGTTCTGCATTAGTATGTGCAGCGTACAATGTTACCGATATGAATACCGTTATAATTGTAGTAATTATGTGGTGTAAGTTTCTATTCACCGGATGTTTGTTTGCAAGGTTTTATGCAAAAGAAACAAAAAGAGCGAAGACTGACAAGAATCTTCGCTCTTTTTTTCTAATTTATTTTCTTTTGATAATATCACGTGCGCTAGGGCCTTCGTGGTTGGGGTAGCCGGGAGTATGATTTCTGCATCTCGGGTCGGCGTCTACTTTCAGACTGCGGTAATTATCTTTTGACCGGGTGATGTAGTCGTCGAGCATGGCACGGTGTTCTGCAAGAACCTTGGCATATTTGGGATTCTTGGCGAGGTTCTTACGTTCACCCGGGTCGTTCTTCATGTCATAGAGTTCTTCTCCGTTGCCTTCCAAATAATGGGTGTACTTGTATCTGGGGCCACGTACCATACGTCCGGGAGTAACTGTGTATTCATATTCACTATGCCATTCGGATACAACATATGGATGAGTCTTCTTTTGTTTTTCTCCTTTTAATGTCGGTGCGAGGCTGATTCCTGCCTTTTCTGCGGGAACAGGAATGCCGGCTAGGTCACAGAGGGTTGGCAATAAGTCTAGTGTAGGCTGCGTGAGTAAGTGGTCTACCGGTTTTTTCTGATGCTTGATACCGGGACCTGCAAAGATAAATGGTACGTTTGTCATTTCATCATAGAAACTGATGTGCTTGGTCACCATACGGTGTGAAGTCATTCCGTCACCATGGTCGGCAAGGATAACAACGATTGTGTTCTTTCCTGCGGGGGTGGAGTATAATGCTTTCAAAACACTTTCTACTTGTTTGGATACCATTTTTGTATAGTGCTGGAAAGCGGCGATGTAATGGCGGTAATTTTCCTCACTCCAATGGGAGGCTTGCGTCATACGCCGGTGGCTGCAACAGATGTATTGCACCGGGGTAGGTATGTTGTTCCAGTCTTCTACATCGAAATTGTCGGGCAGTTCCGGAAGTGTGCCGCTGACAGGTCGGTCAGTATGTACTCCTTCATTTTCTCCTACGAATCCGCAGATATTATGGGGATTCTGAAAATCGGCAATGCATATGAAAGGTTTTTCCGAAGGATTGCTTAAATAGGAAACAACGTCCTCGCAGGTTCCTACGTCCAGAAAACTATCATTATTGACCGGAAATTCCGGGTCGGTAAATGGCTTTGCTACCGGTTCTTTATGTTTGAATCCTCTTAATGAACCCATATCGTGCGTTTTTCCGAAGTGTACAGCTTCGTAACCGTTTTCCGAAAAAAGGCTTCCTAATGTCGGAACGTTTTCCGGTATAGGTGTATTGATCGGTTCGCTGGAGTTGGAGCGTACGTTAGTTTGATGAGGCATCATGCCACTCCATAAAGCGGCGCGTGACGGTTGGCTGAGGGGGCAGCCTACATAAGCATTGGAAAAGATAACTCCTCTTGAAGCTACTTCGTCGATAGGAAGGGTGCAATCTTGTGTATGACCGTAGGCGCCAACGACGCGTTGTGTAAGATGGTCGCATTGGATAATCAGAAAATTGGGCTTTTCTTGTGCTTGGGCTGCTATGCCGCAAAGAGCCAATCCCATGAAAGGATAAATTGTTTTCATTCTTGGTTAGAATTAAGTGATACTTGATTTTGAAGCAAAAGTAGGAAAAAAGGGAAAGTAAAAAAGGGGGGAATACTTGTTTTGGACGCAAGTGAAAGTTTTTTGTACAAAATTGGAATAAATGATGGGTGATAAAACTATAAACGGTGAACAAACTGCGATTATAACGCATTCTGTTCACCGTTCATTATTTATGGTTTACTGCTAATTAGCTGTTCATGCTCATCAGGAATTCATCGTTGTCTCTGGTTTTTTCCAGACGGTCTTTTACGAAGTCCATTGCTTCGATCGGATTCATGTCGGCAAGATATTTACGGAGAATCCACATACGGTCGAGAGTTGTCTTATCAAGTAACAGATCGTCACGACGAGTACTGGATGCGGTAATGTTGACTGCCGGGAAGATACGTTTGTTGGACAGGTTGCGGTCGAGTTGCAACTCCATGTTACCTGTACCTTTGAATTCTTCGAAGATAACTTCGTCCATTTTAGAACCGGTATCAATCAATGCAGTTGCGATGATTGTCAGTGAACCACCGTTCTCGATGTTACGGGCAGCACCAAAGAAACGTTTCGGCTTATGAAGTGCGTTTGCATCCACACCACCGGAAAGTACTTTGCCCGATGCAGGAGATACTGTGTTGTATGCACGTGCCAGACGAGTAATAGAATCAAGGAATATAACTACGTCGTGGCCGCATTCTACCAGTCTTTTTGCTTTTTCCAATACGATACCTGCGATTTTCACGTGGCGCTCTGCCGGTTCATCAAAGGTAGAAGCGATAACTTCGGCATTGACGCTGCGCGCCATATCTGTTACTTCTTCCGGACGTTCATCGATAAGCAACATAATCATGTATACTTCCGGATGATTGGCTGCAATGGCATTTGCAATGTCTTTCATTAAAATTGTCTTACCGGTTTTAGGCTGGGCTACGATTAAAGCACGTTGACCTTTACCGATCGGAGCGAAAAGATCTACTACGCGGGCAGACATGGAATCCGAATAACCGCCTTTGCAGAGTTTGAACTTTTCATCCGGGAAGAGCGGCGTCAGGTGTTCGAAAGGAACACGGTCGCGAACGAAAGCGGCGTCACGTCCGTTAATCTTCGATACCTTTACTAACGGGAAATATTTCTCTCCTTCTTTGGGCGGGCGGATAACTCCTTCTACCACGTCACCGGTTTTCAGGCCAAATAACTTGATTTGCGACTGTGATACATAGATATCGTCAGGAGAAGAAAGGTAATTATAATCGGAAGAACGGAGGAATCCGTATCCATCCTGCATAATTTCCAGTACGCCTACTCCATTAAGGATGTCATCGAATTCGTAAGGCTTTTCACGCTCAATAACTTTACGTTCCTGCTGCTGTTGTGGTACCGGAAGATTTTCGTTCGCGTTGTTTGGCTGGGCAGGACGCGGCATCGGTACACGCTGCTGGTTCTGATTTTGGTTATTGTTACGTTGGAAGTTATTATTGTTATTATTATTGGCGTTATTGTTACTATTGCTAGCATTATTATTGCCATTATTGTTGTCACGCGGACGGACAATGCGTGGACGTTGTTGCTGTTGTTGCTGATGAGCCTGTTGTTGTGGCTGTGGTGCTTGTTGTTCGGTAGCAGTTTGTGCTGGTTCAGTTTTGGTGGCTTCGAATTTTCCAAAAAGTTCGGTGGGAAGTTCTATCTTTTCTGAAGGCAGATCTTCGATAGGAATAAAATCATCGTCGTCGGCACCGGATAAGATATTGCTTTCTTCGTCTATAACGGGTTCGGCTTTCTTTTGCGGTTGCGGTTTCACTACTACTTTCTTCTCTTCAGCAGGTTTGTTGGCTTTTGTTTTCTTTTCGGGAGCTTGTGCCGGGACTGCTTTTTCTATTACTTCAGGAGCTTTCTCAGTAACTACTTTATCTTCCGTTACTTTAGGAGTTGCCGGAGTTGCAGTTTTCACGCTTTCAACTTCTTTTTGCTCTGCTGCATCGGCATTTTTACGCGGACGGCCTACTTTACGTTTAGGAGCTGCGGTATTTTCTGCTTTAACTTCAACAGCAGGAGTCTCTTTTTCTTTATTTGCACTTTCCTCTTTTTTAGAAGGCTGTTGTGGCTTGGCAGGAGCAGCTTCTTTGGCTTTCTCAGCTTCTCCTTCCTTGGTTGCGGAAACTACTTTGTTATCTTTCTTGGCAGGCGCTACGCGTGAACGCTTTTTCTTTTGTTCTTCTTTGCGTTCTTCTTTAAGCTTGTCTGCGGCAACTTTCTTTGTGGCTCCGGCGATTGCTTGTTCATCGAGTATTTTGTAAACAAGGTCTTCCTTTTTTAATGAGTCTGTTTTTTTTATGCCTAACTCTTTGGCAATAACTTGAAGTTCCGACAGATCTTTGTCG
>OGFL01001733.1_pt1 | contig 13911 bp, 10 predicted proteins | sample 1570911 | NCBI WGS metagenome assembly OGFL01 (sample SAMEA2582050, study PRJEB24529) | metagenome | biome: Human gut stool | place: China | collected 2011 | reverse complement strand
ACAGGTTGTCAACATTATTTTTCAAGTTTTTTGGTTTTTTTTTGAAAGTTTTTGCATCGCCATCAAGAATCCCAGTGTTTATGCGGGTTTGCAGCATTTTATATTTACAATAAAATATCACATTTTGCAGAATTTTATTGTATTTTCTGCATTTTCTCTCTGTTTTTATCAACACTTTTCAGATGCGTATTGCATTTATGGCAGCATCTTTTTTATAACCGTACTTCCTGCAAAGCATTATCTATTACCCCGCGATATTTTTTGTTTTTACAAAAAGCAAAAAACTGCCGGAGCAGCCCCGGCAGTTTTTTCTTTTATTCTTTTTATCTATTATCTATAAGAAGTCTTTAGTCTTCTAAATCTGCGTGATGTACAAAGGCATCTTTATCTTCTGGTGGAAGACGCCACTCCCCATAATGTGTTGTAAGTTCTTCGTCATAACCTGCCGGTACCGGGAATTTTCTTCCCCGAATTACCCCATAATCTGTATTTTCAAATAAATCTGTCCGATAAAACGATAATTCGTCTACAAAATAATTACAGACATATCTCCAATTCGTCTTCTGTCCCATGTATTTCGTAGATGCCTTTTCCCATTTCCGGCATACTTTCTGCGTTGATGTAAATTTTCCTAAAAAACGCAGTACTGCAACCTGAAGTTTTTGCAGTCCGGTATATTTTTCATCCTTTAACTGATAACGCTTTGACATGCCCAATCCGTAAAGGACTTTATAATGAAACTTCATCATTTCTCTTTTAAATGCATTATCCGGTGCAACATCATAAATAAACACATCAATTCCAATGCGGTTCTGATAGTTTTTATAATATCTGTCCTCTGCCGTTTCTTCCCTTAACGGATACCGCTCATCATAGATTCTTGGAATAAAATCGTAAAATGCCGGGCTGTAATCCTGTGGTTCGATAAAATGCAGATACTCCGGTAAATGTTTTCTCATTGCTTCACAAAATGCCGGATAATCTTCTCTCATTACCTTAATGTCAATATCATCATCCCACGGAATAATATTCTGTTCCCTGAGTGAACCGATTTCTGTACCGGAATCCAGAAACCACCGGACATTTTCTTTTTTACAAATGTCATCAATAATACATAATGTTTCAAATAACAGCTTATGCAATTCTTCTCTTTTCATCTTTTCGTACCCCTTATTTCTGACTTTGTGCCAGCGCATCTTTATATCCTAAGAACAAAGACACTGCCATTCTTAAAATACATACAACCAGTAATGCAATACAGAATGCCCACATATCTGCAAGGTAAAGCGTTACCGGAATACAGATTGCGCAGAATGCTGCTGCATATACTACATTAATATACAGCTGATACCTCGCTTTTGAAAAACGAAGCAGAATGACTGTAATTACATTTGTGACAAAATAAAAGACCTGTGCCATATTTGCAATAATAAAAAACTGCTTCACTTCATGATAATTCTGTGGATATAAAATATATATCAGAATATGTGAGGCAATCGTACAAAGCAGCGTTCCAATCACAACTGCTGCCAGCGAAAATACAGTCACCAGATTCATAAATTTCAAATTCAAATTTCCCTTGTATTTTGCAAGGTAACCGATAATAACACTGTTAAGCGGTGTTGAAATCAATGAAACCGTCTTTCCCAACAGCGATGCGATATAATATACCGTTACCGCTGTTCCGTCAATAAATATTTTTAAAACCAGTCTGTCACCGTTAAATACGATATTGGAAATGATATCTGTGATAATTAAAACGATAACAACTTTAAAAACTTCTTTAAATGATTCTTTTGAAAATTCCGTATCCTTTTTGAAAACAGAACCTTTGGCAAAAACCATTATGAGTCCTGCAATTTCTCCCGGAATTAATGCCAATGCCCACATACCGGTTACTTTAAATAACACAATACCGATTAAATATCCGATACTGATAAAAAGGTAATATAAAAAGTAACCTTTGTAATTCAGATGCAGCCTGTACTCCACATCCGCATAAAAGCGCCACATTGTTAGAATCGTAAGAATTAAAAATGTAACCGCTTCAGTCACTGTCATCGGAACGCCGCAGAACTTTACAATGATGAGCATTACCGGAATCACGATTACAGAGGATGCCATAAGAATAATATTGTAATTGATATTCCATGTATCCTTTGTCGCGCTCTCTGTCATCCGGGCATAATTACATGCACTGCCGACAGAAATAGCGATAATGTTCATAATTGATATCAGATATAAAATGTTTCCGTATTCTTCACTGCCAAGGTGGTTGTTCCACACCGGATAAACTAAAAACTGAACAACAACGTTCATTAACATTAATCCTGCAATACTCCACATGGAATCCGTCAGCAGTGCTTTAATCTTTTCTTTCATACTTATTTCCATTCTGACTTCTATTTATTTGTATAAACTGAAAATGCTACGAACCCGAAAGTCCGTAGCATTTCTAGTCAGCGGAGAAAGAGGGATTTGAACCCTCGCGCCGGTTGCCCGACCTACACCCTTAGCAGGGGCGCCTCTTCAGCCTCTTGAGTATTTCTCCAGATTCTGTTACAAATCATATAATGTGTTAAACACGAATATTAGAATACCAAAGAAATATCTGTTTGTCAATATCATTTATCAACTTATTTGCAATATTTTTTTGCAGCCTGTTCGTAAAGGTCTGTTCCTTCACTGTCAATGACCACAATAACCGGGAAATCTTCAACCTCCAGTCTGCGGATGGCTTCTGTTCCAAGGTCATCATAAGCTATGACCTCAGATGATTTTATGCGCTGTGAAAGCAGTGCCCCCGCACCGCCGATTGCCGCAAAGTAAACGGCCTTGTTCCGCACAATGGCATCCTTGACTGCCTGGGAGCGCTTTCCCTTTCCAATCATTCCCTTTAAACCGAGATCTAACAGGGTCGGCGCATACTTATCCATTCTGCTTGCCGTTGTCGGTCCTGCCGAACCGATTGGTCGTCCCTGTCTTGCCGGTGACGGTCCCATATAATAAATCACCGTATCCTGCATCTTTATCGGCAGTTCCTTATGTTCGCCGATTGTTTCATACATTCTTTTATGCGCAGCATCTCTTGCTGTATAAATCGTTCCCGTAATATATACATAATCCCCTGCTTTTAAATCTTTAATATCAGATTCCTTCAACGGGGCAGTAATGTGCTTTTCCATATTCTTCTCCATTTCTAAACTTATGAGCTGTTTTGTCGCGAAATGGCGATGAGAATTTCGCGCAGGCGATTTCTCATCTGCCATCATAGATGTTTGCGTTCGCTCAGAAGCAAACATCTGTGTGAACAAGCTTTCGTTTATGGCTTGTTCACACTTCGCAGGCATTTTAATGCCGGAGGAACCGCGGACTGAATTTATTCAGTTCTGCGATAAATCCAGAATTGTGACGCCTGCGGCACAATTCTGTTATGCGAAAATCTTTGATTTATGGATTTTCGCATTTCTCCATTTCTAAACTTATGAGCTGTTTTGTCGCGAAATGGCGATGAGAATTTCGCGCAGGCGATTTCTCATCTGCCATATAAGTAGATTTGCTTTTGTCGCGCATCAGCGTTATTTTTCATACTTTATATCGTCCGTGTCACATGGCGGTTGACGTGACAGCAGATATTAACTGCCACCGGAAGTCCCGCGATGTGTGTCGGATAGGTTTCGATGTTGACTGCCAGCGCCGTTTTGGTTCCCCCAAGTCCACCCGGTCCGATGCCTAAACGGTTGATTTTTTCAAGCATTTCTTCCTCTAAGTTTCTGACATACTCTTTTTCCGGCTTTTCATGCAGATTTCTGGTCAGTGCCTTTTTCGCTAAAAATGCACATTTTTCAAATGTACCGCCGATACCGACACCCACAACCATTGGCGGACAGGCATTCGGACCTGCATCTTTAACGGCTGTTAAAATTGCTTCTTTCACACCTTCAATGCCGTCTGCCGGTTTTAACATGAAAACACGGCTCATATTTTCACTGCCAAAACCCTTTGGCGCAACGGTGATTTCCACTTTATCACCCGGCACGATGTCATAATGGATAACTGCCGGTGTATTGTCCTTAGTATTTTCACGATAAATCGGGTCTTTGACAACGGATTTTCTTAAATATCCGTCAACGTATCCCTGACGCACGCCCTCATTGACCGCATCGGTAAGACCGCCGCCCGTGATATGGACTTCCTGTCCGACTTTAACAAAAACAACCGCCATACCGGTATCCTGACAAATCGGAATCATGTCTTCTCCTGCAATTTGCAGATTTTCCTGAAGCTGTCCTAAAATCTGTCTGCCAAGAGGAGATTCTTCCTCCACTGCTGCCGCATCATACACTTCTTTCATATCCTTTGACAGAAAATGATTCGCTTCAATACACATTTCCTTAATATTTTTGATAATTTCATTTACATCAACTTCCCGCATACCTTTATCCCTTTCAAAAACGCAGTGTAAGGTTTTACTGCGTGTCATTACTCACATCTTCTTTATAGCGTATACCATTTTAATTCATAAGTCAAAAGTTTTCAAAATTTTTGATTTACCAGTGCAGAAAATCCAGAAATCTTTTCAGTTCCTCGTTCCAGAACTTCCACTCATGTCCAAGCTCCGGGATTTCATCATAGGTGTAATCAAATCCGGGGTGTGCCGTAAAATAATCGCGCAGAATGTGATTTTGCATAAGCCACGGATCTTTTCCACCACACGCATGGAAAATTCGCGGCTTATCCACATTTTCAGTCAAAAGTTTCCCCGCAAGGTGGGTAAGTCCGTAGTCATTTTCGTGTAAATCGCCCTCACCAAACAACAGCAGCCTGCTTTTTTGCTTTGCAGGTGATGAAAAATCAGAGTCCGCCTTATCGCCTGCCGAAAATGCACCGACACCCGCAAATTTTTGTGGATATGATAGCGCCGTATGCAGACAGCCGTATCCGCCGTTTGAAAATCCGGCAATGTAGTTGTCCTGTCTTTCGCCGGAAATACACGCAAACATGTTCCAGATAACAGACGGCAGTTCCTTTCCCACAAACGTACCAAAGGCGTCCCCGATATTCATATTGACAAAACAGGATTCATGGACATTCGGAAGTACCGCTGCAAAATGCTTTTCCTCTGCCAGTTCAACCAGCGGTGTGTGATACAGCCATGCCGTATGATCGCCGCTTCCGCCGTGATACAGCCACAGACATTTCAGTTTCTCCCCTTTTTTTAGATTTTCAGGCAGTACAACCATACAGTCAATGCCATAACGCAGTGTAATTGAAAACAGATTAATATTCATTACCGGCATAGGCTCCTCCAATCCGGTGACACAGGCACCTTATCATTTAAAATTTGAATTGTATTTTGTATACACGCATCCCAGTACGTCCAGTCATGTCCGCCGTTTTCCGTGATATAATGCACATTAAAGTTTTCCTGCTTCATCGCCTCGTACAGCTTTCGGCTCATTTCAATGCGCTTATCCTGTAATCCACAGGTAATGAAAATTTCCGGAAGGTTATCCACATTTCCCGATAAATTTATGCCGGTTTTGTGTGTAAGTTCAAATAAATCTGCTGCCGCCGTGGAAAAATCCTCTTTTTCACCAAAAACCGGTTTTAAATCGAGTCCCTGCGGTCTTAAAAAACGCTCCGATATGTCAAGCAGTCCCGAATAGGAAAATGCTTTTCCGTATAATTCCGGTCTTTTTAACGCCGCATGAACCGCTCCGTATCCTCCCATCGACATTCCGGCGATGAAACGGTCTTCTTTTTTTGGCGAAAGGTCAAACCACGTTTCGCATTTTTCGATGAGTTCCTCTGTCAGAAATGTAAAATAGTCTTTTCCGTAACGGTTGTTGACATAACATTTGTTGTTGCCGGACGGCATCACCACTGCAATATTGTTTCCTTCTGCGTAATCCGCAACACGGGATTTTAGCAGCCATGATGCATAATCGCCCCCTGCGCCGTGTAAAAGATACAAGGTTTTATATCCGCCACGCCCCTGCGGCATTAAGACATTTGTCATGACCGGCATTCCCAACGCCTTGGATTCAAAATTTATACTTATCCATGCCATTTTTTTCTTACTCCTGTTTAAAAATTGCCGCACGAAGAAACGGCATCTTCTGATGTCCCCTCCATGCGGCAGTTTCAATGATTGTTTATTCACTCTCTGTGTTTTCTTCGTCGTTTTCTGTTTCTATTTCTTCGCCTTTTTCATTTTCAGGCTTTTTAGAAACTTTTGCAATCGTTGCAACAATTACATTCTCATCAAGATTAATCAGTTTGACGCCGGATGTAATTCTGCCAAGCTTTGAAATGTCTTTACATTCAATCTGGATAATCACACCTTCTGTCGTAATTAACATGACTTCACGTGTGTCATCAACTGCCTTGACACCGACTACATTTCCGGTCTTTTCGCTGATCTTGTAACACTTGATTCCCTTGCCGCCTCTGTGCTGGACTGTAAATTCATTCATATCCGTGATTTTACCGAGTCCCTTTTCAGAAACGATTAACAGCGAATCGCCCTGTGTATCAAGCTGCATGCCGACTACTTCATCTTCGTCTAACAGATTCATGCCGATAACGCCCATAGAACTTCTGCCGGTCTTTCTTACATCAGATTCATGGAATCGGATACACTGTCCGAGTTTTGTTACAAGCAGAATATCCTTTGTGTTATCGGTTAATTTTACTTCAATTAATTCATCGTCATCACGTAGATTAATTGCCTGAAGACCTGTCTTTCTGATATTGGCATACTCTTTTAACTGGGTCTTTTTTACAATACCCTTCTTTGTTGCCATAAACATATAATCTGAATCATTAATATGTTTTGTATCCACAGGAATCACGGCTGTAATCTGTTCTTCCGGCTGGAGCTGCAGCAGATTAATAATTGCCGTTCCTCTTGAGGTTCTGCCGGACTCCGGAATTTCGTAAGCCTTTAACTTATAGGCACGTCCCTGGTTGGTAAAGAATGTCAGGCTGTGGTGTGATGTCGTCATGAATAAATCTTCAATAAAGTCATCTTCTAAGGTCTGCATTCCCTTAATGCCCTTGCCGCCTCTGTGCTGGCTCTTGAAATTATCCGGTGTCATGCGCTTGATGTATCCGAGATTGGTTCTTGCAATAATAACATCTTCATCCGGGATTAAATCTTCCATGGATAAATCGTATTCGTCAAATCCAATCTGTGTTCTTCTTTCATCGGCATATTTATCCGCAATGGCACTGATTTCTGTCTTGATGACGGTAAGGAGCTTTTTCTTGTCACTTAAAATTGCCTTGTATTCCGCAATCTTTGCAAGCAGTTCCTTTAATTCAGCTTCCAGCTTCTCTCTTTCCAGACCTGTCAGTGCACGCAGACGCATATCCACGATTGCCTGTGCCTGTGCTTCGGAAAGTCCGAATTCACTCATCAGCCCTTCCTTGGCAATCTGTACATTCTGCGAACCTCTAATAATCTGGATGACACGGTCAATATTGTCAAGCGCAATCATTAAGCCCTCTAAAATGTGGGCCCTTTCTTCAGCTTTATTTAAATCATACTGCGTCCTTCTTGTGACAACTTCTTCCTGATGCAGAAGGTAATACTTGAGCATATCGTAAAGGTTTAATACCTTTGGCTGGTTGTCAACAAGCGCCAGCATAATCACACCAAATGTATCCTGTAACTGGGTATGCTTGTACAGCTGGTTTAAAATGATGTTTGCATTAACATCACGGCGCAGTTCAATACAGATTCTCATACCGCTTCGGTCAGATTCATCACGCAGTGCCGTAATGCCGTCAATCTTTTTATCGCGGACCAGTTCCGCTATTTTCTGGATTAATTTGGCTTTATTTACCATGTACGGAAGTTCCGTTACGATAATGCGGTGCTTTCCGTTTTCCATTGGCTCGATATTGGTCACGGCACGGACTTTAATCTTTCCGCGGCCTGTACGGTATGCTTCCTCAATGCCCATTTTACCGATAATGACACCGCCGGTCGGAAAATCCGGACCTTTGACAATCTGCAATACTTCATCAATCGACGTTTCGCGGTCTTCCTCGACTTTGTTATCAATCAGCCTGACAACGGCATCGACAACTTCACGCAGATTATGCGGCGGGATATTCGTTGCCATACCAACGGCAATACCGGACGTTCCGTTTACTAAAAGATTCGGATAACGGGACGGCAGTACAACCGGTTCTTTTTCCGTTTCATCAAAGTTTGGAATAAAATCCACGGTATTTTTATTAATATCGGCTGTCATTTCCATGGAAATGCGGCTTAAACGTGCTTCTGTATATCGCATGGCGGCGGCACCGTCACCATCGACAGAACCGAAATTACCGTGTCCGTCTACCAGCGGGTATCTTGTATTGAAATCCTGTGCCAGTTTTACCAGTGCTTCATAAATGGATGAATCTCCGTGCGGATGATATTTACCCATTGTATCACCGACAATACGCGCACATTTTCTGTGCGGCTTGTCAGGACCGTTATTTAATTCAATCATTGAGAATAAGATTCTTCGCTGTACCGGCTTTAAACCGTCCCTTACATCAGGAAGTGCACGGGAAGCGATAACGCTCATCGCATAGTCGATATAGTAATCTTCCATGGTCTGCTTCATATCCACTTCATGAATCTTATCAAAGATATGTTCGTCCATTTTCTACTCCATTCCGAGAACGCGTTTTAGAAAAAATCCATTATCACCCGGAGCGTTCTCAGTCCGTGTGACGGTACAAATTTTTATTAAATATCAAGATTCTTTACATACTTAGCATTGGCTTCAATGAATTCCCTGCGCGGCTCAACCTTATCGCCCATCAGCGTAGAGAACGTTACATCAATTTCTGATTCTGAATCCTCGTCCATGTTCACCCGTAATAAAATTCTCTTTTCCGGGTCCATGGTTGTTTCCCAGAGCTGGTCGGCATCCATTTCGCCAAGACCTTTGTAGCGCTGGACTTTGTTATTCTGGTCACGTCCGATTTCAAGCATAATCTGATTGAGTTCTTCATCACTATATGCATACCAGACTTTTTTGTTCTTTTCAATCTTATAAAGCGGCGGCTGTGCAAGATATACGTGACCCTGCTTGATTAACTCCGGCATAAACCGGTAGAAAAAGGTAAGCAGCAGTGTTGCAATATGCGCACCGTCCACATCGGCATCGGTCATAATAATAATCTTGTGGTATCTTAATTTGCTGATATCAAAATCTTCATGAATGCCTGTACCGAATGCTGTAATCATAGCCTTGATTTCTTCGTTGCCTAAAATTCTGTCGAGTCTTGCTTTTTCAACATTTAAAATCTTGCCGCGCAGCGGAAGAATTGCCTGTGTTGCACGGCTTCTTGCCGTCTTTGCAGAACCGCCGGCAGAATCACCCTCAACGATATAGATTTCACAGTTTTTCGGGTCCCTGTCAGAGCAGTCCGCAAGTTTCCCCGGAAGACTTGTATTTTCAAGAGCAGTCTTTCTTCTTGTCAGATCTCTTGCCTTTCTTGCCGCCTCTCTTGCGCGCTGTGCAAGAATGGATTTTTCACAGATAACCTTTGCAACTGCCGGATTCTGCTCTAAGAAAATCTCAAGCTGTTCACTGACAATGCTGTCAACGGCACTTCGTGCAACGGTGTTGCCAAGCTTCTGCTTTGTCTGTCCCTCAAACTGCGGGTCTTCAATCTTGACACTGACAATCGCTGTCAGACCTTCACGGATGTCATCGCCGGAAAGGCTCTGCTCACTGTCTTTTATCAGTTTATTTTTCTTTGCATAATCATTAAATGTCTTTGTCAAGGCATTTTTAAAACCGGTCAGATGCGTTCCGCCTTCCGGTGTCTTGATGTTATTGACAAAGGAATCCACAACTTCGTTGTAACCGTCATTGTGCTGGAATGCCACTTCAACCTGCACACCGTCTTTTAGACCCTCGCAGTAAATAATCTTATCATAAAGCGCATCCTTGCTCTTGTTTAAATATTCAACAAATTCCTTGATACCACCCTCATAGTGGAATACTCTTTCCTGTTCAATGCCTTCTCTTGTATCCTTTAACACAATTTTGATGCCTTTTGTAAGAAAAGCCATTTCACGCAGACGGCTCTTTAAAATGTTATATTCATAAACAGTTGTTTCCTGAAAAATCTCTTTATCCGGTAAGAATGTAACCTTTGTACCAGTTTCTTCCAATGGGCAGTCCCCCACAACTTTTAACGGATAACATACATTACCGCGTTCATAACGCTGATTGTAGATGTGTCCGTCACGCTTTACATAGACTTCCATCCACTCGGATAAGGCATTTACAACGGATGCACCTACACCGTGCAGACCACCGGATACTTTATATCCCCCGCCGCCAAACTTACCGCCTGCGTGTAACATTGTATACACGACTTCAACTGCCGGTTTGCCGGTTTCGTGATTGACATCAACTGGAACGCCTCGTCCGTTATCAATAACCGTAATGGAATTATCCTGATTAATTGTGACTTCAATTGTATTGCAATATCCTGCCAAAGCCTCATCTACTGCATTATCGACAATTTCATAAACAAGGTGATGAAGCCCCCTTGATGATGTACTGCCGATATACATACCCGGTCTTTTCCGGACGGCTTCAAGACCTTTGAGAATCTGAATCTGGTCGCCACCATAATTATTCTCTGACACTGTGCATTCCTCCTTCAATGTTTTTCAGAAAACTAAATGTTATTTTCATGAATCACGGTACCGTTCTGAATCTGAAATGTTTTATGAACGGCAAACTGACTGTTTACAAATTCATCCAGCCCCGTACAGGTAATCACTGTCTGAATCTGCCCGATACTATTTAATAAAAACTGCTGCCGGTTACTGTCTAACTCTGACAGCACATCATCCAAAAGCAGCACCGGCGTATCCTTCACTACTTTTTTTACAAGTTCGATTTCCGCAAGTTTTAAAGACAGGGCGGCTGTACGCTGCTGTCCCTGCGAACCGTACTTTTTTACTTCGCTGCCGTTGATAAAAAAGATTAAATCGTCCTTATGTGGTCCAAAGCATGTCGATTTCATCCGCAGATCCCGCTCCCGCATCTTTGTCACGGTATCTAAAAATGCTGTTTCTTCCACGCAGGGCTGATACTCAATCGTTAGTTTCTCTGTTCCGCCGGATAACTTTTCATGCAGTCCGCCGATAATTTCATTTAACTCCTGTACGAAACCGACACGCCTTTTCATGACTTCCGTTCCGTACTTCACAAGCTGCAAATCCCAGATATCCAGCGTTTCAAGCTTTTCTTCTGACGACTTAAATGACAGCTCTTTTAAAAGCTTGTTGCGCTGATTGACCACTTTATTGTAATTAATCAGATTGCTTAAGTAGATTTTATCAAGCTGGCTCAGCTCCATATCCATAAACCGGCGGCGCTCCGCCGGTCCGTTTTTAATAATACTTAAATCCTCCGGTGAAAAACAGACAATATTTAAAATTCCAAACAGCTCTACCGCCCGTTTAATCGGAATACCGTTTACGGCAATTCCCTTGCTTTTATTTTTTTTCAGATGCATATCAATCCGGTACGGCAGCCCGTTTTTTTTCACATTCAGCTTGATATGTGCTTCATCACTGCCCATCCGTATCATTTCACGGTCTTTGCTTCCTTTGTGGGAACGCGATGTTGCGCAGACATAAAGCGCCTCTAAAATATTGGTCTTTCCCTGCGCATTATCACCGTAAATAATATTAATCTGCGGGTTAAAATTCATATTTAAAATTTTATAATTTCTGTAATCTTTTAAATCTACGGACTCAATTATCACGGTTACACCTGCAAATTACTTTTCTATTCTGATTTCCTGACCGTTATAGGAAATGACTTCCCCGCCTGTCAGTTTTTTGCCGCGCTGAAGCTCAGGCCTGCCATTGACAAGAACTTCTCCGTTCTGAATGACAATCTTTGCTTCTACACCGGATTCCACAAGACCTGCTGCCTTTAATGCCTGTCCCAGTTTAATAAACTCATCTCTGATTTTTATTGTTTCCATTGTTTCTCCATTCTTACTATTCAGCCGTAAAGTTTACCGGAAGAATCAGATAAATATAACTTTCCTCTTTGTCCTTAATAAAACATGGTGCTTTCGGATTTACCAGATAAATATAAATCTGTTCATCATCTATTACCTTTAATGCATCAATTAAGAACTTCGGATTAAATCCAATCATGATATCCTTGCCGTCTTTGTTAATATCAATATCTTCGTTTAACGAACCCATGGAAGAATTGACATGAACTTCCAGTGAACCATCGGTAATGCTTAAAATAATCGGTTTCTTTTCACTTTCTTTGATTAAAAGGGTTGCTCTATCAATAGAATCTAAAAATTCTTTTTTGTTAATGGTTACTTTGGTTTCATAATCACTAGAAAGCATCTGGTTAATTCTGAAATACTCTCCTTCAATAAGACGGGATACAACGGTGGTATTGTCAAATTCAAATAAAATGTGATTATTTGTAAAGTATATTGTAACGGCATCTTCTGCATTTGTCGATAAAATTTTACTGATTTCAGAAAGTGTCTTTCCAGGAACAACAACTTTTACATCATCTGCATGACTGGTCAATTCAATATTGCGGATTGCAATACGATGTCCGTCAAGACCTACAACCTTTAAAATACCGTTTGCAACTTCAAAAAGTTCACCGGTCATCAGCTTATTGGTTTCATTGGAGGCAATTGAAAAAATAGTCTGTCTAATCATCTCTTTTAATGTGAATTGAGAGATAGTAAGACTTTCTTCTTTCTCAATCAGTGGGAGATATGCAAAATCTTCTCCGGATTTACCAGGTATCGTGAATTTTGCTTTCTCACAGGTAATGGTGGCAGTAAGTTTCTCATCTGTTTTAATAGTTACCGTATTGTCTGGCAGTCGACGAATGATTTCATAGAAAATTTTTGCATCCAGCGCAATGATTCCTTTTTCTTCAATGGTTCCATCAACAATTGTTTCTATACCGAGTTCCATATCATTAGTAGTAAATTTGATCTGGTTTGTAGTAGCATCAATCAGAATACATTCCAGAATTGGCATTGTTGTTTTAGAGGGAACTGCTTTCAGTGAGATGTTTACACTTTTGAGCAAGTTGATTTTCTGGCAAATGATTTTCATAATGTGTATAACTTCCTTTCTTGGGTGATGTGGTTTTTTATAGATAAATATATAAAAGGAATCCGTCGTCGCCGCCGTAGGGGATGTGAATATGTGAAAAACTCAATTTTATGTTGATTTTTCAAGGGTTTCGAATATGGATAACTTCGTGTATAGAGGCACTTAAAGCATGTGAATAACTTGTGTATAACCTGTGAATAAGTAAAAATAAAAGTCTATTTTATATAGATAATTACTGACTTTTTAGTTTTTATAAACTAAAAGAGAAAAAATGTGGATAACTTCGAAAGTTATCCATCAAAAACCTATAAAAATATACAATTTTTCCTAATTTCAGTTATGATTGTACCAAAAAATCACTAGTTTGTCATTTATTCTGTGGATAACTTTTGGTTATCTGAAGGAAATGTGTTAATAAATCAATAATTATCTCATTATTTGTTCATCAATTACTTTTGGGGAAGAAATGAAAACTACTTTTATCGCTCCATCCTGACGCAAGTCGCTCAAAAAGTAGTTTTCATTCCCCTCCTCCAACCATATAATTTTATGATTTTTATACATATAACCGAAAAAGTAATAGATATACCTTCTATCAATCTACATTAGATCTGTTTATAAAACGTTATCAACACAACTTAAATGAAAATCGGGGAGAGAAGTCAGAGGAAATTAATAGCATCAATTGTCCCCCTTTCCTATCAAGAGGTTAAAAGGTAAGATTTGTTAAATCTTAGATCCGTATTCTGAAAGAC
>OGFL01001728.1_pt1 | contig 13986 bp, 8 predicted proteins | sample 1570911 | NCBI WGS metagenome assembly OGFL01 (sample SAMEA2582050, study PRJEB24529) | metagenome | biome: Human gut stool | place: China | collected 2011 | reverse complement strand
CCCATTTGCTTATATCCATCGCAACAATCCTCCTACATTCGTTTTAGAACCGGTGGCCAAAGGCCGGACATTTTCTCCATCTTCAATATGATGCACGCCGGAGGCAACCACGATTTCACCGGCATGCAGCGTATCGGAAACAACCATCGCACGTCCGTCGGACAACAGGCGCAGAACCGTCACCTCGCGGCTATGGACTTTCCCCGCGGACGGATCATAGACAAACACGTACGTTTTACCATCCTTTTGCAGAAGTGCCCCGCTCGGAACGAAAACAGGCTGTGAATCAATCTCATTGCAGTAGATCGTGACCATCGTATTCATTCCCGGTGAAGGGAGAGGTAACTTACCCGGAACCATTTGCAGGCGCATCGTGTACAGCTGGTTCGCATTGGCTTTCGGAGTGACGCTGATCAATTTCAAAGGATAGTTTTCTCCCGGATAGAGGTCGAACGTGCAGTGGTAGCCATCAAACCGGTCTCGCCGGATATAGTCGGCTGCCGGAAGATTGATTTCCACTTCCGGAATACCGGCGCTGACCATCGAGATCACGGGCATACCTGCTCCGATCGTTTCATGTGCATCGAACAGCTTTTTCTGTATGAAGCCACTGAATGGAGCATACAGCCGAGTATATTCCAACTGGTCTTTATGATGCTGATATTTTGCAGTGATCTGTTTCAGGCCGTACACGGCTTTATCGTTGGCATTAGGCGTGGTCCCGTTTTCTTTATAAAGAGCCATGACACGTTCGGCTTCCGCCTTGATCTGCTTGTATTCGGCCTCCGTAGCATCCAGTTGAACCCGATAATCTGCCGGATCCAATTCGGCCAGCAGTTGTCCTTCTCTCACGCGGGCGCCATCTTCCACATATATTTTACGGATTGTCCCGCTCACACGGAAAGCCAGGCTGATATCCTGCGCAGCTTTCACTTTTCCAGGGAACTGGAGGGCAGTCTGACTGCTGGCGGAAACGGCCGTATCGATCTTGACTGTCTGAGTATCCTTTGTCCCCTTCTCCGAACGGGCACAAGACATAAATAGAATCAAGGATATACCTGCTAAAATAAAATAAATTCGTTTCATAATTTAAGTGTATTTATTTAAAGGCAAAATTATTCCGACAGAGCAACCTCGGAAAGGTCAATATGAATAATAAATTGTTCCATTTGTATATTTCCAACAAAAAGAAGATATAAATATTCTGCGATTTGTATTTTCTTTGCCGAAAAGTCTTAATTCGATAAAAAAATGTTCAACCAACAACTTCCTTTTTGCTTCACATTGCTTTCCTGTAGCTCCTCTCCTGCATTCCGGAACGGCCAAATCATTTCGACGCTTAACAAATGCGGTCTTTTCCTTTGCCATCGCGGGGAGATCGAAATCTCACTGGAAAACAAACCTTATCTGATCAGACATGGTGACATTTACATCTACCAACCGTCCACATTGGTACGCCTTCTACACAAGAGCGAAGATGCGGAAGGAACGATTATCGAAGTCGATTTGGATTATGTCATTCCGATTGCCAATAAAGTGATAAATGCTGAAAATCTGCTTTTCATGCGGAAACATCCGTGCGCTTCGTTGTCCGAAGAGCAATATGTCCACATAACAAACCTGCTTGAAAATATAGAGAACCGGATCAAAAGTGAGAATAAAGCCGAAATGAACATGCAACGGCAACATCTGATGCAGGAACTGATCAAGTCGATGGGACAAACATTCTGTTACGAAATATTAAATGCCTATTTTACCAACCTGCCGCTACAACCGTTGCCACAGGACAAAAAAGACCTGATCTTCCAAAATTTCATGTTGTCCCTTTTCCGCTCCTACCGCAAGGAACGCAATGTCAACTATTACGCAAAGAAACAACATATTTCTCCCCGTTACTTCTCAAGCATCATCAAGGAAAAATCAGGTAGCAGTGCTTCCTACTGGATTGTACAGATGGTCATTACAGAAGCGAAACAGCTACTTGAAAGTTCGAACCTGAGCATAAAAGAGGTTGCCGCACAACTTAATTTCCCCACTCAGTCCTTTTTTGGGAAATACTTCAAACAATATGTCGGAATGTCACCTAAAGAATACCGTAAGTTGCTTTTGGCTTAACTCATCATGGCTATTTCAAAAACAGTTAATACATGATCCTTCACATACCAATGTTCACAATTCTGTAATTTATTCCTTACGTTTTTCATAACTCTTGCTCGACACAATATCTCTATGCGAAAAGAAAAAATCAGACAATCCGCCGTGATAATTGTCAAAACCCATAAAAGAAAGTATGTCGTCATACATTTGAAGGCAAAAAAGCCAGTTTTAGTATAGTTGTCCCACTGCTCCACAAGAACTATAGAATATTTTATGTACTTTTGTCTCAGAATATAAAAAACTAAATAATTCAAATTAATCAACCAACATGAAACGCTTAATGGCTAATCGTAAACAGAAAAAAGCGATCCTGATCGCTCTTGCTGCGCCATTGATGTTTTCTCCTGCCCCTTTAATGGCTGCGACCGGAACCTCCGAGCCTGTAGTAGCTATCGCCCGGCAGGCGCAAACGATCGTCAGTGTGCAGCGGATCAACCCGACTACGGTCGATCTTGTGTTCTCCAACAATCAACGGATGACATTCGATTTCTATGGAGATAATATTTTCCGTATGTTCCAGGACAACAACGGTGGTATCCTTCGTGATCCGGAGGCAAAACCAGAGGCCCGGATTCTCGTAGATACCCCCCGTCGCCCAGTTTCCAAACTGGACATTCAAGACGATAATGGGCAAGTGACCATCACGACCGGAAAAGTCAGACTCCAGTTGGACAAATCGACCGCCCTGCTGAAAGTCACCAATCTCACCACAAACAAAATCGTTTTCGAAGAGACGAAACCCGTGGTTTACGAAAAAGGAAAAACGATCCTAACGCTGAAAGAGAACCCTGATGAATATTTCTACGGCGGCGGTGTGCAGAACGGACGCTTTTCACATAAGGGAAAAGCTATAGCCATCGAAAACCAGAACAGCTGGACCGATGGCGGCGTGGCTTCTCCCACTCCTTTTTATTGGTCCACAAACGGCTATGGCTTTATGTGGTACACTTTCAAACAGGGGAAATATGATTTCGGCGCCACAGAAAAGAATACGGTAAAACTATCCCACGATACAGACTATCTGGATGTCTTCTATATGATCAATGATAGCCCGGTCGCCCTACTGAACGACTTTTACCAACTGACCGGTAACCCAATACTGCTGCCCAAGTTCGGATTCTATCAGGGACACTTGAACGCTTACAACCGCGACTATTGGGTAGAAGACGAAAAGGGTATCCTTTTCGAAGACGGCAAGCGCTACAAGGAAAGCCAAAAAGATAATGGAGGTATCAAGGAATCGCTGAACGGAGAAAAGAACAACTACCAGTTCTCCGCTCGCGCCGTGATCGACCGCTACAAGAACCACGATATGCCGTTAGGTTGGTTGCTGCCGAACGACGGTTACGGAGCCGGCTACGGACAGACCGAAACATTGGACGGTAATATCCAAAACTTAAAGAGCCTCACCGATTACGCTCATAAGAACGGTGTCGAAATCGGTCTTTGGACACAATCCGACCTGCATCCGAAAGACAGCATCAGTGCCTTGCTGCAACGCGACATTGTAAAGGAGGTACGAGATGCCGGTGTACGAGTCCTGAAAACAGACGTGGCATGGGTCGGTTGGGGCTACTCGTTCGGTCTGAACGGTGTGGCTGATGTCGGACATATCATGCCGTATTACGGAAACGACGCACGTCCGTTCATCATCTCTCTCGACGGTTGGGCCGGCACGCAGCGTTATGCCGGAGTCTGGTCGGGCGACCAGACAGGCGGACAATGGGAATATATCCGTTTCCACATCCCGACTTATATCGGCTCCGGGCTTTCCGGACAACCGAACATCACATCCGACATGGACGGTATTTTCGGTGGCAAGAACCTCGTGATGAATACCCGCGACTTCCAGTGGAAGACCTGGACGCCGATGGAGCTGAACATGGACGGCTGGGGATCGAATGAGAAATATCCGCATGCCTTAGGCGAACCGGCAACTTCCATCAACCGCTGGTACTTGAAAATGAAATCCAGCCTGATGCCGTATGCTTACAGCATTGCCCGCGAAGCGGTAGACGGCAAGCCGATGATTCGCGCCATGTTCCTTGAAGATCCGAATCCTTACACCTTTGGTAAAGCTACACAATACCAGTTCATGTACGGGCCGTACTTCCTCATCGCGCCGATCTACCAAGAGACGCAAATGGATGACAAGGGAAATGACATCCGTGATGGTATCTACCTGCCTGAAGGCGAATGGTTCGACTATTTCACCGGTGAGAAATATACCGGCGGCTGCGTGGTCAACAACTTCGCTTCTCCACTTTGGAAACTTCCGGTATTCGTAAAAGCCGGTGCGATCATCCCGATGACGAATCCGAACAATAACGTAGGGGAAATCGACAAGAATTTGCGCATATATGAACTTTACCCGTCCGGATATAGCGAGTTCGTCGAATATGACGATGATGGTATAACGCAGGCTTATCTGAACGGCAAAGGGACAACCACACGGATCGAAATCAAGAACAATGACCCATCAAAAGTCTCAATCACTATCCATCCGACAACAGGCGATTTTGACGGTTTCGTGAAAGACAAGGCAACCGAACTGCGTATCAATCTCTCGGAAATGCCGAAGAAGATCACCGCCAAAGTCGGTTCTTCCAAAGTGAAACTGGTAGCCGCCCGTTCGATGGACGAATACCTGAACGGCACAAACGTCTATTTCTACGATGCTACCCCGAACCTGAACAAATTCGCCACCAAAGGAAGCGAATTCGAAAAGGTAACGATCACCAAGAACCCGCAACTGTTGGTCAAACTGGCTCCGACAGATATCATCATGAACGAAACGGTCGTCACCATCGACGGATACCAATTCGATATGCCCGATACCCACCGCATTTCTACCGGATCGCTGACTGCTCCGGTTGCACAGGTGACAGACGGAAACACAGAAGCTTACACCTTAAAACCGACTTGGGATAAAGTTTCCGGCGCCGACTTCTATGAAATAGAATTTAACGGCATGCTCTATACGCAGATCAAGAATGCGGAACTGCTGTTCGACAACCTCTCAGCCGAAACAGACTATTCGTTCAAAATTCGCTCAGTCAACAAGGACGGTTATTCAGACTGGTCTACCTTCTCCGTCAAGACCAAATCCAACCCGCTGGAATTTGCTATCAAAGGCATCCGTGGAGAAGTGACAGCCGAAGAACAGGAAGGCTTTGAAATCTCCCGCTTGTTCGACTTTGCCGAGTTAGGCGATATGTTCCACACGAAATACCGCAAGAACGCAATGCCGTTCGATATGATCATCGATCTACGCACCATCAACCAACTGGATAAGTTCCATTATCTGTCCCGCCAGGATGGAGGCAACGGAACGATCCTTGCCGGCGACGTGGCCTACAGCATGGATAAGGAAAACTGGACAGCGGTCGACTCGTTCCGCTGGGAACGTAATGGTGACATGAAAATATTCACTTTCAAGAACCAGCCGAAAGCCCGCTACATTAAGTTGCATATTACGGAAGGTGTCGGCAACTACGCTTCCGGCCGCGAATTGTATGTATTCAAGGTTCCGGGCACGGAAAGCTATCTGCCAGGTGACATCAATAACGACAAAAAGATCGACACAAACGACTTGACCTCGTACATGAACTACACAGGGCTGCGCCGTGGTGACAGCGATTTCGATTATGTCAGCGCAGGTGATATTAACCGGAACGGTCTGATCGATGCTTACGACATATCGGTCGTGGCAACCCAATTGGAGGACGGCATCGAGAATCCAGGTACGGACCGTGTAGCCGGAACGATCTTCCTTTCCACTCCGAAACAGACGTACAACGCCGGCGAAACAGTCGAAATCACCGTCAAAGGTGACAGTGTCAAAGCTGTCAACGCTTTGAGTTTCGCATTGCCTTACGACCAACAGGATTATGACTTTGTCGGCATCGAATCGGCAAACCTCGGTACGATGGAAAACCTGACATACGATCGCCTGCATACCAGCGGTCAAAAGGCGCTCTATCCTACTTTCGTCAATCTCGGAGACAAACAAGTGCTCGAAGGTTCTGAAGATCTCTTCACCATCAAGCTGAAAGCGAAACGCAAAGTTACATTCAACCTGAAAGCTGTCGACGGCATCCTGGTTGATAAGAATCTGAATATGCAGAAGTTCTGAACAATGAATTTCTGATCTAAACGAAAGCAGAAAGGCTTCGCCTACCGGACCATTCCGGGGTGAAGCCTTTTTCATTAAGATTATGAATGTTTTCTGCCCCACAGATGTTATCTTTGCAGAAAAAGCGATAGAATCATCGCATGACAAAGCAAACAAATACATTATGTACTCAGATAAAAAAAACATCCTGCAGCTCGTAGCTCTGCTCATCGAGCATAACATCAAGAAAATCGTTTTGTGTCCCGGCAGCCGCAATTCACCTATTGTACATACGATTGCCAATCACCCGTTCTTCTCCTGCTATCCGGTGACAGACGAACGGAGTGCGGCATTCTTCGCGATCGGACTGGCATTACATGGCGGTAGTCCGGCTGCTGTCTGCTGCACATCGGGCAGTGCATTACTTAATATTCATCCTGCCGTATCGGAAGCCTTCTATCAGCAAGTGCCATTGGTCGTGATCTCAGCAGACCGTCCCGGGGCCTGGATCGGACAAATGGACGGGCAAACGTTTCCTCAACCGGGTGTTTTCGGTTCTCAGGTTAAAAAATCCGTCAACCTGCCAGAGATACATACCGATGAAGACGAATGGTATTGCAATCGTCTTATCAACGAAGCTCTGCTCGAACTGAACCATCATGGGAAAGGACCGGTGCATATCAACGTACCAATCTCGGAACCGTTGTTCCGCTTCACTACGGAGGAATTACCCAAGGTACGCGTCATCACCCGCTACCAAGGATTAAATGTCTACGACCGTGAATATACTGGGTTGATCGAGCGGCTGAACAACTACAACCGTCGTATGATCGTTGCCGGTCAGATGAACCTGATCTATCTTTTTGAAAAGAAATATTCCAAACTGCTATACAAGCATTTTGCCTGGCTTACCGAGCACACAGGTAACAAGACCATTCCCGGCATCCCGGTAAAGAATTTCGACGCCGCCCTTTACGCCCTGCCAGAAGAAAAATTAGAGAAGATGGTTCCTGACCTGCTGATCACATACGGTGGACATATCGTGTCGAAACGCCTCAAACAATTTCTCCGCAAGCATCCGCCACGCGAACATTGGCATGTTTCGCTTAGCGGAGAAGTAACAGACCTTTACGGTTCCCTGACAACCGTTATCGAGATGGACCCGTTCGAATTTCTCGAAAAAATCGCTTACCTGCTGGAAAACCGGACAACGGAGTTTCCACGCATCTGGGAAAACAACCCCCGCGACCTGCCACAACCGGAATTCAGCTATTCGGAAATGGCTGCTATCGGAACATTGATCAAGTCGCTTCCAACACCTGCGGCCTTGCATTTAGGCAACAGTTCAGCCGTACGTTACGCCCAGTTATACACACTCCCAGAAGATGTCGAAGTCTGCTGCAACAGGGGGACGAGTGGCATAGAAGGATCGCTTTCGACTGCCATCGGTTATTCCGTTTGTTCAGACAAACTGAATTTTGTAGTGATCGGCGATTTGAGTTTCTTTTATGATATGAACGCACTTTGGAACAGCAACTTCGGCTGTAACCTACGTATCCTGCTGCTCAATAACGGAGGAGGTGAAATATTCCAAGCACTTCCCGGACTGAAAATGGAAGATAAAACACGCCGTTTCGTGACAGCTACACACAAAACTTCTGCCAAAGGATGGGCCAAAGAAAGAGGATTTTCTTACCTTCCCGTCCATAACGATGAAGAACTGACGAGTGCAATGGCTGTTTTCACCCAGTCCGCCCCCCACAACCAACCAATGTTGATGGAGGTATTCACGGATGCGTCAGAAGATGTACGGCTACTCAAAGAGTATTACCACCAACTAAAAAAATAAGAACATAACTCATAATTTATAATTCTAAATTCATCTTATGGAAACAAAAAGAGAATGGACAACCATCAAAGAATATGAAGAAATCCTGTTTGATTTCTATAACGGAATTGCCCGCATCACTATCAACCGCGAACGCTATCGCAACGCTTTCACACCGACTACAACAACAGAAATGAGCGATGCTCTCTATATCTGCCGTGAACGACCGGATATCAATGTTGTCGTGCTGACAGGAGCCGGGGACACGGCTTTCTGTGCTGGAGGTGATATGCATGTGAAAGGTCACGGCGGCTACATCGGTAAAGATGGTGTGGCACGGTTAAATGTACTCGATGTACAAAAGCAAATCCGCTCGATTCCAAAACCGGTGATCGCTGCCGTAAACGGTTTTGCAATCGGTGGCGGGCATGTGTTGCATGTGGTCTGCGACCTGACGATTGCTTCTGAAAACGCAATATTCGGACAGACGGGTCCTCGCGTGGGGAGTTTCGACGCAGGTTTCGGTTCATCCTATTTAGCTCGCATCGTCGGCCAAAAGAAAGCACGTGAAATTTGGTTTCTTTGCCGTAAATACAATGCACAGGAAGCACTCGACATGGGTCTCGTGAACAAGGTCGTACCTTTGGATAAGCTTGAAGACGAATATGTCGGATGGGCCGAAGAAATGATGCTGCTCAGCCCGCTTGCCCTCCGTATGATCAAGGCAGGCCTCAACGCCGAGCTAGACGGTCAAGCCGGAATCCAAGAGTTAGCTGGCGATGCCACCATGCTCTACTACATGACCGACGAAGCCCAGGAAGGTGGCAAAGCTTTCCTTGAAAAACGCCGCCCCCGTTTCGAAGATTATCCGAAATTTCCATAATCCAAAGTCACAATGGCTATGCACTATCACATAGAGATCCGCCCTAAGACCTTGTACTTCAAAAAGCCGGCAGGGACTTCGCGCGGGACCTACACAGAGAGGATGAGTTGGTATATCTACCTCACCGCAGAAGAAACACCCGGCCGCCAAGGAATAGGTGAATGCGCTCCTCTGCCTAAACTGAGTTGCGACGACGTGCCTGGATATGAAGAAGTTTTGGCCAAGGCTTGCCAAAACTTCACCCGCACAGGCAGAATCGACGTGGACGGACTGCGCGATTATCCATCTATCCTGTTCGGTCTGGAGACTGCTTTCCGCCACTTTGAAGCCGGCTCCTTTGCCTTGTGGAACACTCCTTTCTCGCATGGCGAGGTGGGTATTCCTATCAACGGACTGATCTGGATGGGAAGCTATGAAGAGATGTTGGGACAAGTGACAGACAAGATAGAATCCGGCTTTCGTTGCATCAAGCTGAAAATCGGAGCGATCGACTTCGATAAAGAATTAGAAATCCTTCGTATCATCCGCAAACAATTTTCATCTGATGAAATCGAACTGCGTGTAGATGCCAACGGTGCTTTCTCGCCGAACGAAGCCATGAGAAAACTGAACTGTCTGGCAAAACTGGACCTGCACTCGATCGAACAACCGATCCGTGCAGGGCAGTGGGAAGACATGGCTCTGTTAGCTGCTTCTTCTCCAGTTCCCATCGCCCTCGACGAAGAACTCATTGGCTATAACACACCGGAAAAGAAGAAAGAATTGCTTTCCTTCATTAATCCGCAATATATCATCTTAAAACCGTCTCTTCACGGAGGCCTATATGGTTGTAGCGAATGGATCAAGGAAGCTCAGGATCGGCAGATCGGCTGGTGGATCACTTCTGCATTGGAATCGAATGTCGGCCTGAACGCCATCGCTCAATGGTGCGCAACTTTCGACAATCCGCTTCCGCAAGGGTTAGGAACAGGTGGCCTCTTCACCAACAACATTGACTTGCCGTTGTCAATTAACAACGGACAATTAATAATTGACAATGGACAACAAACAATTGATAAGTAAGAAACATCCCGATAATTGTCAATTGTCAACAGTCAATTGTCAATTATCCGAATTCATTTCCGATTGGAAGTCTGCCTCTCCTTACTTGGAAGTACAAACTTCCGGTTCGACCGGTACACCCAAACGAATCATGGTCCGCAAGGAACAGATGGTAAATAGTGCCCGCCTCACCTGCGATTATTTAGGGCTGCGGCAGGGGGATAAAGCCCTCCTTTGTATGCCACTCCGATACATTGCCGGAAAGATGATGGTCGTACGGTCACTCGTGGCAGGGTTAGATTTGGTCATACGTGAACCTTCCGGGCATCCGATGGCAGACATCGACATGCCGCTCCGATTCGCAGCCATGATTCCGTTACAAGTATACAACACGCTACAGGTTCCGGAAGAACGAGAGCGCCTCTGCCAAATCGATATCCTGATCATCGGTGGCGGCTCTATCGACCGTGAACTGGAAACACGGATACAAGAATTGCCTATCTGCGTTTACTCCACCTACGGAATGACAGAAACACTTTCGCATATAGCCCTCCGACGATTGAACGGACCGGATGCATCTCCTTATTACACGCCTTTCCCGTCTGTCAAGCTATCACTCTCGACTGACGACACACTGATAATAGACGCTCCACTCGTCACCGACAAAACACTTGTCACTAACGATGTCGCCGAACTGCTCCCAGACGGCCGTTTCCGCATCTTAGGGAGGAAAGACAACATCATCAACAGCGGAGGCATAAAAATACAAACGGAGATTGTGGAAGAAATCTTGCGCCCCATCATTCCTACCAATTTTGCCATAACATCCGTTCCAGATCCAAAGTTCGGAGAGGCTATGATTTTATTGATCACCACAGGAAATGACCGCTTCCCGAGTAAAAAGACAGCCTCTTCCCTTATTGGAGAACAATCTCTCTCATTACCTGAAAACAATCTCTTTTCCGAGCTGGAAGAAATGATATTTGGAATATTACCCAAATACCAACGTCCGAAGCACATCCTCCGGATTGAATCAATTCCTCTTACCGGTAGCGGAAAGATCGATCGGGCAGCATGCCGGAAATTGGCAATGGAAAGATATACAGGATAAATTATTTCGGGCATCAATTATTAGCAATAAACATACAAAAACACTATATTTTATGAAGTACTTATCAATCTTCGCCTCCGTCCTTCTCGCCACGGCGTCCGCTTACGGACAAAGTGGGGAAAGTTGCCGGACAGCATCCGATCCGACTCTACAAAAGCCGGAATTATACGCAGGTTATGACTGTGTAAACCTACTCGACAGCACCGCTGTGACCGTGCAGCCTACCGGCTCCGGTTCTTTCACGGTCTGCAAAATCGTCAAAGTTATGAACACGCGCGGGGCCGTCGCCAATCGCATCCTCAAATACGATTACGATCCGCTGACGGCACATGCAGAGTTTCATCGTGTCACCATCTACAAAGCCAATGGCGACGTAATCAACCTCGACATCACCCAACAGCTGGATTATGCCGCTCCTGCCCGCGCCATCTATTGGGGAGCACGGCAGATCATGATGGAAATAGGCCGTCTCGATCCGGGCGATATCATCGATTATCAGATCAACAAAAAAGGTTTCACCTATGCCCTGTTGACTGGCGGTACAGGCAACGACGAATCCCGTTTCATCCCGCCCATGCGTGGACAATTCTATGATATCGTCCCCTTCTGGACAACCGAGCCAACTGTCCGCAAGGTATATAAGGTAAACATCCCGATGGAGAAAGAAATGCAGTTCCAGTTCTATCAAGGAGAATGCACCTCTTCCATGCGTTACGAGGACGGTCGGAAAGCTTATACGTTCGTCAGCACAGACATCATGCCAACCCGACGCGAACCGAATATGGTCGACCTGTTTGACGCCGCACCGAAACTGATGATGTCCAGCACACCACGCTGGCAAGACAAATCCCTTTGGTTTAACAAAGTGAACGAAGACTACGGCAGTTTCAGTGCCATTCCCGAAGCCCAGAAGAAAGTAGACGAATTGATCCGGGGCAAAAAGACGGAGATGGAAAAGATCGCCGTCCTCACCCACTGGGTTGCCGACAATATCCGTTACTCCGGTATCTCGATGGGCAAAGGCGAAGGCTACACGCTGCATAACCTGAAGATGAACTACACGGACCGTTGTGGTGTCTGTAAAGATATTGCCGGTACCCTGATCGCTTTCCTGCGTATGGCAGGCTTCGAAGCCTATCCAGCCATGACAATGGCCGGTAGTCGCGTGGAAAGCATCCCGGCCGACCACTTCAACCACTGTGTCGCCGTTGTGAAACTTTCCAGCGGAACCTATATGCCGCTCGATCCTACCTGGGTCCCCTTCTGCCGCGAACTGTGGAGCAGTGCCGAACAACAGCAAAACTATTTACCGGGAGTTCCCGAAGGTTCCGATCTCTGTCTCACGCCGGTTTCCGCACCGGAAAACCATTATGTCCGCATAAAAGCCAACAACCGCTTGGATGCCAAAGGTACGCTGACAGGACAGTTCACGATCACAGCCGAAGGACAGTCGGACAGCAATATCCGCCGTATCTTCACCACCGGCTGGCAGTCGCAATGGCAGGCCGCATTGGAAAGCCAACTTCTTGCCGTATCACCTAAAGCTCGTCTTATCAGCGTGGACTATGGCAAAGACCCGAAGAACTACCAGGCTGCACCGATCAAAATGACATTCCGTTATGAAATACCAGGTTATGCCCTTTCAGGAGAAGGAGAAATGCTGTTCAAGCCGATGGTGATGAATAACCTTTATAACCAAGTAAAAAGTTACCTGCGCATCAACACCGACCTCGAAGAACGCCGGTATGGTTTCAAGGATGCCTGCTCACGTCTGGTCGAACTGGACGAAACGATCCAACTCCCCACAGGTTATAAGCTAGCGGGTAATGGAAAAGAAGACAGTGCGCAAAGTTCTGCCGCCGACTTCGAAGGTTCCCTCCGCCAGGACGGTAACAAAGTGGTGTTGCACCAAAAGCTAGCGCTGAAGAAACGCGTGTACGAGGCAGGCGACTGGAATGGTTTCCGTAACGCCGTGAATGCACATAAATCATTCGGGGATTATATCGTCATAAAACGATAAGGTCTTCCCTCTTCATAAATCACAAATTATAAATCATAAATCAAATGATACAAAACAAACATAAGTTCGCCTTCCTTCTTTGTATGCTACTAATGACTACGACAGTTTATGGAGCATCGGAAGCCGAATACAAGAAATTAGCAAAGACCTGGACACTCAATGCCGACGGCAGCCAAGAGTTCCGCTATGACATGGAACTGACACTTTTCACCCACACGGCCATGAACGGCACATACGGAGAAAGCTTCATCGTGTACAATCCGCAATACCAGGAACTGAAGATCAACTCGTCTTACACCAAACAAAAAGACGGCACAATCATCAAGACACCGGACAATGCTTTCGTGGAAGTCCTTCCCCGCAACGCAGCTGATGCTCCGGCTTACAACCACCTGAAAGAAATGGTTGTCGTCCACACAGGCCTAGAGCTGGGAGCAACTATCTATCTCGACTACACAGTCACATCCAAACCAGGCTATCTGCCGGAGGTAGACATTTTCGAAGAACTGCTCCAATCCTCTCCCGTCAAAGAATACACACTGACGATCGTGACACCCGAAGTCAAAGAACTTGCCTACACACTGACAAACAATCCGGCAAAAGCATCTGTCAAACGATCCGGTGGAACCTGTACGACAAGCTGGACATTACGTAACCTGCCAGCATCTTCCCGCGCTCCGTTCGTCTATGTCAAGAACGGCGACGTTCCTTTTCTCGCCGCCACAACTTACGCATCCGAAGGAGAAGCATTGGCAACCCTACTCAAACAGTTCAATCCGTCCGGCGATCCACAACTCACGACTCTGGCTAAGAGCCAGAGTCGTGAGTTGTA
>OGFL01001723.1_pt1 | contig 14026 bp, 8 predicted proteins | sample 1570911 | NCBI WGS metagenome assembly OGFL01 (sample SAMEA2582050, study PRJEB24529) | metagenome | biome: Human gut stool | place: China | collected 2011 | reverse complement strand
CATGATTACATTTTTCCATTTATTTTTCGGTATTTTTAATAAAGCATTCATTCTCACGCATACCTATATGAAGATGTCCACAAAACACGCACGCCTGCGCATCTTGTGGACATCTTCATCCTTTTATAAAACTGCCTGCTTTTTTTAAGCTGCTTTCTTTAATTGAACATTCACTTTTCTGCCACTCTTCCGGACCAATCTTCGAATCCAAAGATAATAGCCCGTCAACGGCAGGCTTGCGCCAATCAAAGCGGCCAGAAAGCTCAAGATGCGGGTGGCCCATCCTCCCCAACTGCCTACATGGACGGAGTATATCCAGCCACGGATTTTCCCGGAAGTGTCGGCATCCTTATATAAGGTAGTCCCGGTGATTTCACCATTACGGGGATTGAACGTATAGCGGTCGGCAGCACGACGGTTGCCCAACCGATTGAAGGAGACTGTAGCAGAGCCACGCGATACGGTTATCTGTTTATAATCAGGACTAAGCTCCTTCAGTTCTTCGTAAACCTTCTGCCAGTTTGCAAAAGGAGAGAAAGGCTTTCTTTCACGATTCTCGCCACCAGACCTGCCTTGAGCCCTATCTCCTCCGTGGGCAGCAGTTTGTGCCTGAGCACCATGTCCTCCACCCCCTTGCATGGTTTCCACTCCAAAAACTTTGTAGAAGCCGGTGCGATACCAGGAGAAAGACCATGTCAGTCCCGTAAGTGCCATCGCCAACAGAAAAATCAGCGTGTACATGCCGCCTGCCACATGCAGGTCGTACCAGAACCGGCGCCAACCTTTACCGGCAACAATCTTCAGACTGTTCTTTAAAGCCTTTTTTGTACGGGGCCACCAGATGACAACGCCTGACAGCAGCACAAAGACAAGCATCAGTGTGGCAGTGCCCACAATCATTTTCCCCCAGAAGATACTTCCATCGGGCTTCATGCTGTCCAACAGCCAGCGGTGCAGGCGGAACATGGTCATGAAAAACGGCGCACGCTCATACCGGCCCTTCACCTCACCCGTGTACTGGTCCACATAGACGGAGGCACGACGAGGTTTGGAAAGATTCACCTGCCAGGCACGTTCCGGATTGGACGATGCAGTGATACCCGTCACAGAGACACTATCCGGCAAAGTAGCGGCTACTTTTTCGGCCAACCGGCTCATGGGAAGCGGTGCCGGTCCGGCTTTTTCTACATAGTAGAGGTCGCGGCGGCAAAGCTCCATCACTTCCGTCTCGAATACCAGCATGGCACCGGAGAAGCAGATAAGGGTAATCAACAGTCCGAAGGGGACTGAAAGCCATAAATGTATCTTACTGAAAATTTTCTTCATAAGTATGTTCTCTTATTCATTTCATATCAGAACCTTTATTCCAGTTTACCTACACCGTTCAGTTGGGTTGCATTGACCACCAGCCCTTTGGTAGCCGTTGCATTGGCAGGGTCTACCTTATAGATGGCAGGATAGCCGGAAGAGGTAGTGACTGCCACATATGCGTTGCCATTTTCCATGTACGGGGTATTACCAAAGCCAGAGACATCGCTTGGAAGGCCGTTCACATAAGTCAAAGCTCCGGTGGAGGCATTGAAGACGGCAAGTTGGTTGGCAACCTTGTCTGATGCCGTAATTGCCTTATCATACATCAGCAGCAGGAAATAATTACCTGAAATATACCAAGTCCGCAAGAAAGAGGCGCCATTGGCTTTCTCTTCAAGATTATAGTAATAAGCGGCATCAAATTCTTCTGCTTTGGTATCGATGCGTACAACTCCAGCAGGCAATGTAGTCTGCTGACGCGAATCACTCATGGTCTTGGCATAGCTCGGAGAAAATACATATACATAGCCGTCGTCGGCAAGCCAGTTCATCTGGTAGTACTGTGAACGGTTACGTCCGGCAGCATAACTGATTTTGTCTGTAGTGATGACCTTATGAGAATTCAGTGTCTGATCACCAAAGATAGCGATATGGCATTCATTAGGATACTGGGTCCATTGCAATTCGTCCTTCTCATAGGCACCGCTACCCTGCCCGCCGGATTCTGTCTTTATTAAATCCTCATTACCGGAAAGCACCCACTTGTAGCTACCGTCTTCGTTCTTCTGCATGCAACCATACTGGCTAAGCCCCATGGGAATGGCTGCTGCATAAACCTTACTGCCCACTTGTTCTATACCGGCCAGTGTTACGTATTCACCATTTTCAAGGAAATTTTCGGCAAGAAATGGAGTATCCTTTGTTACCGAGTTCTTTGTATAAGTCTGTTTCTCGACATCCAGATAGGAAATCAAAAAAGATTGGGGAGTATATCCATTTGCATCATTCAGTTCCGTAGGGCCGTCGCCGGTAGAAGTCGTCATTATAAATTGGTCATAATAGCCGTAGGTAGTGAAACGATTGACGTTATACTCCTGGCTACGTTTTTCCAGTTCACCGTTTGTATTCATAATGAACGACTGGGTAGTGCCTGCATTTCCCTGGTGATAGTTCAAGGCATACAGATATTTGTTTCCGTAGAACACCCAGTAAGTAGCCCCATCGTTCACAAGGCCATTGCCGGCAGCAGTAATTTCACCGCTTTCCAGTGACTCGGCTGTCAGCAGGACAGGAACGGAGCTACCTGAAACTGTAGCCGTGGCAGCTATCACATAGTTACCCTTTGAACCGGAACCGGAGCCGGAACCCGGTTCGTCTGTGTCTGTACAAGAAATTAAAGCCATTCCGGTCATTGCCATTGCCAAGAGGCCGGACAAAAGATAATTCTTCTTCATTTGTTCTTCTTATTAATTACACCTATTAAAACCATTATATTTATTAATCACCAAAATGTACACGTACCTTGCCATAGAACGCACGCCCGGCTTTCTGAAGACTGAAATTGTCGTACAAATCCTCGTTCGTGAAGTTGCGGCATTCAAACGAGATATTATAGCGGCCATTCTTCAGACTATAGCTCAATGTCAGGTTATGGGAGAACTGGTCGGGTACCATGAAATCCTTGTTCTTGCTACCGATGGCCTGCGAATAGTAGGAGAAGCTGTGCATGTACTGGTTGTCGTAAGTCACGGACAGCATATTCCCTTTCTTCCAGAGGTCGCGCCAATAGAAGTTTACGTCAAAATCAGCAAACTGATAGGGCACATTGGGAATGCGTGCCTTGTAACCGAGATTTTCCACAGAGTTGCCGGTACTGCCGATTTGCATCTTCTCATTGTCACGCACATTCATCTGCGTGAAGTTGCCGCCCACACTCAGCCAGCGTCCGAAGCCATAGCGTGCCGATACATTGTATCCCTTCGTCAGCACCTTGCCGTAGTTGGTATAAGTGGCCCCTTCTTTTCCTCCGCTCAAGTCCTGGATATTGCGCTGGATATAATCCTTCGTATTGCGGTATACCACACCGCCTTCCACGTAGACAGAATGTTTTCCAAAACTCCGGGAATAACTCAGGTTCAAGTTGATGTTGTCACTTTTCTCGGGACGGATGCCGATGTCTCCACTCTCCAGGTCTTCGTCACCAAACATCTCTTCGATAGTGGGCAGGCGGTAAGCTTTTTCATAAGAGAGCTTCGCCTGCAAGCCGGGCAGGATGAAGTAGGTTCCGGCAGCACCATATCCCCAAGAGTCTACCGTACGGCTGGTGCGTACATAATTACTACCGGTATCATCCTCGGCCATAGGTCCTGCCACATACTGGCGGTAGTATTTGCCGAATGCCGAGAAGTTCCACTTTTCGGAAGGCATCAGGCGGTATGACAAACCGGAGATATTCTTGCGGGTCTGCTTGGCAATGGCATCCGTCTGTTCTTCCACCGCCAACAGTGAAGTATTATCACGCTGGAATGCACTCAACACATGATTGAAAGTCAGCATGTGGACTCTGGCAATGCGGTAATTCAAGGTCAATGTACCGTTCCAATTGTCATTATCGGCACGGGAATACTGGCGGGACTGTTCGCCGGGACTGTTCAGCGGATGTTTCTCACCAAGCCAGTTGTATTCATAGCGGGCAGTATCCACATTCGTAGTGGCATTGCGATTGTAGTTGGCTGTCAACACCATATCCAGCCCCTTGATTATCAAGTTGCGTTTGCTGTATTCCATCGAAGGCATTAGTGAATGGCCGAAGCGGTGCTTTTCTCCGAAGACTGTCTTCTGGCGTACACCGGTCTGTATGTCCTTGTACATGTGCGAATAGGTGAAACCGAACATCAGCCGGTCTGCCCAACTTTTGTCCACAATACCCGCTTTGGCCACAATGGCTTCGTTGTGGTAAGTATCATTGAAACGCTTCACGCGCACCTTCTCACTTTCGTTGAAACTGCCCGTCTCAAAATCCTTTACCGGCGCATCTACATGATAATCGTTGTCCGAGTAGTTTTGAAAGGCATTGATTTCATAGCTGAAACCGTTCTTGAAAGTCTGTCCGAAGTTAACGTATGAGCGGTGGGTATTGAACGAGCCGTAAGAATAAGAAGCATCCAGGAACCAGTTCCGGCGTTTCTTGTTGGTAACAATATTGATGACACCGCCAATGGCATCCGTACCGAAGCCCACGGGAACTACACCCTTATATACCTCTATACGGTCGGCAAAGCTCACCGGAATATTGTTCAGGCTGAAGGAGCTTCCCACACCTTCCTGCGGCACACCGTCAATGAACACCTTGACGTGCTTTCCGCTAAAACCGTCCAGCATCAACTGCATGTCCGAACCTACCCCACCCGACTCACGGAGTTTCATGCCCGGAGCCTTGGTCAAGGCATCGCTCAGATTCTTCGTGGTGTTCTGGAGTTCCTTTGTATCGACTGCCACAGCATTGAATGCCGACCTCTTCACCCGGCTTACTCCGGTAGAAACGATAGTCACCTCGTCCAGCTGTTGCGTTTCGGGAGCGATGGTTATGTTCAGCTTCATCCGCTCATCATTGACCAGTTTCACCTTTTTCTCCACCTTTGTATAACCTACGGCAGACACCACCAGCGTATAGTCGCCGGCAGGCGCCTTGATGTGATAGAGGCCTTCCTGATTCGTGGTTCCTCCATAACTCGTCCCTTTCAGATAAACAGTCGCAAAATCCACCGTTTCTTTTTCCGTAGAAATGATTCTACCCGAAATCATCCCTCCTCTCCTCTGCGCATGTACAGACAGAGAAGCCAACAGAAGGAAAAACAGCAGCGAGAATTTAAGTGTATATGCTTTCAATTTTATAATAATTATAATGTTGTTAGTAAACCGGTGCAAAGGTCATTATTAACAGCCAGCTGTGCAATCGCTTATTGTAGGTAATTATATGGAGTGGATTTATCGTATATATCATATTACGCAATCACCATTGATGGGTATTATCAATAATAAATCTAAAAAAAGAGGAGCCGGGAAATGAAAAACCCCTATTTATAGGTATTGCCCAATATGCCTTTTTGTACGACCTTTGCTGCAAATTAAAACAAGACAACGGACAATAAATTATTAAAGTTTAAGTATGAAAATTGAAAAGATTGTAGCCCGTGAAATCCTTGATTCACGCGGCAATCCCACAGTAGAAGTGGACGTTATTCTGGAATGTGGTGTTATGGGACGCGCAGCAGTGCCTTCCGGTGCTTCTACCGGCGAGCACGAAGCGCTGGAACTTCGCGATGGCGACAAGCAACGCTACGGTGGTAAAGGTACACTAAAAGCAGTAGAAAACGTCAACAAGATAATCGCACCGGCACTGATTGGCTGGTCGTCACTGGAACAGCGTACCATCGACCACAAGATGCTTGAGTTGGACGGCACGCCTACCAAATCCAAGCTGGGTGCCAACGCCATTCTGGGTGTCTCACTGGCAGTAGCCAAAGCCGCTGCCAATTATCTCGATATACCTTTATACAGATATATCGGTGGAGTAAATACCTACGTAATGCCGGTCCCGATGATGAATATCATCAATGGAGGTTCACACAGCGACGCTCCTATCGCTTTCCAAGAATTTATGATTCGGCCGGTAGGCGCCTCTTCCTTCCGTGAAGGCCTGCGCATGGGAGCCGAAGTATTCCACGCCTTGAAAAAAGTGTTGCACGACCGCGGCCTCAGCACTGCCGTAGGTGACGAAGGCGGTTTTGCACCGGCACTGGCAGGAACAGAAGATGCGCTGGACTCCATCATGAGCGCCATCAAGGCTGCCGGCTACGAACCGGGCAAGGATGTGAAAATCGGTATGGACTGTGCCTCATCCGAGTTCTTTAAGAACGGTATCTATGACTACTCCATCTTTGAAGGCGAAAATGGTAAAAAACGTACTGCCGACGAACAAATAGCTTACTTGGAAGATTTGATTAATAACTACCCGATTGACTCCATCGAGGATGGCATGAGCGAAAACGACTGGGAAGGCTGGAAGAAGTTGACCGAACGCATCGGCAACCGTTGCCAGCTGGTTGGCGACGACCTGTTCGTGACTAACGTGGAATTCCTTGAAAAAGGTATTGCCATGGGCTGCGCCAATTCCATCCTTATCAAAGTCAATCAAATCGGTTCACTCAGTGAAACGCTGGATGCTATCGAAATGGCACACCGCCACGGTTATACCACAGTGACTTCTCACCGTTCCGGCGAAACCGAGGACGCCACCATTGCAGACATTGCCGTTGCCACCAACAGCGGACAAATCAAGACCGGTTCTCTGAGCCGCTCCGACCGCATGGCGAAGTACAACCAACTATTGCGCATCGAAGAAGAACTGGGTAACCTTGCTGTCTATGGCTACAAAAGAATAAAATAACCCTTTGTAGTGAATAAGTCATAAAGAGGGAATAGCGTCTTTGGGAAAAGGCGCTATTTTTATTAAAGAATCGTCTATATCTTTGCAAAAGTCATCCCCTACTATCCTCTATAGGAAAGATTCTTTCCAAGATGGTAGCAGGTTAATGTTTCATTGACTAAAGACTATTCGTCCGACAGTCGTTACATTATCGTCCGACATATGTTTAATTATCGTCCGATAGCTGTTGGACGATAATTAAACATATGTCGGACGAATAGTTTTTAGTAAGCAAGAATATAAAATATAGCGGCGCAACAATCATTTGCTCCCAAAGCCTCCCTTTATTATTTACGGAGGCCTTCAAAAACAGTCCTCATTCACGGTTCATCAAACGATGCTCTGCCATCTGCTCGAACTTCGTGCCGGGACGTCCGTAATTGGCATACGGATAAATGGAGATGCCTCCGCGCGGGGTGAAGATACCCGTCACCTCAATATACTTAGGGTTCATCAAATGAATGAGGTCTTTCATTATGATGTTCACGCAATCCTCGTGGAAAGCACCATGATTGCGGAAGCTGAACAAGTAGAGTTTCAAACTCTTGCTCTCTACCATCTTGACATCGGGGATATAGCAAATACGGATTTCTGCAAAGTCCGGTTGCCCCGTGATGGGACAGAGGCTGGTGAATTCGGGGCAGTTGAAACGCACCCAGTAGTCATTGCCGGGATGCTTGTTATCAAATGCCTCCAATACTTCGGGGGCATAGTCCTGACGGTATTCTGTCTTTCTCCCCAAAAGGGAAAGTTGGTCTTTCAATTCTGTCATAGCCATATATTTTTAGTGATACAAGTGTGCCTCATTTAGTAGAAGCCAAAAACTTTTCCAATCCTTCTCTGCGCAACGTGCATGCCGGGCAGTGTCCACAACCATCTCCCGGGATACCGTTATAACAAGTCAGCGTTTCGTGACGTATAAGTTCGAGCACTCCAAGCTCGTCTGCCAGCGCCCAGGTCTCCGCTTTGTCAATCCACATCAGTGGTGTGTGCAGTACGAATTGCTCGTCCATAGCCAGGTTCAGCGTCACGTTAAGCGACTTGATGAAAGCATCCCGGCAATCGGGATAACCGCTGAAATCGGTCTGCGACACCCCCGTCACAATATGATTAATCCCCCGCTCGCGGGCGTAAACGGCGGCTATACTCAGGAAAAACAGATTGCGTCCCGGCACAAAAGTATTCGGAAAGCTGTCTGCCGGCTTCTCCTGGTCCATCTCCATGCCGGCATCTGTCAATGAGTTATGTCCCAGCCGGCCGATAAAGGAAACATCCATTACTTCGAACTCCACACCTGCCTTACGGGCAATGGCCCTCGCCAAGTCCACTTCCTTCTGATGTTTCTGTCCATACAGAAAACTCAGCGCATACACTTTCTTAAATTCACGTTTTGCCCAAAAGAGGCAAGTGGTCGAGTCCTGCCCGCCACTGAATACCACCAAAGCAGTGTCCCTATTCATCTTGTTAAAAGCCTCTCCCCTTGCCCTCCCCCGTAGGGAGGGAAACAGAGAGGGCATTGCTAATTATTTGTTTGACATAATAACTGATTTCCCCTCACTACGGGTAAGGGGCTTTAAATATCGCCTATTTTCCATACTTTATAGGAGATGCCTTCATCATAGACATCACTACCGTCTATCCGCTTAATAGCTTTTACCACACGGATAGTCACAGGCAGTATCAATACCTCGTACATGGACTTCAGCAGAATCTGGATACACATCATCACCAGCAACTCCCGCCATGCAATGATTCCTCCGAACGCAACCGGAAAGAAAATCAACGAGTCTGCCGTCTCACCAACCACCGTCGACCAAATGGCACGTGCGGAGAAATTACGCCCATTGCTTGCCAGTTTCATGCGGCTCATTACGTAGGCATTCAGAAAAGAGCCCACCAAGAATGCCGTCAGACTGGCTATGACAATACGGGGCGCCATTCCAAAAACGAAATTGAAATGCGCGGCACCATCCCAGAAAGGGGCGGCAGGCAACGCCACGGCTATCAGTCCCAGCATTACCACAAAAAAGTTCATGGCAAAACCGCTCCAGATAATCAGGCGGGCTTTACGAAAGCCCCAAACCTCGGCTATGCAATCGTTGATAATATAAGAAATCGGGAAGACCAGCAATCCGGCTGTTACGGTAATACCAAAAACCTGGATAACTTTAGTCTCAAGAAGATTGGCTGCAATCAAGCATACATTGAACAGAATGCCCAGCAACATAAAAGGTACAGATACTTTTTGTTTCATACTCCTGTTTTTTACGTGGTGTTCTAGAATACACGACCGCTATTCACGGCATCATACATTTTAAATCCGGTTGCAAAGGTACAACAAGTTTTGCAAATGAACAAACAACATATATTTTAACTAAATCCCAAGCAAGACAAAGCTCCTTTTTTTTATTCGAAGTAATTACAGACAGTGCATATTTAGTTAACGAGACTTAAATAAGATTTCCCAAACCAAGAATATTATTTACAATAGTTTTAAAAAACATAAACCAATAGCATAAAAATCAATATATTAACTGATTTTAGCACAAAATCAAAAACATGCAACCAAGTTTGCTCTCAAACAAGATTTCATTCACGCAAATTTCTTAAGCAAATAAAATAATGGACAACATATTTTAATACATACGATTCTATATTTTAAATAATGAAAATTAGGATTATATTTGATAACAACAATCCGGAAGCTCTGGAAAGCACATTGATATTAACCAAGAATATACCATATTATATATAGTAACCTTAGAAAAACAATGAATGCCTATGATTTACCCGAAAGCCCCAAGACACTATTAGTGTCATCTTCTATTCAACCTATTTATTTTGAGATCCATTAGCTTAAACAAAAAACATCTATTATGAATGAAAATCGTAAACGAGGAACATCGAACAACAAAATCCTCACAGCAATTGCCATCGCCTCCCTATTTATAGGAAGCAGCAAAATCATGGCAATAGAGACCTATTCGGAAAATTCATTCGGAGTGACAGAACAGATGCAGGCACAAACAGCCCGCGGTATCATTGTCGACCAGAATGGAGAGCCTATCATCGGAGCAAGTATCTTGGAAAAAGGTACTACCAATGGAGTTACTACCGACTTATACGGTAAATTCTCGCTAAACGTAAAAAGAGGTGCCACCCTGGTCATTTCCTACATCGGCTATAAGACGCAGGAAGCCAAAGCAGATGCCAACATGAAAATCACCCTTACAGAAGATTCCGAACTACTGGATGAAGTAGTTGTTGTCGGTTACGGTGTACAGAAAAAGAAACTTGTCACCGGCGCCACTGTACAAGTGAAAGGGGAAGACATAGCCAAGCTGAACACTGTGGATGCCCTGGGCGCTTTGCAGAGCCAGTCACCGGGTGTCAACATCACACAGAACAACGGCTTCCTGGGTTCGGGCTTTAAGGTGAATATCCGCGGTATCGGTACTACCGGAACCTTCTCCCCGCTTTATGTGGTAGATGGAGTTGCCAACGGTAGCATCGACGGGCTGAACCCGAGTGACATTGAATCTTTGGACGTCTTGAAGGATGCCGCTTCTGCCGCCATCTATGGTGCGCGTGCTGCCAACGGCGTTATCCTGATTACCACCAAACGAGGTAAAACCGGCGTTGCCGAAGTCAGTTACGACGGCTATGTCGGCGTGCAGAACCTCTACAAAATCCCTACTATCCTCAATGCCCAAGAGTACATGATGATGCAGGATGAAGGCCGTGTAATGGACGGATTGAGTCCGTACAACTGGGCGACCTATATTCCGGAAAGGGATTTGCAGGCCATACAGAACGGAACATGGAAAGGGACAAACTGGCTGAAGGAAGTGCTGAATGAAGATGCATTGGTACAGAACCACGCAGTCAACATCACCGGAGGAACAGACCGTTCCAGATATGCCATAGGTATTTCATACACCAACCAAGAAGCCACCATGGGAGTTTCCGGCGAATTTCCAGAAATGAACCGCTACAACTTCCGCGTCAACTCGGACCACGTAGTCATGAAAAAAGGCAATCTTGACTTCCTGAAAGTGGGCGAAACCATCAACTACAAATATTCACAAACACAAGGTTCATTCGGAACCGGCGGCATTTATTGGAACGGAGTGCACAATATGCTCATCATGAGCCCGTTGATGCACCCTTACAATTCAGACGGAGACTACTACCTCTACGCAGACCAGGAAAAGGACAACTACAAATGGGATATCTCCAACGGAGCCAATAAAAACCCGATAGCTTATCTGGACTACTATATGAACCAGAACCTAAGCAAATCCCATTACATGCAGAGCAGCTTCTATGCAGAACTGCAACCCATCAAGAACCTGCGTATCAAGAGCCAGTTCGGTTACATCATGGGAGCCTCCAGTTATCGTTCCTATTTGCCGAGATTCGATTATCTGAGTGCGTCACTCAACAACGCAGAAGACAAGGTTACCCAATCCATGTCTATGTATAACCGTTGGTCATGGGACAATACAGCCAACTACATCTTCAATATCGATGACCATAACATCGACGTCCTGGTAGGTCAGAGTATTGAAAAATGGGGTATGGGAGAAGAAATGAGCGGTTCAGCCATAGGCTCAAACTTCTATGACTTCAAGCACGCTTATTTGTCCAATGTTCCATTGACCGCCAACAGTGTGTCCTCCTTGACTGGCAAGCCTAACGGGGAAGGTTCCATCGCCTCCTTCTTCGGACGTATCAACTACAACTATCAAGAGAAATACATGGCTTCTGTCATCATGCGTGCGGACGGTTCCTCCACTTTTGCCCGCGGACACCGCTGGGGATACTTCCCTTCAGTATCCGCCGGATGGGTTATCAGCAACGAGTCCTTCATGTCAGGAATCAAATGGCTGGACTTCTTAAAGCTACGCGCTTCCTGGGGGCAAAACGGTAACTGTAATGTATCTACTTTCCAATATCTTTCACTGATAACTTCCAACAACGGATATGGCGGTTATACGTTCGGCGACTCCATGGACCTCATCAGTACCGGTTCATACGCCTACCGACTGACCAACCCAGACCTTACCTGGGAAACACAGGAGCAATTGAATTTCGGTATCGATGCACGCTTCTTGAACAACCGCCTGGGCTTTGAATTCGACTGGTATAACAAAAATACCAGAGACTGGCTGGTTACGGCTCCGGTACTCTCTTCCTTCGGTGCCAATGCAGTGTCCGTCAATGGCGGTAATGTAAAAAACACGGGTATTGAAGTAGGACTCCACTGGAACGACAACATCGGAAAGGATTTCCAATATGGAGCCAACCTGACCCTTGCTCACAACAAGAATGAAGTGACCAAGATTGCCAACAAAGACGGAATCATCCACGGTAGCGGCAGCGTTCTGTGGGAAGGAGCCGAAGAGTGCTTCCGTGCTGAAGTAGGCAAACCCATCGGCTACTTCTACGGCTACAAGAGTAACGGCATATTCCAGAACCAGGAACAGATAGACAACTACAAAGGTCCGAAACTGAATGGCGACAAGACACAGCCGGGTGACGTAATCTGGGCAGACACCGACAATAGCGGTACGCTCGATGCCAATGACCGTACTATGATAGGTAACCCGAATCCCGACCTGACAATGGGACTTTCCCTGAATGCCAGCTGGAAGGCCATTGACTTCTCAATCACTACTTACGGCGCATTCGGCCAGCAGATTCTGAAGTGTTATCGTGACTTCTCCTCCTCACCCTTGAATAACTATACAGCAGAGATATTCCAACGCTGGCACGGCGAAGGTACGTCCGACAAGTTCCCGAGACTGTCCAGCGCTTCCAGCTCCAACTGGAACAGAGTATCAGACATTTATATCGAAGATGGAGACTATCTCAAGATAAAGAACATCACTGTGGGATTCGACTTCAAGAAAGCATTCAAGAAGTTACCGGTACAACAGCTGCGCCTATATCTGACCGCACAGAACCTCTTTACCTTCACCGGCTATTCCGGTATGGACCCGGAAATCGGTTACGGCGGCGACGATTATGGTTGGGCATCAGGCATCGACCTGGGCTACTACCCCAGTGCACGTACCTATATGATAGGCTTAAATGTAAAATTCTAATTAACCGAAGAAATTATGAAAAAGATATTATTCATAGCATCAGCAATACTGATTCTTCTTTCAGGATGCGAAAACTTCCTCGATTCGGAACTTCTGACCGAAAAGACAACCGCCAACTTCCCGGAGACAGAAAAGGATGCCCAAGAGATGGTGACGGCCATATACGCCCATCTGTTGTTTGAAAGTCCTGAAACCTCTTCCCAGTATTACATTGCCCAGTTGGCAGGTGACGACTGTCTGGGAGGCAACCTCTCCTACTCCAACAACTGTGCCACCAACTTCCTTATGTACAGTGGCAATCTGAATACATTTGCCGGCATCTGGGACCGTTGCTACACCCTTATCAACCGTGCCAACAATGCCATCAACACAATGGAGAACGTGAAATCATGGTCCAGCGAGAGCGAACGCAACCGGCTTTTCGGTGAGTCCTACTTCCTGCGTGCCATGGCTTATTATGAGCTGGCACAAGTCTTTGGCGGAGTTCCTTTACGCACCACACTGGAAAGTACCAACCTGCCGCGTGCATCCGTAGACGAAATCTACACCCAGATTGCAGCCGACTTGAAAAACGCTATCGAAATGATGCCGGCAAAGATTTATCCGAAAGGCTCAGACATGACCGGACACGCTACAAAATATGCTGCCGAAGCCATGATGGCACGTGTATTCCTTTTCTATACCGGACGCTACGAAAAAACCGAGCTTCCCAACGGAACTACCAAAGAGGAGGTCATCTCTTGGATAGATGACTGTGTAAACAACTCCGGTCATAAACTGGTGTCCGACCAACGCAACATCTGGGCCTACACCAACGATGCTACCGAAGACAATACCGGAGGGTTCCGTTACCAATACGTTATCAACCATAACCTGAAATGGGAAGGAAACAGTTCCGACGAAACTTTATTCGCCAACAAGCATAACCTGAAATCCGACTGGACCTATACCTGGTTCTCCAACACATGCGCGCAATTCTATTCACCGTCTGCCGACAACTATTCCAACAAAGACAGTTATCCCTTCGGCACCGGTTGGGGAGCTGGCCCTGTATCTCCGGCTATGGTCAACGAATGGAAAGACTGGGCCGCCAAGCAGACCTATACGGACGGTTACA
>OGFL01001720.1_pt1 | contig 14062 bp, 15 predicted proteins | sample 1570911 | NCBI WGS metagenome assembly OGFL01 (sample SAMEA2582050, study PRJEB24529) | metagenome | biome: Human gut stool | place: China | collected 2011 | reverse complement strand
TCTTTTATATAATTTCCAATTTTATTCATATCAATCATAATACTCCCGTTCGGGTATAATTTCAACGTTTTCAGGCAAAAAAATCCCGAACGGGTACAATTTAATATTTTTCAATAAATTGTACACCCGTTCGGGTATCATTCTTTTCTAATCCAACAGATTATTTAACGCATCCAGACCATCTGCACTGATGGCAGCCTCATTTTCCTGCTGGATCTGTAAATATACTTCTTTTCGGTAAATTGGTACATCCTTTGGAGCAGAAATACCGATTTTGATCTGATCCCCGCGGATCTCTAATACTGTGATCTCAATATTATTATTGATCACTAAGGCTTCGCCTTTTTTTCTTGTCAATGCCAGCATTTCTATTCACCTGCCTTTTCTTTTCTACTTTTCAGCAGGTCATAAATTTTATAACGTACCGGAAGATCATCTTCCACGATAATCTGCGCCCCTCTATTGTTGGACATATTGATAATAATGGGAGCTTTCAGGTTGATCGACATATCCTGAATATCCTTTGGGACTCTGACGGTTGTAAGTACAAAGGTGTCTTCCTGTTTCATATCTCCCAACGGCTTCAACAATTCCTCGCTGACAGATGGATTATAGTCCTCCTTGATCGTCACCGGATTGATGACCGGAAACGCAGTCTGTGGATCATCCATAGACTGAAGCCACATAATATGTGATTTACTGCCTTTCTCTTCATCAAAAATCAAGGTAAACTTCTGCATATCCGGAAAGCCGATCATTCCACTCTCCAAAGTGATGATCTTATCCTCCTGAATATCAATTTCGCCAAACATTCTTGTTTTTGCTTTCATCTTTCTGACCTCCTGGTTTTATAACGTTTTCCTAACGTCTGGTCTCCGACCATCTTATCACACACTTTCCACAGCATGCCTTAAATGTAATTTAACAATGTTGTCTGATTCAGCATTCCTGCCGCCTGTAAAGATGCCTGATAAGCAGTGTAAGCTGCTGTATAATCAATGATGATATCGGAAAGTTCACGATCCTCATTATTTGATTTTAATGTTTTTACGGTCAGCTGCTGGTTTGACATACGTGTCTCTGTCAGCTCCAGACGATCGCCCTTGCTTCCTACGGTTGTAATAGCAAGGTTTACATCCGAAAGATATTCATCAAAATTACCGATATAGCTGTCATACAATTTCTGCAGATTGTCATTTGCATAATCTGCTTCCTTCTGTGCTGCCTCTAACCATGTCTGCAGATTCTCCTGTGCCGAAACACCCGAATACGCTGCCTGATTCATCATATCTTTAATCTTATCCACTTTGTCATTGGCATCAATAGCAGCTTTTACCGCATTGATCATCTCGTCCACATCACGTCCGATATCTGCATTGAATACGTCAGATGCGTTTGTGTTGACTGTCAATGTCTGGTTTACAGCGATGATATAGTCGATATCCTGATAAATCTCATTACCTTTAGCATCATATTTTTCATATGTAATTTTATTTTGAGCATCTGTAATATCTGTGCAGTTAAAATAATACTCAGGTCTTACTTCACCAGAATTAAAGCCTTTTTTATCATAATTTAACTCAATGGATGCCTTATTCTGTTTCAAAGTCTCGCTTGCCTTATTACCTAAAACAAGCTCTCCTGTTGACTTAATGAAAGCTGCTCCATCTTCCGGCATATTTCCGGCTTTCACTGCTTTCTTCCAGTCATCTTCTGTCTCATAGACCGTTACATTTAAATCACCGGTCTTTGCTGTGCCTGCGTTATCTGTGTAATGATAAGAGAGGGTTCCTGCGGCGCCTGCAGCTATTTCATTACCGTCTTTATCTTTGAGAGATCCAATATTTCCATACGCCAGCCGGATCCTGTCATAAGTATACTGCTTCGTATCAGAGGTGGTGACCTTCTGACTCATTTCTTCTGCTGTCTTAAGCTCTACCTGTCCATCATAATAACGATGTTCCCCGATATCTTCATAGCTGAACTTCTGCTGGATATTATACTCCGTATTACTCTCGTCTTCCATAAATGTCAATTTACAGTTCGTGCGATACCCGGTAAAAACGGTTCTTCCTGCAGAATCAGAATTACCTTCTGAATAAATCTGCTTACGCAATGACTCTAACTGTGTCAGGATCGTTTTTCTATCCTCTGCTTTCAACTGGTCACTGGCTCCATACGTACACTGGGTACGGATATCTGACAAAATGGTTTTCATATTCTCCAACGCAGTTTCTGTCACATTAAGCCACGCATCTGCATCCGGGATATTCTTCTCATAATACTGATTGATCTCACTTAAATTGCTTCTCAGACGAAGTGCGCGGATGGCAACAACCGGATCCTCGGAAGGTCTTGAGATTTTTTTCTGTGAAGACATCTGATTGTTCAGACTGTTCACACTGTATTTATTGTTATTGATGTTCGAAGTTGTATTACGAAGCATCATGTTATTCGTTACTCTCATAGGATGACTCCTCTCTTCTTATCACGAAATTTTTATACACCTGTCTCATTGATCAGCTTATCATAAATCTCTGCCAGAACAGATACCATTTTTGAGGAAAGGTTATACGCGTTCTGGAATTTTACAAGATCAATTGCTTCTTCATCCTTGTCGACACCGGAAACGGACATTCTCTGCTTGTCGATCGCATTTGAAATATTACTGTAATTTTTCTGGAAAATGGTTGCCTTTTGTGTATCCACAGAAATATCTGAGATCATACACTGTAAGAAATCATCTGCACCACCACCACGATACATCTCTGTATCGCTCTTTAACAATAACATTTTCTCTACCAGATCATATGCGTCCGCACCATTGGTGATCTTCTCTGTTGTTGCAATGGTTGTCGGATCTTTGACTGCAATATTGGAAACGCATACATTTCCACAGGTAAGCTGATAGTAACTGTTACTTGTTTTTGCCTGGTAAGTACCGGCTGCCTTGTTAAAATGATACTCTTCCCCTGTCTTGGTATGTGTACCTGTAAAGAAAGAAAAATAATTTGTCTGCTTACCATTCAGATCCTGCGCATTATCGCCATTCATAATTTCATTAAATGAAATTGCAAAATTACGAAGGAACTCATTCATCTGTGCAAGATAATAAGGAATACCCATCGCATCAATGGATTCGCCGATAGACGCCTGTTTTCCATCCAGCTTCGCCTGCTGGTCGGAACTCAGCTGATTCTCCAATGTAAATGTATATTCCTTGACATTTCCATCTGCATCCGTCGTAAAAGTAAAGTCTGTATAGTTATAGTTCTTTCCATCAATCGTGAGAACACCCTCTGCCGGCATTGTCATGGCATTGACGTTTGTAATGGATGGATTGCTGATCCTAATCGTGCCTGCTGTAACCCCTGTGATGGCACCACGGAAGTTCTCACTGTTGTTACCATCCCGGATATCAAACAGTGCTTTCAGCGAACCGGAGCTGGAGTCGGAACCTGCTTTAAAGCTGTTTCCGGTATCCGCCCAGACAATCTCATACATTCCTTCCCGGTCAGACTGATTGATCGTGTTTTTTCTTGCCACACAGGTAAGTTCACTGTACTCGTAAGTATCAACAAACTTCTGTCCATTGATTTTTACCGTATAATAATTTGCACCTGTCTGCATGTCCGGATGTTTGGAATTCGTTACCGGAACTTCAGAAACCTCTGTTGGAACAATAGAGGATAACTCATCGATCAAAAGTGCCCGCTGATCACGGAGTTCATTTGCATAACCGCCCTGTACTTCAATAACGTTGATCTGTTTATTCAAAAGACTGATCTTTTTGCCGATCGCATTGATATTTTCAACGGTTGATTTGATCTCCTCATTCACACTGTCCTGAATCTCGCCAAGACCGGTTGCCACACTGTTAAAGTAAGTGGTAAAACTCTGTGCATCTGAGATAAACTGCTGTCTGACATTCACATCACCGGCATTATTTTTTAATGTGTCCAATGAATTGAACATTTTATTTAAAATGGTCGAAAAACCTTTTTCTGTATCATCATCAATAAAATAGTTCTCAATCTGCTCCAGATAACTTAATTTCGTCTCATACAGACCAAGGCTTGCCTGATTCTGCCAGTATTTTGTATCATAGTACTCACTTCGGATCTGTTTAATGGAATTCACCGTAACGCCGGAACCCATGCTTCCGTATTTTGCATTGACACGAAGTGCATCCGATGCGGAAAGATTTGCTGCCTGTCTGCTGTATCCCTTTGTCTGTTCGTTTGATATATTATTGGCGGTGGTATTAAGTGCTGCCTGATACGCACTTAAGCCTGACGATGCAATTGTTAATCCAAAAAATTGTGAAGGCATCCTCTCACCTCTCTCTTTCTGCTATGTAATCTGTGAAAGTAACTGTTTTTGTTCCGCTAAAAAATCCGGTCTTTATGAGCCAAGCTGTGTGATCATGGATTCGATCATTTCATTCACCACATTGATAAATCGGCTGGATGCATTATATGCATTCTGGAACTTGATCATCTTGGTCAATTCTTCATCAGAAGAAACTCCCATAACCTGTGATCTCTGATTATCTACAGCTGTCACTGTTCCGGAAAGACTTTTCGCGGTGGATTCATAAACGGAACCGATCGTTCCAAATGCTCCCACCATATTATTATAATAATCAATAAATGTAACTTTATTCGTATCATCCGGATCCAGGGTAAGATACTCACCCTTCCAGAGAGCTGCTACTTTCTGGGCGAGATCATAATTCACTTTCCCATTTTGTGAAAGATGTGGAAGCAGCGACTCCTGTTCTACCAGCTTATCATTTACACTGACACTCGCTAATGTATACTGTTTGGAAGTATCTGTCTCACTCTCTTCATTGTATACATAATAATCGTTGGTAACGGTATTGCCATTGGCATCTGTCTCCTGCACAGAAACTTTGGTATAACGCTCTGTACCAAGTCTTGTGAACAGCTCCTGTGGTGGAATCTGCTTGTCACTTCCGGTAGAGCAGTTTTTCGTATCCAGCACTTTCATTCCGGATGTGATCGTAACGGTATTACCATTCTCATCTGTTCCGGTAAGGGATGCTGTATTTCCGGTCAGTTCTCCAAGTGTTGTATTCGGACAAAGTGTATCATTAATCGCTGTGATCATCCCATGTACTAACTGATCTAACTGCGCCTGTGCCTGTAACATGACAGACATTCCTGTTGCGATGGAATCTGCCGTTGATCTGTTATATTCATCTGATGTCAGTCCCACAATATCTTTATATGTCGCTTTTCTGTCTCCCCGTGCCAGGATCAGTGCTTTTAATTCTCCAAGATCATTATTAAGATCCGAGGAGATCGGTGTTGTAAAGCTGAATACATTGTCGTAATCGCCGTTCTCGATATCAGAAAGATGTGTCCAGTAAGGTGTGACAAATCCCGTGATCTCATCACGGTTCTTCCCCATCTCGTAACATCTTGCCTCGTCTACAAATTCAACACCTTCGACACTTACCTTTACAATTCCATCAGAATTCTCTTTGTAACTGATATCTACATAAGAAGCAAGTTCGTCCAGCGCATTATCTCTCTCATCACGCAATGTCATTGCAGTCTCAACATTACCCGATTCTACTTTCTGGATTTCCAAATTCAATTTAAAAATGGTATTTCCCAGCTCATTGATTCGATCAATATCATCTGAAATCTGTGTATTGATCGTGCTCTGGTAGTCGGAAAGTCCCGTATAGACTGCATTGGATCTGCTGACAAACAGATTGGCCTTCTGAATGACCAGATTCTGCTGCACACTGTCATCCGGAGCTTTTGCCCATTCCTGAAAAGCCGTCCAGAAATCTTCTAATGTGTTCTGAAAAGCCTGTCCCTGTAACTCCTGATAAAAAGTGTACACTTCATCCACTGCCTCATACGTGGCTGCATAAAATGCCTGACGTCCTGATGCGTTTCGATATGATTTATCCAGAAAAATATCCCTCGCATGCACTACATCACCGATCTTCATGCCAAGACCAGACTGCTGCTGGCTGATCGATGCAGTTGTATTGAAGGTTGTGTAGTTTCTGTCTACCTGTAAAACCTGCTGACGTACATAACCCTTGGTATTTACGTTTGCAAGGTTATTTGATGTTGTATTTAAAGCATTCTGGGAATTCTGTAACCCGGATGCTCCGATATATAAGCTTCCAAAGCCGTTAGCCATGGTGCTCCCTCCTTACATATTACTGTTTTGCGTCAAAGCCACTGCTGCCAAGCAGATCACCTGTATTGCAGGCGTTCTTATTATAGTTGGCGGTCTCAGGTGCCTGTCGCATACTCTTAAGCAATGTAAGGTCAAACTCCACCATCTCTAATGCCTGATTTAAAAGGATCTCATTCTGTTCATTAATGGCTGCCATCTCTTTTCCTGTCTGTAACAGCCGCTCCTTTACTTCCATGAGCTGTTTCTGCTCGACCGGCTGTTCCTCCAGATAAGAAATCATCTTTGTGATCGTAACATCTCCCGGATTCCTGCCAAGAACCGTCGCCATGTCGTTCAGTACTCTGGTTCTCTTCTTCGCCAGATTCTGCAGATTGCTGGCAACCTCCTGCTCCGTCGCGGTAATCTCATCCAGCGTCTTAATATCCGCCCGGATCACCACTTCCCTCTTTTTCTTTCCGAGTTCGATCAATCCCTGATACTGTTCTTCTTCCTTATTCAGAACATCGATCAGGTCTTCCATTAAACTAGCCAAAATTCATCCTCACTTTTACATTAATGATGTGTTGTACTTTTCCAATAATTTTTTCGTAAAATCTGCAGTATCCACGGAATAATTACCAGAGTTAACCTTTGCTTTTAGTTCTGCGACTTTATCTTCCCTGATATCCGCTGCTTCAGTGACTGCCTGTTTTGCGATCTGATAATCTCTGCCAAAAGACGAGATCTGTACTTCATCACGTCCATGCCTTGCATTCTCTGTCTTCTGTAACTTTGCTGCGCTTGTCGTCTTGTATACCTGCGCAATCTGATTATAAGCATCTATACGCATATGAGGCATCTCCTTTCTTCCTTGAAATTCGCTTTCACGTTATTTATCGGACATTTTTTGATTTTCCTTAGAGTAAAATCAGTAATTATTACGTTCTGTCTGATCTCCGTCTGTAAATCAGATTTCCGTTTTGCTCACAACCAGCATATCGCCACTTTCCAGCCGGATATTTCCGTGCGGGATAATGACCTGCTCTCCTCTCTGGATCATGATCACTAACGTATTCTCTTTCTTTGGAATCTCTGATAACAATTTTCCGTTATACTTACTGTTTTCATCCACATAAATCTCAACAAGTGATACACCCTCGACATGATCCGGCGAAGTTGCGCTTAAGACCAGAACATCGTTTTCGAGAAGCCTGGTATCCCCATTTGGGATGATATTCTCTCCATTTCTTTTTAATAATACGACCAGTGTCTCCGGCGGAAGTGTCAGCTCTTTTAGTGTCTTTCCACACCAGTGATGACTCTTTGGAATACTGAGCTGGATAAACTGCACCGGAACTTCATCGGAATAATCATTAAACGTTTTCATGACATCGCCTTTTTCATCGATCATATCCAGCTTCTTTGCCACAAGCGGCAGCAACGAGCCCTGAAGCAGGATAGAAAACAGCACGATCATGAAAACAATATGGAACACATCATTTTCTGTTTCCACTGCCATCTCTGCCATAATTGCAAACACGATGGACGCTGCACCCCTCAAACCTGCCCACGACACCAGAAGCTGTTGTGAAATTTTCCCTTTAAACGGTGTGAGTACAAGTGCAACTGCCACCGGTCTTGCCACAAATGTCAGAAATACTGCGATCAAAAGTGCCGGAAGCACCACCTGAGGCAGTCTCGATGGAAATGCCAGAAGTCCAAGCAGAAAGAAAATGAGCATCTGCATCAATCCGGTCAGCCCGTCAAAAAAGTTTACCAGATTCCGCTTGTTGCGGATCTCGGTATTTCCGAGCACAATTCCCACAATATAGACACTTAAAAATCCATTTCCACCAAAAACTGCCGGAAGTGCGTACCCGATCACTGCAATTCCGACCACAAAAACCATGTCAAATCCTGCGGTCGAAAACTTAATTTTTTTCAACAGCAGCACTGCAGCTGCTGCGATCAGCCCACCAAAAAGAATGCCAAAAAGCATCTGTTTTACAATGAGAAGTCCAATCTGTCCACCACTGGCGCTGCCCTGTGCGATCGCAATAAATGTCACCGTGAGCATATATGCGCACGGATCATTACTACCACTTTCCACTTCCAGAAGGGAAGCCGTATTATAACGCAGACTCAGCCGTTTTGATCGCAGCACTGAGAATACGGACGCCGCATCTGTGGAACCGATCAGTGCACCGATCAGCATACTTTCCACCCATGCGATATGTAAGGCATAATGACAGAAAACTCCGGTAAGTGCAGCTGTTATCACAACTCCGGCCGTCGATAACAGCCCTGCCTTTACCGCAACGGACTTCGCCTGCTGCCAGTTCGTTCCAAAACCACCATAAAACATAATGAAGATCAATGCGACCGTACATATCTGCTCTGCAAACGCATAATTGTCAAACGGAATCTTTAAAATCCCATCTGAGCCAAACAGCATTCCAAGCAAAATGAACGCAAGCAGCATTGGAATTCCAAGTCTGCTTGACACCTTGCTCAGGAATACACAGGCAAAAATAACTACCGCTGTAATAAGAAGATATGTTGTCATAAAGTGACCTCCTTTATAAATGCATGGTTTCTTTTGCTACTTTTGTCCGCAGGAAATCACCTCTCCCAGATCTGTGCTATTTTTACCTGATCAGCAGATATGCTGTGTATACAATATACAGCAGTACACAGACCGCGCCTTCCCATCTTGACATTGTCTTTTTGGTCTTTGCCAATACAAACAAAATAACTGTGCTGACCAATAGAATGATACAGTCCGTCAGGGATTCTCCTAACACATTGAGTGGTGAAATTGCCGCTGACATACCAAGGATAAAAAGAATATTGAAAATATTTGATCCGATCGCATTGCCCAGTGCAAGACCACTGTCTCCCTTTCTGGTTGCAACGATGGACGTCACAAGCTCCGGAAGTGATGTTCCGATCGCTATGATCGTAAGTCCGATAAAATTCTGGCTGACACCAAAATTTGCTGCGATCACACAGGCATTATCCACCACTAGATCCCCACCAAAAATAACTGCCACAAGACCGCCTGCCATAAACACAATACTTTTTGGCAGCGACAGTACCTTACAATCCTCACCAGTTTCACGATTTTTCAAAGCAGAATAAATCATGCTTACAATATATGCTGCCATTCCTGCCAGTAGAATCAGACCTTCGATACGGCTCAGTTTTCCATCCATAAACATGAAACAGAGAATCATTGTGATCACAATGTTGAGAGGCATATCTCTTTTTAAAATATCGAGATTTGTCTTAAAACTTGCTAAGAAAGCACAGATACCGACCACCACAAGACCGTTAAAAATATTCGAACCGACAACATTGCTGATCGCAATGTCATTATTGCCTGTGAGCGCCGCATTAATGCTGACAGATGCCTCCGGGGCACTGGTTCCCATCGCAACAATGGTAAGACCAATGATGACGCTCGGTACTTTCATGATTTTTGCGAGAGAAGAACTTCCCTCCACGAAAAAATCTGCACCTTTTACTAAAAGTACAAAACCAACGAGTAACAGTAAATATTCCATAACGCCTTCCTTTCCTGCGATAAAGGATTGATTATGAAAAGAGACCTTTATCGCATCAAAAAAATTTTTGAGTGATAAAAGTCTCGTTACTTACAATAATAACCGGCCTTTCAGCGTGATGACGACTACTATTCCATCCGAAGATGCTAACTACTCCCTCTTATATTCGTTAGTTTAATATAAGAATGCCTGTCCTGTCAATTTCGTTATAAAAATTTTTCCAAATCTTAACTATTTTTTATTAATTCTGCCGCAGGATCTGCTCTTTTTCCAGCATCGGATAATGGATCAGTCCACTTCCATCCAGATCTTCCCTGTGCATATCCACCGCTGTGATCTGACGGTTCGTATAAGTTGTGTAATAATAAATACCTTTTGTGGCGTTACAACAGGAAGTATAAATCGTGATCTCATATTTTCCTTCTGCCACTTCACAGCATCCTCTCTGCTGCTCCACGGATCCTAAAATATGGAAAAACTGACCAACGCTCTCCTCCTCCGAATCACCGGAAACAGAGTTCATTTTCGTAAAAGCCACCCGGGCAAAACGGGATGCACTGGAAAGGTCTCCAGGCAGACCCAATGCTCCCATGCCACGACTATAGCATTCCAACGGAAGTTTCTCAGAAAAATGGTTTTCCGACTGTCTTGGCGAAAGTCCTCTGTAATTGTTCAACAGAAACATCTGCTGGTCAAATGGTGGGTTATTTGTCATAACGCCCGCCGGGTTGTCATAAATTTTCAGTCCATCCTTCATGGATTCCACTGTGACAGCCTCATCAGCGTCCGCAATGATCCAGTGCAGGGAAGCCGCCGGCATATTTTCCGCAAAAGGTGTTCCGGTAATGTTGATCTTAGCCAGCAGTTCCCGTACTTCCTTCATATTGGCACACTGTCCCAACACCCACGGAATAAATTCAAAGGAGGCAACATTTTCTTTTCCCTCTGTCACTTCCGGGAAATACGCATTTCCGACAAAATTCAGTCCTGCCATCCCAACGCCTTTTTCGTTGACCGCATCATAATACAGCGGATAGTCTGCTGCAACATGCGCCATTCCTATGATCGCATAATGGTTTGCCACATCCCCCATATGCCGGAAATGAAACGGATAATTGCGCGGTGTCACTGCAATCTGCTCTCCATAAGAAAATTCATAATCTAACGTTCTTCCAAAATAAAAATCTTTTGTTTTATAAGTTGCTGCTGTACACATAATTTTCTCGCAACGATTCCTTACGAATCCCTGCTTCCCTCCTGATCTTATATTTATTTTAAGTCCTGAAACCTTGACTTTTTGCTCTTTTCTCTTATATTTTCCTTAATCGGGGAGGAATTATACCACGGTCAAAAATGTTTGTCAAAAAGTCTTGCAGTGCGATTTCTTTATTGAATATCCAAATCCAACTGTGCTATAGTATCGCTGACAGACTTATTCGTATTAGAGTCCATTCCTTATGGGGGATTAGTATGTACTTACAAAAGAAGGAAACTATTTTAATTGTTGATGACTCAAAATTTCAACGTGCAATTATAAAAGAGATGCTCGGAGAACATTTTCATCTCGAAGAAGCCACTTCAGGCGAAGAATGTTTAATGATCCTTGAGAAAAGCAGCCATCTGATCGACCTCGTTTTACTTGATCTGGTAATGCCGGGGATTGACGGATTCGAAGTTCTGCGACGCAGACAGACGATGGATGCATTTAAAGATATCAATTTTTGCAGATGTATCTGATACAACAGATTCCGGCAAATTTATATGGGATACGGTAAAAGATGCAAACCCGAATCACGTATGCCCGGTCATTGCAATCTGTAGGGAGGGCTCTTTAGACCAGATACAGACAGCAGTTTCCTCGGAAATCATTGACGATCTTCTTTTTTCACCATTGGAAGTCTCTGTTTTAAAACGCCGGATCAAGGCAAGTATTCATCCTGATAAAAATAATGAAGCCGATGCGTAAGCATCGGCTGTTTTTATATACTATGTATTTTCAGTATGCCTGCAATCCGGGTACCCTGTGCAGCCCCAGAATTCCCCGAAACGTCCATTTCTTTTTTTCATCGGAAGCCCACATTCCGGGCAGATTTTTTCTTTCGACTGCTTTTTTGCTGCCGGCATTTTCTCCAATTCTTTTGCCAGATACTCAAATACCTGCTGATTCATCTTACAGTCTGTCAGCGCCCTGTGTGCACCTCTCGTTGAAATTCCATAATGCTCTGCAAGATCGCTGAGTCTCCTGTGCCGCCACTCTGGGAAACAGAGCTTTGCAACCCGCAGCGTATCAACATAATCATTCGTTAATTTCTGCTGGAAAAGCCGCTCACAATCCCGATATAAAAATTTCATATCAAATGTCTGGATATTATGACCTACCAGAATATCATCTCCGGCAAATGTTAAAAACTCAGGCAGCACCTGCCCAAAATCCGGCTCATTTGCCACCATCTCATCCGAAATATGATTAACCATACTCGCGGCATACGGAATCGGTCTTTTCGGATTCACAAGCTGGCTAAACTCCTCAACAACTTTTCCACTCCGTACTTTTACCGCTGATATTTCAATGACTTCATCATAAATACAAGATGTTCCGGTCGTCTCCAAATCAAAGAGTACATAATCCGGTACATATCCGCATATCATCTTTCCTTTTTTATTTCCTAACATATCTTCTGCTTTCTAATTATTTGAACTGCCAAATATTTTTCTGTGTTTAATTATTATTCACTTAATCTTGTACCGCATTTCGGGCAATATTCAAAATCTTCCGTTGTGGAAAATCCACAATTTCTGCAGCGTTTCATGCTATATCCGTACCCTTGCTGATTCATTCTTCTTAAATGCTGTGGCAGAATTTCCACATCTTCGCCTGCTGCAATTCTTTTTCCTACTTCCGCATCCAATTCGTACACCATATTACAGCAACTCGTCTGCACATAATAATGCTTATTCCATTTAAAACACGGAATAAAGAATAAAGATAATACTGTATACGTCATAGAAACCTGAAATCTTCCATACTTTCCACAAATATCACAAATGATCTGTTGGTGAAAGTCAAAATCCTTTCTTCCGTCCGTGATTCCCATCATAAAAAACATGTTGCCTACCTTCTTTTTCTAAAATTCATCTTGCTTATTCCATAATTTTACTTCCAAAATACGCAGATAGCAACGTTAATATACATTATAATTTCCAGAAGAAATCCGCTACGCCAATCATTTTAAAGATTCCCAAAATTCCTTTTACGATCCATCCCATCATTTTAAATGCAATAATAATAGGAAAAAACATAAGGTAAACTAACAATTTTAACATACGCTGCTCCTTTCATATATCGAAACATTTTTTAAGCTTGGATTTTGTCTTTCCAACATGGCAAACAGTGTGTCCATTCTTTTCACAGCCTCTCGCTTCACTTTTCGCTCTGCCTGTTTATAATATTTTTTCTGCTTTTTCGTGCGTCGTGGAAGATTATGGTAATCATCCTGAATTACAGCCTTGGCCTTGTCATGCGCATCTATGTACTCTACTAATTTTACTAACGAATCTGTCTGTTTCACATCTTTTTGTCTGTGAAATTCTCCTCGTATAAGTTCCTGATAATCTGTGTTAGCTTCAAATTTATTTCTATGATATAAAAGGTATTTATCTATATCATCTTTTAAATATATTTTCCAAAAACCAATTTTCGTTTTTATATATAATGTTTCTGTATGATCATCAAATTTAAATTCCATTTCTTTTTTGTGTGTCCAGGATAATATTTGCGCTTTATGAGTTCTGACATCTCCTCTGAGTCCTGCGCAATATTTACACTCACAATAACCTTCTTTTTCTGCTTGTTCAACTTTTATTTCCAATCGATTTTGAAATTTGATTCTTTCTGCATATATGCAGCCCATTTTGTGATAAATTTTTCTTTTCTTTGGTGCTTCACTACTTATTACAACTAACATATCCATATCCTCCGTTTCCAACTGAAATCAACTTTTCTTGTTATCTCTAATTGTACTCATCATCTGTCCTATAAATCGTACTAAAAAAGGTGTTTTGACAAGTTATTGTTTACATAACTCTGTCAAAACACCTTTTTCTTATTAAAATTATTCTTTTTATTTATTCGTTATCTTAGGTCAGTTTACAAGGAACTACACACAAACCACTGAACGGGGCTGCTGACAACAAATAAAGGCTGAATATCAAGCACCGGGAAAGTGCGAGATATTCAGCCTGTTTTGTTGTCTGGGGTTTCCAAAGGGGCTTGCCCCTTGGCACACGACTTTGCTTGCAAAGTGTAGTGTGTTATACGCTCTGTCGGC
>OGFL01001701.1_pt1 | contig 14139 bp, 10 predicted proteins | sample 1570911 | NCBI WGS metagenome assembly OGFL01 (sample SAMEA2582050, study PRJEB24529) | metagenome | biome: Human gut stool | place: China | collected 2011 | reverse complement strand
TGCCCAACGGGGCAATCGAACGAGAAGCCCCCACTTCAAGCGTGAGCTAAGTGGTAGGAGTATGTCACGAATTCGTAAGGGAAAATGAATGGATTCCGGGGAAGATCAGCGGTAGGATATAGAAAACGGAACGGTCCGGAAAACGCGGATCCCGATCTGCGTCGGCGTTCCGGCGGATAACGACGAATAAAACAGGATTTGGAGAAGAAAAGCATGAGAAAGTATGGATTATATCTTTTGATCGCGGTTGGTCTTCTTGCGGGCTGCCAGAAAAAATATACGGCGATGGATACGACGACTGCACAGACTTCTGCGGAAGAGACAAAAACGACAGAAAGTGCAAAAGTGACGGTAGAGGAAGAATCAAAAGCAGCTGGGGAGACAGATACAAAGGAGACGGAAAGCACAGGAAAGCTGGATCCGATCCCGATCGCGGTGACAGGCGAGTACGATGGAGAGTGGGACGACAGTCAGACTCCGATCATCACGTCCCGGTGTGACAGGGTCTTTGTCCAGGGAGACGGATATGAGGCGTTAAAGAGCGCACTCTCGGCAAAAAATGATGAGATGGCGGCTGCGCACAAAAAGGAATACGAGGAATATAAAACGGAAGCGATGGATATGCGGAAAGAGTTTACAGACGCAAAGTTCACGTATGCCTGCAATTATGAATTTCAGCCGATCCGCTTTGATGGGGCGGTTGCCAGCATGTCCTGGCTGAAGTATTATGATATGGGCGGTGCGCATCCGACCTCCTACAACGATTATTACAATTTTGATACACAGACCGGAAAACAGCTGGAGCTTTCTGATGTAGTGAAAGATATGGACGGATTCCGGAGCTATGTAAAGGAAGAACTTGCGGGACGCGCGGCGGACGGAGAGCTGTTCGATGACTATGAAGATACGGTGGACACGCTGTTTGATGGAACGAACGCAGATTCCAGCCTGGAGTGGGCCATCACGGAAAATGGGGTGAGCGTTTACTTCGCTCCATACGAGATCGGACCGTATGCGGCGGGCGAGATCGAGATCGCTGTCCCGTTTAAGGACCATGAGTCGATGTTTGAGGAAGCCTACATGGGTGCTTCCACGGATGGATGGGCAAAAAAAGTGGATCCGTGGGATACCGTGACTTATCGTTCAGGGGATGTGGGCGCAAGCGTCTGCTATACATATGAAGAGCCGGAGACGGAAGATGACTTTACAAGAAAACTCACGATCGAGCGGGAACAGAACGGGAAAAAGGATACGTTTACCGAAGATGTTTACGGAAAGATCGGGGACACCTGGCTTGTCATGACGGATGACGGACGTTCCTATCTCTACATGGAGCTTTCCAGTGAAAATGACTGGAAGACCATGGAGGTGTATGATCTGAACGGTGAGAAGGTGGCGAAAGCCGGCAGTTCCACAGACAGCGTAAACGGCGCGCCGATCCAGACTCCGGATGCTTTTTATCTCACAAGACGGATCGATGCGCTCGGAACATACAGTGCGTACCGGAAATTCCATGTGGGAGCGGACGGTATGCCGGAGGCGGACGGAAATGTGTATACAAAGATCCGCACTTCCGATTCCCATGAAGACGAAATGCCGCTCGTATCGACGAGAGCGCTGCCGGTAACACTTTTCGGAGCTGACGGAAGCGAGACGGAGACAACTATGCCAGTCGGGACTAAATTCTATGTGAGAGCGACGGATGAAGAGACGTTTGTGGACATGGAACTGGAAGACGGAAGAAAATGCCGGATCGCGGTCAGACAGTCCGGCGATGGCTGGGGATTCCTGATCGATGGTGTCTCCGAGGAGGAGTGCTTCGAGTTTGTTCCGTATGCGGGATGATGATTTGCTTGACAAACCATATCCTCATGCTAAAATGGACTTATACAGAGCTGACGCCCGCATGCGCGGAGACGGCAGCAGAACATGATTATGAGAGATAACAGGAGGGGGAACCAATGAAATTTTTCATTGACACAGCCAATGTGGAGGAAATCCGCAAAGCAAACGATATGGGAGTGATCTGCGGAGTTACGACAAATCCGTCCCTGATCGCAAAAGAGGGAAAAGATTATGTTGAGACCCTGAAAGAGATCGCGTCGATCGTAGACGGACCGATCAGCGGCGAGGTAAAGGCAACGACAACGGACGCGGAAGGAATGATCGCGGAGGGACGTGAGATCGCGAAGATCCATCCGAATATGGTCGTAAAGATCCCGATGACCGTTGAGGGATTAAAAGCAACAAAGGTCCTTGCATCGGAAGGCATCAAAGTAAATGTTACCCTGATCTTTTCTGCAAACCAGGCACTTCTCGCAGCAAGAGCAGGTGCAGCTTATGTATCTCCGTTCGTAGGCCGTCTTGATGATATCTCCCAGCCGGGTATCGACCTCATCGAAACTGTTGCCGAGATCTTCGCACTTCATGATATCGAGACAGAGATCATCGCAGCAAGTGTCCGCCACACGATGCATGTGACAGAGTGTGCACTCGCAGGTGCTGATATCGCAACGGTTCCGTACAAAGTGATCGAGCAGATGACACATCATCCGCTGACAGATCAGGGAATCGAGAAATTCCGCAAAGACTATGAAGCAGTTTTTGGTAAATAAGAAACATTCATGAGGACGCCTTCGGGCGTCCTTTTTTTGCGCGCTTTTTTGTGATAAAGAGGTAGAGGGAAGAACAGTAAAGACACAGAAAAGCAGATTTTGAACGCAGATAAGCATTCCCCCGCTTCAAGTGCGCGGAGCACTAAGCGGTAGGTGAGTGGGATGCTTATGTCAGTGGGAGTTGAAAGCTCCCACTGACAGATCGCGAAGCGACTGCGTTCATGAGCAAGTAGCGAAGCGGATTGCGAATGTCCGCTTTACTGATAAGAGAGAGCAGGACATTGGGAGATGTGTACTGTGTTAACCGGTAAAAGCTTTACCGGATCATAAAACAGATCAGAATAGTTCATAAAAACAAAAAAGAACAAAGAATACATATAATATAGACAATTTAAAAAGAAAGGTGATAAAGAAAAACATGGAAACACCAGAAACAAAGAAAAATAAGGCGGCGGCCGCCGTCATTCAGACCGCGATCATCCTGTTCTGCCTCACGGTCTATGCCGCAGGAGTCGTTCTCTTCATCCTTCCGTCGGACATGATCGCGGCGGGGGCCACGGGCCTGGGACTTTTTGCGGAACACTACTTCGGGATCCCGCTCTCCGGCTTTGTGGCGATCTTTAATATCGCCATGTTCGGACTCGGATGGCTGGAACTCGGAAAGAAATTTGCGGCGACAACACTGATCGCGACTTTTTATTATCCATTTATCCTGAACAGGTTAAGCGCGCTGGCGGGAAACTTCGTTTTCACAAATGATCCCATGCTCTGCGCGATCTTTGCAGGAGTGATGATCGGATTTTCGCTGGGGATCGTGATCCGCTCCGGAGCGTCCACCGGCGGTATGGACATTCCGCCGCTCGTGCTCCAGAAGCGGCTTAAGATCCCGGTTTCCGTGTCCATGTACGTGTTCGACGTGGCGATCTTACTGTCTCAGCTTCTTTTCCGTGACCGGGAAAAGATCCTTTACGGGATCATCATGGTCATGATCTACACGGTGATCCTCGACAAGATGCTCATGATGGGCAAAAAGCAGGTGCAGGCGAAGATCATCAGTGAAAAATATGAGGCGATCAACCTTGCAGTACAGCAGCAGCTTGACCGCGGGACGACCCTGTTCAAGGTCGAGGGCGGTCATCTGAGAAAGCCGTCCATGGCTGTTGTCACCGTTGTTTCCGGACGGGAGCTCCAGAAATTAAACCGCATCGTGATGGACATCGATCCGGAAGCATTCATGGTGGTTCACCAGGTCGGAGAAGTCCGCGGGCGGGGCTTTACTGAGATGAAACGTCATCTGGAAGCAGAAGGTTTAAAAAATTAACTGCATCACGAGACAGGCATTAGAAAAAAAGTTTCTTAAATTTTTCTGACGAAAAGGGATAAAAATGTTGCTAAGGCGGGGAAAAACTCCTTGAATTTTGCATCAAATCCGTTTATTATTACACTAGGCAGAAATTTGATTTTCGTCAATTTAAGGAATAATGGAGGAAAGCAAAATGACAAAAACGTCGGCAATCAACAGAATTCATGATTTGCTTGATGACAACAGCTTTGTTGAAGTTGGTGCTTATATTACTGCCAGAAGCACTGATTACAACATGCAGTCTCAGGAAACCCCTGCAGATGGTGTTGTTACCGGTTATGGCACGATCAATAGCGCTCTCGTTTATGTGTACAGCCAGGACGCGTCTGTTATGGGCGGATCCATCGGTGAAATGCACGCAAAAAAGATCGAGCAGCTCTATCATATGGCCATGAAAATGGGTGCTCCCATTATCGGGCTTGTTGACTGTGCAGGTTTAAGACTCCAGGAGAGCATGGATGCTCTGGACGGTTTCGGCAAACTTTATGTCTGCCAGGCAATGGCATCCGGTGTGATCCCGCAGATCCAGGCTGTGTTTGGAAACTGCGGCGGCGGAATGGCTGTAGCATCTGAAATGGCTGATTTCACATTTATGGAACAGGACGCAAGATTATTTGTGAATGCTCCGTTCGTGATCGCTGAGAATGATGCGGACAATTCCGGTGCCGAGTACCAGGCAAAAGAGACAGGAAACGTATGCGGAACTGGTTCCGAGAAAGAAATCTTTACTGAGATCAGAAATCTTGTTTCCATTCTCCCGGCCAACAACGAGGACGACATGTCCTACAGCGAATGCGAGGATGACTTAAACAGACTCTGCACAGACATTGAAAATTGTGCAGGCGATACTTCTATCGCCCTGTCCATGATCTCCGACGACAATTTCTATATGGAATTGAAGAAAGACTATGCTCCGGAGATGGTAACGGCATTTATCCGTTTAAACGGAGCTACCGTTGGCTGTGTTGCAAACCGCAGTGAAGTTTATACAGACGGTGAGAAGACTGCTTCCTATGACGCGGCTCTTACCGCGGCAGGATGTGAGAAAGCGGCAGCATTTGTTAATTTCTGCAATGCTTTCGAGATCCCGGTACTTACACTCGTCAATGTAGACGGTTATAAGAACTGCAAATGCAACGAGAAGAAGATCGCAAAAGCGGCAGCACGCCTGACGTACGCGTTTGCCAACGCGGATGTTCCGAAGGTAACTGTCGTTGTAGGCAAGGCAAACGGAACAGCAGGACTTACCATGAACAGCAAATCCATCGGTTCTGACATTGTATACGCATGGAAGAACGCGAAGATCGGTGTCATGGAAGCAGTACCGGCTGTGAAGATCATGTATGCCGATGAGATCGCGAAGGCTGATAACGCGGCCGTAGTGATCAACGAAAAAGCAGCACAGTATAATGAGATGCAGGCAAGCGCTCTTGCGGCGGCAAAGAGAGGATATGTAGATGATATCATCGAAGCTTCCGAGACAAGACAGCGTGTAGCTGCTGCATTTGAGATGCTGTTCACAAAAAGAGAGGATCGTCCGTCCAAAAAGCACGGAACGATCTAATATGAGGTGGCTGAAATATGAAACAGAGAATTAGAAAAATCTGGCTTGCACTCTGCATGGCAGTTTGCCTCTTCGCGCTTGCAGGATGCTCTGCAGCCGTTGACACCGCTGAAACAATCGATCCGCAGATCGAGATGGCGATGCAGTCCGGCTCCCAGCAGTACCTGGATCTGTTCAACCAGATGGATGACGCTTCCATCGAGCAGGCCCTTGCGACAAGCGTAAAGAACAAAGATACTGTTATGGAGAATGCGTTAAAATCCTGGGATTCCGTAAAGGATGACCTCGGCGCGTTCGTTTCCAGCGAGACAGCTGTTGTAACAAAAAGTGATGACGGCTATGTCGCAAGAATGAATACCGTTTACGAGAAGAGAAACATGGAGTTCACTCTGATCGCAGACGAGGACCTCAACAAGGTTGAGACAATTTCCTTCTCTCCGGTTTACACAACAGGCGAGAAGATGGCGAAAGCCGGAATGAATACCTTAATGGGTATGGGCGTTGTATTCGTAGTCCTGATCTTCATCAGCTGGCTGATTAGCATGTTCAAATACATCAACGTATTTGAGGCAAAGATGAAGGCAAAGAAGGCTGCAGCAGCACCGGCACCGGCGGCAGCACCGCAGGCAGCACCGGCAGCACCGGCTCCGGCACCGGCAGCAGCACCGGCTGAGGAAGAGAACCTCACCGACGACACAGAGCTCGTTTCCGTTATCACAGCAGCAGTAGCCGCTTACGAGGGAAAAGAGACGGTTGACAACGGACTTGTTGTCCGCTCCATCAAGCGTGTTTCTAACAAAAACTGGAATTAATCAATTATCAGGAGGAAATTACAATGAAAAATTATACAATCACAGTAAATGGCAATGTATATGAAGTAACAGTAGAAGAGGGCTTCACTGGCGCAGCTTCCGCACCGAAGGCAGCAGCACCGGCTCCGAAGGCAGCTCCAGCAGCAGCACCGAAGGCAGCACCGGCTCCGGCAGCAGCAGGCAGCGTAGCAGTAACAGCTCCGATGCCGGGCAAGATCCTTGGCGTTAAGGCATCTGCAGGCCAGGCTGTTAAGAGAGGCCAGGTTCTTCTGATCCTCGAGGCTATGAAGATGGAGAACGAGATCGTTGCTCCGCAGGATGGTACTGTTGCAAGCATCAACGTTGCTGTTGGTGATTCCGTAGAGCCGGGTGCTACACTCGCTACATTAAACTAATTTTCTGCTGACTGCAGATTCCACATGGAGGGATTAACATGGAATACATTCAAAATACACTTTTGAATCTTCTTCAGCAGACAGCATTCCTGAACTTAAGCGTAGGAAACCTGATCATGATCTTAGTAGCTTGTATCTTCCTTTACCTTGCAATCGGTAAAGGGTTCGAGCCGCTTCTTCTTGTGCCGATTTCCTTTGGTATGCTGCTCGTAAATATCTATCCGGATATTATGCTGAGCATTGAAGATTCTTCCAACGGTGTTGGAGGACTTCTTCACTATTTCTACTTACTGGACGAGTGGAGTATTCTCCCGTCCCTGATCTTCATGGGTGTCGGCGCTATGACAGACTTCGGTCCGCTCATCGCTAACCCGAAGAGCTTCCTTTTGGGCGCTGCCGCTCAGTTCGGTATCTACGCCGCTTACTTTATGGCTATTTTCATGGGCTTCAACGACAAGGCAGCAGCTGCGATCTCCATCATCGGTGGTGCAGACGGCCCGACTTCCATCTTCCTTGCTGGTAAGCTTGGACAGACAGAGTTCATGGGACCGATCGCTGTAGCAGCTTACTCCTACATGGCGCTCGTTCCGATCATCCAGCCGCCGATCATGAAACTTTTAACAACAGAAGAAGAGAGAAAGATCAAGATGGAACAGCTTCGTCCGGTATCCAAACTTGAGAAGATCCTCTTCCCGGTTATCGTTACGATCGTTGTTTGTATGATCCTTCCGACAACTGCACCGCTCGTTGGTATGCTTATGGTTGGTAACCTCTTCCGTGAGTCCGGCGTTGTTAAACAGTTACAGGAGACAGCTTCCAACGCTCTTATGTACATCGTTGTTATCGTACTCGGTCTTTCCGTAGGTGCTACAACAAGTGCTGAGAGATTCTTAAAAGTTACAACCATCAAGATCGTTATCCTCGGACTTATCGCATTTGCGTTCGGTACAGCAGCCGGCGTTATCTTCGGTAAGCTCATGTGTAAGGTAACTGGTGGTAAGGTTAACCCGTTAATCGGTTCTGCAGGTGTATCTGCAGTTCCGATGGCAGCCCGTGTATCCCAGAAGGTTGGTTCTGAGGCAGATCCGACAAACTTCCTTCTGATGCATGCAATGGGTCCGAACGTAGCAGGTGTTATCGGTACAGCGGTTGCTGCCGGTACCTTCATGGCTATCTTCGGGGTTTAATCAGATCCGAAACTTTTAATATTGGGGATGTCCATTTTTTGGACATCCCGGTTTAGGAGGATAATAAAATGGCAGAAGTTCAGAAAAAGCCGGTTAAGATCGTTGAGACCGTTCTTCGTGATGCGCATCAGTCTCTCCTTGCAACAAGAATGACGACTGAGCAGATGCTTCCGATCGTTGACAAAATGGATAAAGTTGGCTACCACGCAGTAGAATGCTGGGGCGGCGCTACTTTTGATGCCTGCCTGCGTTTCCTGAAAGAAGATCCGTGGGAGAGACTCAGAAAGCTGAGAGCCGGTTTTAAGAACACAAAGCTCCAGATGCTGTTTCGTGGCCAGAACATCCTTGGATACAATCATTACGCGGACGATGTGGTTGAGTACTTTGTACAGAAATCCATCGCAAACGGAATTGATATTATCCGTATTTTCGACTGCCTGAATGATATCAGAAACCTTGAGACTGCCGTTAAGGCGACAAAGAAGGAAGGCGGACATGCCCAGATCGCCCTTTGCTACACATTAGGCGATGCGTATACACTTGATTACTGGAAGAATATCGCTTCCGAGATCGAGAGCATGGGCGCTGATTCCCTCTGTATCAAGGATATGGCTGGTCTTTTAACTCCGTATGCGGCTTCCGAGCTCGTTACGGCATTAAAACAGGGCACTAAACTGCCGATCGACCTGCACACGCACTATACCTCCGGTGTTGCTTCCATGACATACTTAAAGGCTGTGGAAGCAGGCTGCGATATCATTGACTGTGCAATGTCTCCGCTGGCTCTCGGTACATCCCAGCCGGCAACAGAAGTTATGGTCGAGACATTCCGCGGAACCAAATATGATACTGGTTACGACCAGAATCTGCTTGCAGAGATCACCGATTACTTCACTCCGATCCGTGAGGAAGCTTTAAAGAGCGGACTCCTGAATCCGAAGGTTCTCGGTGTCAACATCAAGACTCTCCAGTACCAGGTACCGGGCGGAATGCTTTCCAACCTTGTTTCCCAGTTAAAGGAAGCAGGACAGGAAGACAAGTACCGCGCAGTGCTTGAGGAAATCCCGAGAGTAAGAAAAGATTTCGGCGAACCGCCGCTTGTAACTCCGTCCTCCCAGATCGTTGGTACACAGGCTGTTATGAACGTTCTGTCCGGCGAGAGATACAAAATGGTTCCGAAGGAATCCAAGAAGATCATGATGGGCGAATTTGGTAAGACGGTGAAACCGTTCAACAAAGAAGTCCAGAAGAAGATCATCGGTGACGCGACTCCGATCACCTGTCGTCCAGCAGATCTGATCCCGCCGCAGTTACCGAAATTCGAGAAGGAGTGCGCACAGTGGAAGCAGCAGGATGAGGATGTTTTATCCTACGCTCTGTTCCCGGCTGTAGCGAAAGACTTCTTCGAGTACCGCGAAGCACAGCAGACGAAGGTTGACCAGAAGACTGCTGACAAAGCGAATAAAGCTTATCCGGTATAATTTTGCAGTAAATCTGAATATCAATTGACGAAAAAAGAGAGTCCGGCATTTCCGAGAGGAGGTGCCGGATTTTTTTAACAGGAAATTCCGATGGAACTTCCTGTTAAAAAAAGGCACTGCGTGCCTAAGATGCACACTCGCGCGAAGATGAAGATAACCAAACTTTTACAAAACCCTTAAGAAAATGCGGCAATATTTGGAATTTGTGTGAAGTTTTCCCTGCGCGGTTGACAGAAAAGTGCCTTTGTCATTATAATGGGTATGATGTCGGTTTTATGCAAAAAATCACGAAACCGGCAGTGGGAGAGAAGAAAAACATGACAAAAAAACAAAAAAGAATTCTGGCGCTGATGCTGGGAGCGGTCCTTTTGGGGGACTGCGCGGCTCGGACCGGAACGATGATATCCGGACTGTCTCTGGCGTATGCGGCGACAGGTTCGGCGACGGTAAATGCGACTACCCTGAATGTGAGAAGCACACCGGGGACGACGGGATCCGTCGTAAAAAAGCTGGCCTACGGGGCGGCCGTCACGGTGGTCTCCGAGACAGCCGGATCGGATGGAAAAACCTGGTATAAGATCCAGTTTTCTTCCGGATCCGGGACGCAGGAAGGCTACGTCCGGTCAGATTATATTAAATTCCCGGTGTCCTACAGCTATGACTCCACGTTTGAGAATTATCTGAACAGCCAGGGATTTCCGGAAAGCTATAAGGTGTCTCTGCGGACACTTCACACGGAGCATCCGACCTGGGTCTTTCAGGCTCAGAAGACGGGGCTGAACTGGAGCGACGTGATGGCGGCGGAGGGAGCTGTCGGAGCGAATCTGGTATCAAAATCCAGCATTTCTTCCTGGAAATCCACAGAGTACGGTGCCTATGACTGGAATACCGGAACCTGGACAGGCTTTGACGGATCGTCCTGGGTGGCGGCATCAAAAGATATTGTCGCCTACTATATGGATCCGAGAAACTTTTTGAATGATACTTACGTGTTCCAGTTCCTGCATCATGCTTACGACAGCAATGCGCAGACGAGAGAGGGACTTACAAGCCTGATCACCGGAACATTCCTGGAAAAAACACCGGAGTCGACAACCGCAGCGACCCAGAGCGTGCAGGAGACCATCGGTTCCGGAAGCTCTCCGGTCGTCAATAACAGCGGAAGCACAGGGACTTCCGGCTCGCTCCAGCAGGGAGAGAGCTATGGACCGGGAATGAGCACGGGCACATCCGGAGGGACTTCTTCGGGAAGCAGCTCCGGCAGTACCGGCAGTCAGGGCGTGAGTCTTGAGGGCCCTGGTTCCACAGTGAGCTCCACGATCAGCCAGAGAAAAGTGATCACGACGGCACTCCCGGAGGTCGAGTATGGCCCGGGAATGGATGCATCCTCGATTACCGATGACAATACCGGTGCGTCAAACACATCTCCGGTACCGACCGGGCAGACTTATGTGGATATCATCATGAAGGCGGCTGCGCAGACCGGTGTCAATCCTTACGTTCTCGGAGCGATGATCCTCCAGGAGCAGGGAACCGGAAAGTCGGGAAGCATTTCAGGAAAGACCGCAGGCTATGAAGGATATTATAACTTCTTTAATGTCGGCGCTTTTGCGTCGGGATCCATGTCTGCAATTACAAGAGGACTCTGGTATGCATCCCAGTCGGGAAGTTACGGCAGACCATGGAATTCCATTGAGAAGTCCATCATTGGCGGAGCGACCTACTACAGCGAGAATTTCCTGAAAAACGGACAGGATACCTTCTACTTAAAGAAGTTTAATGTACAGGGCAGCAACCTGTACAAGCACCAGTATATGACCAACGTGGAGGGAGCGGCCGGAGAGGGCGCGAAGCTCGCGAGAGCATATACGGATGCGATGAAGAAACAGGCACTTGTCTTTAAGATCCCGGTGTTCAATAACATGCCGGAAACAGCGTGCGCGAAACCGACCGTGAACGGAAGCCCGAACAATAAGCTGTCCGGAATCACGATTGACGGATATTCCCTGACACCGACTTTCAGCAAGGATACGGAGAAATATGATCTTGTTGTTGATTCTTCCGTTTCCTCCGTCAATATCCGCGCGACGGCGATCGACTCCAAGGCAACTGTCAGCGGAGCCGGTACGATCAGTCTCGGCAGCGGAACGACGATCGTTAAGATCGTAGTGAAGGCAGAAAACGGTGATATGAGAACATACCAGGTTTCCATTGCAAAAGGAAACGGGAACGGCAGTACAACTATTGTCTCCCCGTCAACGGGCAGCTCGACGGGAAGTCAGTCCGGATCAACGGTGGGACCTGGCGGTTCGACAGGTACATCAAGCTCCGGAAGCACTTCCGGCAGTAGTTCCGGAACTTCCGGTCCGGGAAGCAGCACTTCCGGGACACAGAGTTCCTATCCGGAAGGTGCTTCCGGCTCCGGAAAGCTCGTGACGACATCTTCGGGCACGACCGGTACCTCCGGAAGTACGAATCCGGGAAGTACAGGTTCGTACCCGGAAGGCGCCTCCGGCAGCGGAAAACTTGTGACAGCGTCATGACAGAACAAAAGGTATTACAGGTCTGTTTCTGGAAAGACTATGCCTGGATCAAGATGATATAGGAGCTTATTCTGACAGGGACCGTGATTTACCCATTGCCTTTGCGGGCAGGAGATCCGGTATTTGTCTGAATGAGCTGGAATAGGAGAAGAATATGAAACAATGTATGAAAAAACTGGCGGCAGGACTGCTGGCGTTCGCGCTGATGGTCATGCTGCTGCCGGCAGGATCCATGGTCTCTTTTGCGGCCTCCGGGAAACTCTCATTTTCCGACCCGACCGCTTCGGTGGGAGATCAGGTATCTGTCACGATGAAAATCACTTCGGACGGAGCTCTCGGTTCCTCGGACGTGATGCTCCAGTATGATGCGGATGCCCTTGAATTTGTCAGCGGAACAAATGCAAACGGCGGCGCCGGTTCGGTCCGTGTGACCGGTTCTGCGGAAGCCGCAGACCAGAAGGTATTCAGTTTTACACTGAAATTTAATGCCTTAAAGGCGGGAACTTCCTCCATCACGGTGACATCCCAGGAGGTTTATGATGCAGATTCCAAGGCGGTGACACTTGACCATGTCGGAAGTGCTTCCGTGAAGATCAATGCGGCGGCGTCTTCCTCCAAAGATGCGTCCCTGTCATCCCTTGAAATCTCACCTGGTACGCTGAAACCGGCGTTCTCCGCCGATGTTACGGAGTACACGGCTGCGGTTTCCAGCGATGTGACTTCCATAACGGTCAGTGCACCTGCAAAAGATGGAGCTGCAAAGGTTGCCATCAGCGGAAATGATGATCTTCAGGACGGGGAGAACACGATCACCTGTACCGTTACGGCGGAAGACGGGGAGACAACAAAGACATACACGATCGTTGTGACAAAGTCTGACGAGGCGGCATCTTCCGATGAGGAGACAACTGCGGATTCCACTGAGACAAGCGGAGGTGTTGTCGGCGAGGAAGGCAACTGGACGGTTGCGGATACCTTTGATGATTCGGAACTCCCGTCAGGCTTTACTGCAACGGAGATCGAGTATGAGGGAAGAACCGTAAAGGCAGCGACAGATGATTCCGGAATGACCCTGCTTTACATGACCGATGATACCGGCAAGGGAGATTTCTTTGTATACAACAGTGAGACCGGAACATTATCCGCATATGTGATCGTCAAGATGGCGGAGAAGACGGTTGTCGTTCTTCCTCCTGAGTGCATCCCTGAGGGAACAGCTCTTCCGGACGGATTTGCCGAGTGCACCATCGATATCGGAGATCATACGGTTCACGGCTGGATCTGGAAGGACAGCGGAGATTCTGCTCCGGAATACTGTGTAGTCTACGGCCGGAACGAAAATGGCGATGAAGGCTTCTACCGCTATGATCAGAAAGAGATGACGCTCCAGCGTTATTTCCAGGATCCGGATGCGGCAGATGCGCGCAGCAAGTACTTAAAGGTAGCGGAGGATTACAACAGTCTGTTAAAGGACTACGAGATCCGCGGATTCTTTGTGATCGGACTCTTTGCACTCTGCATTATTTTAGTGATCATTGTGGTCGTTCTTCTGCTCAGAAAGCCGAAGGCACCGAAGAACCCGGGCCGCGACAGATACGATGACGAATATGATGACTACGAAGACGGACGGAAAAACAGAAAGTCCGGGAAGCAGACAGCGAAAAAGTCCGGAATGACAGCGAAAGCACCGGAGAGAAGACCGGCCGCAAGACCGGCTGCCCGCACAGAAACACTTCCGTATGAGGAAGTGGAAGAAGCGCCGCGCAGAAGACAGCCGGCTGCACAGACACGCCGTCCGGCGGTACAAACCCGTGAAACGGTAAGAACGGAAAGACCTTCCGCAGAAACCGGAACAGCAGCACCGGAGAGACCGGCAAGACCTGCCAGAAAGAATGTCGCAGATGTGGAAAAAGATCTGTCGAGAAATCTTGCGAAGGAAGCGGAAGCCGCGAAAGCAGCTCCTGATAAGAAGACAGAGAATGATGATGACTTCGAGTTCATCGATCTGGATCTGTAAAGGAATGTAAAAAAACGAATATGCCATGAAAGAAACTGATTGCAGCGCATGGACAGAAGCGTACATGTGCTGCAGCAGAAAGCTCTTTCGTGGCATATTTCATTTATGGCTCTATGTCAATAGTTGGGGTGGGATTTCTTAGAATCCCGCTCCATTCTTGAA
>OGFL01001694.1_pt1 | contig 14163 bp, 8 predicted proteins | sample 1570911 | NCBI WGS metagenome assembly OGFL01 (sample SAMEA2582050, study PRJEB24529) | metagenome | biome: Human gut stool | place: China | collected 2011 | reverse complement strand
GCCGCTTTTGAATAAGAGCCAAAACAGCCAGACCTTCACAGGCCGAGGCCAATGAAGGAGTTTTTTGGAAGGAATATTAAAAAAAAACGAGTTAAATCGAAGTTTAATTCGGTGCAAATAGTTACCTAAGAGTCGGACGATAAATACATCTTGAGGCGAGACAGCTAAATATTTCTTCAAAACCTATTGAAAAATATAGGTTTTTTCTTGACTTTTTAAGATGTGTGTATTATAATTATAAGCATATTTAAAGAAGGTTCCTGATCATGTCTAAGCCAATAACCGGAAAAACTACTACCTCTGTTTGGAAGCAAAAGCGTAAAAACGGCGATATTTACGTCTGGGAAAGAAAAACTGTCTACATTCCGGAGACGCGAAAGACCAAGGAACTCTCCCGAAAGCTGCTCGGCAAGATTCCTGTCGGATCGACCAACGGAGAAATCGTGCCCACCAGACCCAAACGCAAAAAGACCGAGGATGCGGTACCTCAGTCCTCGACACGCTCAAAAATTGGAGCGACTTCGCTTCTGCGTTGGGTCGGCGAGCAAAGCGGTATTACTGATGATTTGCTCTCTTGCATGGATGAGGGCTCGGCTAAAAAGGTAGACACAATTGCTCAGTTTTGGTTGGCTAATCAGGGTGACAGGCTGCAGAGAATGCAGAAATGGCAGTTCCTCCATCCCACTCCTTATCCGGAGCCGATTTCAAAGGACGTTTACCACGACTTGTTTGAATATCTTGGTTTAAACGAAGGCATCGTTCAAAACTACTTCCTTGCCAGAGCGAAACGCTGCCATAAGGAGGACGCGGTCGCCTTTGACTCCTCAACCGTCTCTTCATATTCCAGATACATTAAAGAAACTCGTCAGGGGTTTAACAAGGCCGGTGACGGTCTGGACACCGTTAAGCTTCTCACGTTATTTGATTTAGCGACGCACCAGCCCATTGCCTTTGCACGCGAACCGGGAAACTTGGCCGATGTCTCCGGCATAGAAAACGCTCTAAAGCAGTTCTCGTTCTTAAATATCTCCAAGGCTCAAATCGTTACCGACAAGGGGTATTACAGCCGGAACAATATCGGACAGATGCTGCGCAAACACATCAAATTCCTGACGGCCGCGTCTATAGATCTGTCTTGGGTTAACCACCGCCTCCAGAAAAACAAGTCCGGACTGGAAACCGCCTCAAGTCTTTGCCCTTGGGACTTCAACATCCATGGCATTACGGTCCCGGTTGATGCTGAGTTTACTTATCAGAGGCAGAGGAACAGAGGCGAAGCGGTCAAGGGCGATATTCTCAGTGAAACAAGGCGGTTATACCTGCACCTCTATCTGAATCGCGAGAGAGTCGGAGAGGATGAAAAACGCCTTGCGACAGATCTTATGTCCTTGAAGGACGACATTGAAAAAGGCCTGTGGGATGAGCTCAGTGAATCAGCTCAGAAGAAGGCAGAAAAATATCTCAACACAAGCCGGCTCGGCAGAGGCGGCAAGCTCAAAGTTACGATAAACGAAGACGCCTACGCTCAGGCCAGGAAAGATTACGGCTACTTTGCCCTTGTCTCCAACAAAGCTGAGGACTGCTTCGAGGCCCTAAGAAAGTACTGTTTACGTGAAAAGATTGAAGAAGCGTTTAAGGACACGAAAAATCGTCTGGACGGTACGCGCACCCGCGTCTGGGACGGAGACACCCTCAAAGGACGTATGTTCTGTCAATTTGTTGGGCTTGGATATCAGTGCTTCCTGCACACGAAGATAAAGGAACTCAAAGAAAAACTTGAGTTGAGCCTCAGCGACAAAAAGCTTGCAGAAAAGGACAAAGATCAGAACGCCGACCTGCTCAAATGGCTGAAAAAACAATCAATGCAAAGTTTAATCGACTGGTTCGACTGCATTGAATTGACGAGCCTAAAGAGTGAGGTTGGGACCGTTACACAGAGAAGCGGAGATACGAAACGTGACCGATTGTTCTTTACATTGCTGGGGATACCGGGATTTGAAGAGAAGCCGCAGTATCAGCTAAAGGTCAGTCCATAGAAATCTGATGTGACCTTTAGCCGACGTTTAGGATAGTTAGTTATAAGAGTTAAAGCCAACTTTAATTATTTAGATTTAAAAGAAAAGGCCGGCATAGCCGACCTTCATGAAGCGAAACTAGAGACTAGGTATCGATATTTCCCGCTAACAAGGCGTTGTCCTCGATAAATCTTCTTCTCGGTTCAACCTCATCTCCCATTAATTTTGTGAAGACTTGGTCTGCCGCAATGGCGTCTTCAATTCTCACCTTAAGAAGGCTGCGTTTGGTAGGATCCATTGTGGTTTCTTCCAGCTCTTCAGCCTTCATCTCACCAAGCCCTTTATAGCGTTGCATCTTTTTAACGCCGGCTTTGCCGATCTTCAGAATGAACGAAATGGCTTCGCTGAAGTTGGAGATTGGCTGAATGGTTTCCTTGTTGTTCGTCGTTCGTACTAAGCAGGCACCTTCATGCAGCAGGTTCTTAAAGGTAACGGATGCAGCTGTCAAAGTCAGATAATCCGGCGTTTCAATGAAAGCCGGTGTAATTCTGCTTTCGATGATATTGCCAAAATGAGTGCGTTTAACAATAATCGTCGGAATGTTTTCTTCTACAGCGTAGCCGAGAGAAATCGCCGGATCAGTTATCTTAGCAACCAGCTTCTCAATTGAATCAGCAGCTGCTTTGTCTGAAGATAAGTCAATCGTTGCGCCTGCAGCAATTGCTGTAAGGACGCTGGCATCAACAAAGCGAGAGAACTTAGAAATAATATTCTGGGCGTCGCTGTAGGCTAAGAAGTATTCCTTCAGTTTGTCGCCGGAAATTCCCTGTTTGTTCTCAAAGGCTTCTTTAGAAACGTAAAGATTAGTTCCTGTAATGCCCTGATCTACGAGGAATGTATAAAGTTCTTTATCGTCTTTGATGTATTTCGTCTTCTGACCGTATTCAACTTTGTACAGCGGAGGCTGAGCGATATAAACATGACCTCCTTCAATGAGTTTCGGCATTTGACGATAGAAAAGCGTCAGCAGCAGAGTACGGATATGCGCACCGTCCACGTCAGCATCCGTCATGATGATGACACGGTCGTAACGCAGTTTATCCAGATCAAATTCATCACCGATACTGGTACCTAGGGCTGCGATTAAGGTTGCAATCTGCTCACTGGAAATCAGTTTCTCGATTCGTGCTTTTTCAACGTTAAGGACCTTTCCTCGCAAAGGCAGGATAGCCTGGAAAGAACGGTCACGACCCTGTTTTGCAGAGCCGCCGGCGGAGTCACCCTCCACGAGGAAGACTTCGCAGAGAGAGCGGTCTCTTTCCGAACAATCAGCCAATTTACCGGGAAGGCCTGCCGAGCCAAGCAGACCTTTTCTGCGTGTTGTTTCTCTGGCTTTTCGTGCTGCTTCTCTGGCACGGGCAGCGTCCATAATCTTTTCGCAGATGATTCTTGCGTCTTTAGGATTTTCTTGGAGGTAGCTTTCCAAAGCGGTTCTGACTACTTGCTCTACTGCAGGGCGGGCTTCGGAGGAGACCAATTTATCCTTTGTCTGAGAACTGAATTTCGGTTCAGGCATTTTCAGCGATAAAACGCAGGTTAAGCCTTCGCGAATATCCTCACCGGTGAGGTCGATCTTCTCTTTCTTTGCAAATTCAGATTCCTCAATATAACGTTTGATGACAGCTGTCATCGCACTTCTTAAACCGTTGACATGCGTTCCGCCGTCTTTTTGAGGAATATTGTTTGTGTATGCGAGGAAATTTTCCGTGTAGCCGTCGGTCCACTGCATGGCGACTTCGACGTTGATGTTTTCCTCCGGATTCACTGTAACTGTCTTGTTGGTATAAAAACAGTTGTCATGGATTTTTGTTTTGTCTCTGTTAATAAAATCGACAAAACCGCTCACACCTCCGGCGAATTGGAAAACTTCGTCTTTTCCTTTTCTTAAGTCTGCCAAGTGGATCTTGACACCGTTGTTGAGGAAAGAGAGTTCTCTAAGGCGTGAGGAAAGAACTTCGTAGTGGAAATCAACGGTACCGAAAATTTCCGCATCCGGTAAAAATTGGACTTCGGTGCCGCGTCGATCGGTAGCTCCGCTGACGTGCATCGGAGAGATTTCAACCGGGCCGGTGGGAGTCTGAACTTTCTCAGTGAGTCTGTCCTGAAGAACACCTTTTTTGAAGTTTAAGTAGTGCTCTACCCCTTCTCTGCGTACAGTGAGCTTTAACCAGGAAGAAAGAGCGTTAACGCAAGATACGCCTACGCCGTGGAGGCCTCCGGAAACTTTATAGCTGTTTTGGTTGAATTTTCCGCCTGCATGGAGCTCTGTAAGAGCGATTTCAGCCGCACTTCTTTTTGGTTCGTGCTTGTCGCTCATTTTTACATCGGTCGGAATACCACGTCCGTTATCAACGACGGTGATGGACTCATCGCGATTGATGGTGACGTTAATGTGATCAGCATAACCCGCCAAGGCTTCATCGATCGAATTATCGACGACCTCAAAGACAAGGTGATGAAGTCCTGTTCCGTCAGACGTATCGCCGATGTACATGCCGGGACGCTTACGAACAGCCTCCAGACCTTCTAATACCTGAATTGCGTCCTCTCCGTAGCTTTCTTCGGCAGAGTAATTCTTGTCTTGCATTTCACTCATTATTTGGCTTACCTAATATTCTGACCGTGAATTCAAAGTTAAATTTTCATGGGCATCACGACAAACTTGAAGTTGTCGTTATCCGGCATTCTGATTAAAGCCGGATTTTTCTGTTCGCCCAGAGAAATTCTGACTGAGTCGTTCTTCAATACATTCAAAACTTCGATGAGGTAGGCGACATTAAAACCGATTTCAATCGGAGAGCCACTGTATTCAACGGAGATTTCGTCTTCGGCTTCCTCCATGTCCGCATTGTTGGCAGCGACATTAAGGTGGCCCGGTGTAAGGTTCCAGCGGACTCCCATAAGTTTGTCGGCTGTTAAAGTTGCGACTCTCTGGAGTGAGCTCAATAATTCCTGACGTCCGACTCTGAATTCTTTTTCATTGTGTTCGGGAATGACTCGCTGATAGTCCGGGTAACGGCCTTCAACAAGCTTGGACAATATCTCAATGCCGACGAATTTAAATTTAATCTGGCGTTCGGAAATGTAGACCTCAATGGGATCTTGAGAGTCGGGAATCAGACGAACGAGTTCTTTAACCGTCTTTCTCGGCAAAATAGCATCAAGTTTCTTATCTGCTGTTTTTTCCGCTTCAACATCACAAAGTGCGAGTCTGTGACCGTCGGTTGCAACGCCTCTCACTTTATTGTTTTCTGCACAGATATAAACGCCGTTCAAGAAGTAACGGACATTGTTGACTGCACAGGCAAAAGAGACCATGTTCAGGAGATATTTGAAACGAAGGCAGCTCATCGTAAAAGCATGTTCCAAATCTACTTCAGTAATGACTGGGAACTCTTCTGCGCTGATTGTTTGGAGTTCGAACTTACTCTTACCGGAGCTCAGGACTACGTGATCACCTTTCTTTGAGAAAGAAAGCGGATTGGTGTCGGGAAGCGTCGCCAGAATATCCGTCAGCTTTCTTGCTGAAATCGTCGTAGACATTTCTGAATTTTCTTCACCTATTTCCGCAACAGTCAGGATTTGGAGATCGAGGTCGTTTGCGACTAAGGTTACCTGCTTGCCTTTTTGAACAAACAAGATGTTCGAAAGGACCGGCAAAGGCTGTTTTCTCTGTACAACACCGCTTACTGCCTGAATAGGCTTAAAGATATTTTCTTTTTTGGAGTTAATGAATACAGAGGTTCCAGCCGTTTTATCAATGCCTTCACTTGCGGCAGCAGGTCCGTTTTCTAACTTAGTTTCATTCATTATCGATCTCCGTTAGTTCCAGTTTTTTAAATCTTGTTCAATCAAATGAAGCGTGTGATTCAGCTCTTGATTCTGAGCACGTTCCTTTGTGATTTTCTTAACAGCATATAAAACGGTAGCGTGGTCTCTTCCGCCGAATGCGTATCCGATCTCAATAAGACTCTTCTGAGTCAGCTCTTTTGCCAGATACATCGCTATTTGGCGCGCATATGCGACATTGGCCACTCTTCTCTTTGAGTGCATATCCGCAATTTTGATACTGAAATGCTCAGCAGTGGACTGCTGAATATTTTCAATTGAGATACGCCCTGTCCCTGTAATTCCCTGCAGAGCCTCTTTGGCAAGCTCCTCAGTGATAGGTTTTTTAAAGACTTCCGCACGCATAATCACGCTATTAAGAGCACCCTCGAGCTCTCTAATATTCGTGTTTAAACGAGTAGCAATAAGGTAAGCAACTTCTAACGGAAGTTTGACGCCCTGTTGTTTGGCCTTCTGTAAAAGAATCGCGGCTCTTAATTCAAACTCGGCGGGCTCAATGGAGACGGATAGACCGGCTCCGAATCTTGAAATCAAACGCTCATCAAAGTCAGATAACTGGCGGGCATAGGTATCGCAGGTCAGAATGATCTGCTTGTTTTTTGGAAGCAGCGCTTCAAAAATATTAAAGAGACGCTGCTGTGTTCCGCCGCGCTTGCATAAAAACTGGACGTCGTCGATCAGAAGAGCATCGAGATTTCTGTATTTATTGTCAAACTTTTGAATCTTCTCGTCAGAGTAGCGGCCGCCAGCAGACAGAGAAACGACCTCATTAATAAAGCGGTTCGCTGAGATGCACAAAAGATTGGTGTTCGGATTGTCCTCGAGGATCTTTCGGCCGACCGCGTGCATCAGGTGCGTTTTTCCTAAACCGACGCCGCCATAAATAAATAAGGGATTGCAGCGCTCGCCGGGAAATTCCGCAACTAACATTGCCGAACTTCTTGCGACACGATTAGCGTTTCCGATCACAAAAGTGTCAAAAGTCAGACCGGAGTGAAGACCGCACTTGGTCGCAATTTCGTCAATGGACTTAGGAGCTTTTTCCTCTTCCGGGAGAGTATTGGCAGGCCCGGGCAAAGGCTTGGAAATCATCGCGCCTTTGTTGGGGTCTTTCACCGTTATTTTAAGTTTTATCTCACGGCCGCAGATTTCGGAGGCTTTTTCCTCAATATCTTTTTCATACTGCGCCTTGATGAATTTACTATGGGGAACAGAGGGTACACTAATATTAATAATGTCAGGCTCGCTGTCCTCAGTGAATTCAACCTTTCCAAACCACGGAACGAAGACTTCTTCAGGAATAGTATTCTTGAGAAAGGCTAACACCGACTTCCAAACTTCACGCATTTAAGTTTCCGAGAATAACTTGTCGACTCTAAGTCTATTTTCAAACTAAACGATCATTGTACCTTATTTGGCCTTCTCTCCTATTAAGATAATAGGGGTATAGCAGGCACAGATAAAAAGGCGCTAAACACCGTCTAAAACGCCTTGAGCCCCGATTGCGTAATTTTTAAGACAGAACTGCTTACGAATAAGAAGAGCGCTCAAAAGGAAGGGCTTCATAAAAAGCCGTAACAAAATAATTTCTTTTAATTTGACAAGTTACGTTCTAATGAAGTCTAATATGTGGTTTCTCAAATTAGGGGATCGGTCCCCTAAAAGCATTAGTAATTTTAGTTTTTGCGGCCGTTCGCCTGGCCGATTTAAAAGGAATAAAAATGGCAACAAAACGTACATACCAGCCTTCTAAGGTTAAACGTGCTCGTACACACGGTTTCCTCGTTCGCAGCCGCACTCGCGGCGGCCGTAAGGTGCTTGCTGCTCGTCGTCGCAAAGGACGTCACGTTTTAGCTCTTTAATCCTTAAGGATTATTCAAATTAACGATGGCGTTAGGGGGCCGGGCTAATTCTTTTCCTCAAAAAGCAAAAATCAAGAAGTCTCAGGATTTTTTGACCGTTTTAAAAGCAAGAGGGAAAGGAGTCGTTAGACTTTCTGGACAATGGTTCGAGTTGAAGGCAGTCCTTACCCAAGGAAAAGTCTCCTCAAGATTCGGTCTTACGGTCGGAAAACATTTTTCTAAGCGTTCAGTAGACCGAAATCTGGTGAAAAGAATATTGAGGGAAGCCATTAGGCACTCGGTTCTTACTCATCCCGCTGAGTCCCCTTCCGCACTCCAAAGCCGAACATTCGTTCTCCGCTTAAAAAAGAAAGTTCCGGTGCCTGCAGAAGGCGCCTGTCTAAACTCTCTTAAAAAAGAATTATCGGAGGATGCGAACCGACTGTTGAGCCAGTTAGAGGCAAGAATTCAGGTTCTTGATCAAGGAAAAAAAGATGATTAAAAATCTCTGTCTTTTCATGATCAGGGGTTACCAGTTTCTTTTTTCGCCTTGGGTTGGCCACAACTGTCGGTTTCTTCCTACCTGTTCTCAATATTCCTATACATCCATACAGCGATTCGGTGCCCTCCGAGGAGTTTGGCTCACGTTTTTCCGAATTCTCCGCTGCAATCCCTTCGGGGGAAGCGGAATTGACGAAGTTCCTGACAAATTCAAGTGGAATTGTTGGTGCCGGGATTGTTCGGATCAGGAATCTCAGGCGTATTTTTTTCAATCTAAATTAGAGAAATCAAATCATGGGAAGTGATATTCAAAGAGCCCTCCTATGGATTCTTTTCGGTCTTTCCGCCTTTATGCTGTACGACCGTTGGGAAGTCTACAACGGCCGTCCGTCTTTCTTCGGGGCTGAAACCCAGCAGGTTGCGACGACGGAAGCACCTAAGAATGAGGCAGCCCTTCCGAGCCAGTCGCAGACAGCATCTCTGCCTGCTGAAGCTAAAACAGCAGTGAAGGCTGAGCCGATTCAGGTTGAAACAGACCTCCTCAAGCTTTCCTTTGATCCGGAAGGTGCCGTCATCATCGGTTCTGAACTTCGAAAAGAAAAACAGACCATTCCTTGGACGGATACCGGCCTTGTCGGCATGATTCTCGGAAACAAGGCTGAAACGCCTGCTGATGTGGTTCTTTTTACGGAACAAAAAGGAAGAACTTATTTAGCGCAGACCGGTTTAATCGGCGGTCCTTACCCGACTCATAAGACTCAATTTAAATTAGTCCCCGGTCCGCTCAAGATGGCTGACGGTCAGGACAATCTCACCGTTAAGTTTGAAGGCGAATCCGGCGGTGTTAAAGTCATTAAGAGCTTCACGTTCGAACGCGGTCATTACGGCATCAAAGTTTCTCATGAAGTGGTTAATAACACGGCATCCGAGATCAAGCCGTCTGTTTACTATCAGCTGACTCGCGACGGTGAAAAGCCTGAAGGCGAAAGCACCATGGTCAACGCCTATACCGGTGCCGCTGTTTACACCGATAAGGATAAGTTCCAGAAGGTCAGTTTCTCTGACATTGCCGACGGGGATAAAGATTTCCAGGCAAAAGCAGATAACGGCTGGATTGCCATGATTCAGCACTACTTCGTCTCTGCTTGGGTTCCGACACAAGGCGTAGAACGTGAAAACTACACGAATACGGTAGGCGAGAAGCTTTATGCCGTAGGAAGCATCCAGCAGATGGATACGATTGCGCCTAACTCCTCTAAGACAATCGAAGCAACGCTCTACTCCGGTCCTCAGGATCAGACCCGTCTTGATGCTATTGCTCCGGGGCTGTCCTTAGTTGTGGATTACGGCTGGCTCACTTTCTTAGCTAAACCGATTTACTGGCTTCTTTCCTTCCTTTACGGAATTGTCGGTAACTGGGGCTGGGCGATTGTTCTGCTGACCTGTATCGTTAAGGCCATTCTCTATCCGCTCTCCTTGGCCGGCTACCGCTCTATGGCTAAGATGAAAGATCTCGGTCCGCGTATGAAAGCGCTTAAAGAGAAATACGGCGACGACAAGCAGCGTCTTAACATGGCAATGATGGAGATGTACAAGACAGAGAAGATCAATCCTGTCGGCGGCTGCCTCCCGATTGCATTGCAGCTTCCCGTCTTCTTAGCCTTGTACTGGGTGCTTCTGGCTTCTGTTGAACTGAGAGATGCTCCTTGGATTTTCTGGGTTACTGACTTGGCAGCTCCCGATCCTTGGTTCATTCTTCCGATTCTTATGATCATCACGATGGTCATTCAGTTCAAACTGAACCCGACCCCTCCTGATCCTGTCCAGGCAAAAATGATGGCCATTATGCCGTTTGTCTTCGGTATTATGTTTATCTTCTTTGCCTCCGGTTTGGTCCTTTACTGGCTTGTCAACAATATCTTGTCGATCATTCAGCAATATGTTGTGAACAAACAAATAGAGGCAGACAGAATAAAACGGCAGTCTAACTAATAAAAATCGGGTCCTTCTCTCTGAGTCGGACCCGAAATTTTTTTTGCGCCACTTTTGGTTTTATTTTTTTTGCCAATAAACCAAAAGCAGAATCGGCCAGACCCAAACACTGATGATCCAAAGAATTAAGGAGACAGCGGTCACAGGTTTGGTCGAATTTCGGGTAATGAAACAAAGTATTCCTGCACCGAGCACAGACCATGCAAGGATTAAAATGTAGGCCGTTGCTCGGGCAGTGTAAGAGTCACCGATGAAGCTGCCTACCCAGGCGGCGATCGGGAGTGCGATTAGGACAGCGATTGCGGCTCCGACTAGACGGGACAATTCGTTGTTATTCTGCTTCAAACTCATTCTTAGGTATCTAAATGTCTTTAGTGAAAACTTCACCAATCATAGCAATAGCAACCGGAAACGGAAACGCGGGTGTTGGTATCGTTAGAATCTCCGGCGAGGAAGAAGACGTCAAAGCTCTTTTCCAGAAGATGTTCCCGGGAAAAGAAATAAAACCTCGCTACGCAGAATTGCTTCCAATCAGAGACACTCAGGGTCAAATATTGGATACCGGAATTGTGATTTATTTTCGGGCCCCCTTTTCTTATACGGGAGAATCTGTACTTGAACTGCAGGTTCACGGAGGCAGAGTTCTTCTTAACTGGATTGTTCAGGAAGTGCTTATCTTCGGGAAAGAATTCGGCTTGAGACAGGCTCTGCCCGGTGAGTTTACGGAGCGCGCTTTTTTGAATGGGAAAATTGACCTAGTTCAAGCTGAGGCTGTAGCAGATCTTATCGAAGCAAATTCCCGTAACGCCGCAAAAGCAGCATCTCGTTCTCTAACCGGAGAGTTTTCTAATAAGGTTAATGCATTAAATGATGCGTTAATTAATCTTCGAGTTGAAGTTGAAGCTATTTTAGATTTTCCTGAAGAAGAAATTGATTTCTTGTCTGAATACCAGAGTCAGGAGAAATTAGAGGATATTCAGAATAGATTAGAGAGCGTTCTGGATTCCGCGCGTCAGGGCGAGATCTTGCGAGACGGTCTGAGAGTTGCTCTCGTTGGCGAGACCAATGTTGGCAAGTCCAGTCTTTTGAACTATTTAGCAGGCGAAGAAATTGCTATTGTTTCTGATATTGCCGGTACTACTAGAGATAAGATTCAAACTGACTTAATTATTTCCGGAGTTCCTTTCCACTTCGTAGATACGGCCGGTATTCGTGAAACAGAAGATCGAATTGAACAGATTGGTATCGAAAGGACGAAGCAGGAGATATCCAAAGCAGATGTTATTTTAGAAATTCGAGATATTAGAGATCAGCAAAATAAGAATAAAGACTCGATGCAAACAGCTCTGAAAATGATTAAAGGGAAAGATGTTCCTATCATTACTGTTTTGAATAAAGTCGATCTTATCTCAACTCCTCTTCCGAACACAAAAGATGTTTCACGTGGAACGATCATTGAAACCTCAGCTGTTACCGGAAAAGGGATGCAGGAATTGAAATCCGAACTTCTGAAACTGGCAGGTTTTTCAGAAAATCAGTCAATCTATATGGCTCGAGAGCGTCATATCCATAACCTGCTTAATGTAAAAGAATCGTTAAAGAGAGCCGCTTCTTACCTTAACTCAACTAGCCCTCAATTGGAGTTATTTGCAGAAGAATTAAGAGGAGCTTCCGATGAGCTGGGAGAAATTACCGGGAAGATTTCTTCTGACGATCTTTTAGGAAAAATCTTTAGTGGTTTTTGTATTGGCAAGTAAGCTGTTTCACGTGGAACAAAAAGATGAGTTATTGTTATCCAAATGAATACGAAGTAATTGTTGTTGGCGGAGGAAATGCCGGAATTGAAGCGGCAGCCGCCTGCGCAAGAATGAAAGCTAAAACGCTTTTAGTAACCCATAATTTGGACAATTTGGGCCAGCAATCTTGCAATCCATCTATTGGGGGCATCGGAAAAAGCCATTTAGTTAAAGAAGTTGATGCCTTAGATGGTTTAATCGCAAAAGCTACGGATTTTTCCGGTATTCAATTTAGGGTTTTAAATGCGTCTAAAGGTGCAGCCGTTCGCGCTACGAGAGCACAAATTGATCGGCGTCTCTATAAATATCAGATGCGGACAAGAATCGAAGCAATAGAAAATTTGTCTTTGATTGAGGAAGCTGTTGACGCCCTGCTTCTTGAAAACGGGAAAGTTGCCGGTGTCTATTTACGATCAGGAATCTCGATAAAGGCTAAGGCAGTCGTTTTGTGCGCCGGTACCTTCTTGAACGGTAAAGTATTTATCGGACAAACTTCATACCTTGCCGGCAGATCCGGTGACCCTTCTTCGGTAAATTTAGGAATTAATCTGGCGGAGCTAGGGTTACCTAAAGCTCGTTTGAAGACAGGCACACCTGCGCGATTAGACGGAAGAACAATCGATTTTTCTAAATGTGAAAGGCAGTTGGGCGATTCCGAGCCGGTGCCGGTCTTCTCTTACATGGGTTCGCCTGAGGATCATCCGCAGCAAGTGCCTTGTTGGATAACAGATACGAACCAAACGACTCATGACTTTATTAGGAAAGGTTTAGACCGTTCGCCTTTATTTACAGGTGTTATTGAAGGGATAGGTCCTCGTTACTGTCCTTCAATCGAAGACAAAATTCACAAGTTTGCTTCTAAAAATTCTCACCATGTCTTCTTAGAGCCGGAAGGGTTAAATACTTATGAGTATTATCCCAACGGAATTTCAACAAGTTTGCCTTACGACGTTCAGGTGAATTTCATTCATTCCATTAAGGGCTTGGAAAATGTACACATCATAAGACCCGGTTACGCGATTGAATATGATTATTACGATCCTACCCATTTGAAAGACAATCTTGAAAGTAAAGAATTTGATAATTTATTCTTGGCAGGTCAGGTAAACGGTACTACCGGCTACGAAGAGGCCGCGGCCCAAGGCTTGATGGCGGGTATCAATGCAGTTTTAAAAATTAGAGATGAAGAGCCTTTCCTGCTCCGCAGAGATCAAGCTTATCTCGGTGTGATGGTAAATGATTTGATCACCAAAGGCGTGAATGAACCGTACCGTATGTTCACCTCTCGGGCAGAATATAGGCTGAGCCTGAGGAAAGATAACGCAGATGAACGACTTACTGAGATCGGTTATAAGCTTGGAGTTGTGTCAGAAGAGCGCTGGAAATTCTTCCAAGAAAAAAGAGAGCGGTTAGCAAGAGAGACAGAACGTCTTAAAAGTATTTGGGTGAACCCCGGTGTACTGGATAAATTCAGCTTAGAAGAAGTTGTGGGCGCTGAACTTTCTAAGGAATCACAACTCTATGTAATGCTGAAACGACCGGAAGTAGATTATCAAAAACTCAAATTATTGAAGACAAAAGACGGAGAATCGCTGCTGCCTCCGCCCTATCTTTCGGACGAAGACGCTGAAACGCTTACGACTAAAGTTAAGTATTCCGGCTATGAAGACAAACAAAAAGCCGAAGTTCAGAAGAACTTGGAAAAAATAGAGACGGTTATTCCAGAAGATTTTGATTACGATTCTGCAAAGGGCCTGTCGTTTGAAATCACACAAAAATTGAAAAAGATCAAACCGAGAACACTTGGGGAGGCTTTAAATATTTCCGGGGTGACACCTGCGGCGATTTCTATCCTTCTCGTTTATCTGAAACGATACCGAGGAAAGAAGGAGTAAATATGGAAAAGAATCGAGAAGAACTCATCCAAGGATTGGAAAGGCTCGGGATAACAGCCGGTGAAGAAGAGGTTTCAAAGTTGATTTCTTTCTCCGAGCTGTTGCTGAAATGGAATAAAGTTTATAACCTTACAGCGATTCGAGACGAAGGGGACGTAATTAGAAAACATCTGTTGGATTCTTTGACGCTACTTCCTTATTTCAAGTTGTACGG
>OGFL01001689.1_pt1 | contig 14178 bp, 10 predicted proteins | sample 1570911 | NCBI WGS metagenome assembly OGFL01 (sample SAMEA2582050, study PRJEB24529) | metagenome | biome: Human gut stool | place: China | collected 2011 | reverse complement strand
AGGAGCAGAGCATGGGCAAGGATACCACCATCGGCCACTGGGAGATCGCCGGTGTCGTCAGCCCGAGGCCCCTGCCCACCTTCCCGGACGGCTTCCCGGACAGCCTCATCCACGAGTTTGAGGAAAAGACCGGCCACAAGGTCCTCTGCAACAAGCCCTACTCCGGCACGCAGGTGCTGAAGGACTACGGCGAGCAGGCCATGAAGGAGAACGCCCTCATCGTCTACACCAGCGCCGACAGCGTGTTTCAGGTGGCCGCCAACGAGGAGCTGGTGCCGGTGCATGAGCTGTACCGCTATTGCGAGATCGCCCGCGAGATGCTGAAGGGCGAGTACGGCGTGGGCCGCGTCATCGCCCGCCCCTTCCTCGGCCGCACCGCCGACACCTTCTACCGCACCACCAACCGCCACGACCTGAGCCTCAAGCCGCCCCGCAAGACCATGCTGGATCTGCTCAAGGACGCAGGCAGGGATGTCATCGCCGTGGGCAAAATTTTCGACATCTTCGACGGCGAGGGCGTGACGGAAAAGATCAAGACCACCGGCAACACCAACGGCATCGCCTTCACCAAGGCTTTGCAGACCCGCGACTTCGAGGGTCTGGCCTTCGTGAACCTCGTCGATTTCGATATGCTCTACGGCCACCGCCGCGACGTGGCGGGCTACGCCGCCGCCGCCACCGAGTTCGACAAGTTCGTTGCCGACTTCATCCCCGGGATGCGGGAGGGCGACATCCTGATGGTCACGGCCGACCACGGCTGCGACCCCTCCTACACCAAGACCACCGACCATACCCGCGAGTATGTGCCGTACCTCATCTGCGGCAAGGGCGTCAAGCCGGGCGTTGACCTCGGCACCAGACTCTGCTTCGGCACCATCGCACAGACCATCTGCGACTATCTGGGTGTGGATGCCTCCACGCTGGACGGCCAGAGCGTGCTGGGCGACATCCTGAAATAAGCATAAACGCAAAGATCCCGCAAGGCAGCTGCCTTGCGGGATTTTTTGCGTCTGTCAATTATGCTGCATCATTTTCAGCGCTGGAAGCGTCGCCGCTGCCGGAGCCGAACAGGGCGTCCAGCACGGTGGAAGCGGCCTGATGCAGGGAGGAAGCCGCCTGCTCCACCTGCTCCTGAGTCGGCATACTGAAGGACGGCGACTCGGTGGAGCCTGCCGGGGCTTCCTCGCTGCCGTCCGCGGGGACCTCGGTGGAAGCGCTGGGCTCACCGGAGGCGTCACCCTCGGCGGGCTGGCTGTCAGCGGGGGGCTCTTCCGCCGGGGCTTCGCTCCCGGCGGGCTCTTCTGCGATCACGCTGTCGGGAGATTCCTCCGGGATGGATGCACCGGCGTTGGGGTCGGCGGTCGGCGTGAAGACATCGGTCTTCTCGGGGGTCTGGCTGGTGCTGGTGAGCTTGTCCTCGCCGCCCAGAACCGCTGCGATGAGGGCCTTGGCCTCGTTGACCGAGTTCTCATCCGGCTTCATGACGTAGAGGCTCTGGCCCTTGGCGGAGTAGCACTTGGTGCTCTTCGCGCCCGAGCCGGTGACGGTGTAGCTCTGGATGTCCCAGTTGGCAAGGTCGCCCAGCTGCATCCGGACCAGCGCAGAGATCTGTTCCTGCGAGAGGCTGGTGACGAAGCAGTCGGCGGCGGCGTCCATCAGCTTGGAGAAGCCCATGAGCAGGGCCGGGGATTTGAGCTTGTTGGCCATCGCGTCGATGACTTTCATCTGGTTGATGCCGCGCTGGATGTCGCCGGTCTTGAAGGCGTGGCGCTCACGGGCAAAAGCCAGAGCAGACTTGCCGTCCAGATGGTTCCAGCCCTCGGCGAAGGTGGTGGGGTCGTAGTAGCCGGGGCTGCCCACCGAGGTGAAGGCCTGGTCGGAGTAGACGTCCACGCCGCCGATGGCGTCGATGATGTTGATGAAGCCCGCAAAATTGATGCGGAGGTAGTGCTCCACATTCACGCCGTAGAGGTTGCCCAGCGTGGCCATGCTGGTCTCGACGCCGTAGAGGCCGGCGTGGGTCAGCTTGTCCTTGCTGTCGGTGCCTGCGAGGTCAACATAGTAGTCGCGCGGGGTGTTGATGAGGGCCGCCTGCTTGGTGGTGGGGTTGACCACGGCGAGGATGTTCACGTCGCTGCGGGCCTTTTCGGTCAGCTCGCCGCGGTTGTCCACGCCGCTGAGGTAGACGACGAAGGGCTCTTTCGTGATCTTATTCGCCTCTGCGCCGGTGAGCAGGCCGGAAGTCATGCTGTCCAGTGCGGTCAGACCCTGCTGCGCCCAGACACAGCCCACGGCCAGCGCGGCGCAGAGCAGGACGGACAGCACCCGGGCCACGACGGCACCGCTGCGGGCGGCGAGGCACTTGCGCACCAGCAGCCAGAGCAGCACCAGAAGCGCGGTGATGATAACGAGGTAGAGCACCGGCAGCATCTGGGTGCGCCAGAGCTGCACCAGCGCGGCAAGGCTCAGGATGGCCTGCAGTACCAGCAAAACCATTCCTCCTTTCGGAAGTTTGTCGTCAGCGGGGGCGGGCTCGCTGGGGTGCAGCGGCTCCCACTGTCTGCGGGGCGGCACCGGAGGCTCCGGCGGCTCAGACGGAGGCGTCGGTGCCGGTTTCGGCGGCGCTTTGGGGCGGGGAGGCTCCGGCGAGAAGAAATCGGCGCTGTCTACCTCCACCTCGTCGGGCTCGCTGCGATTGATGCCCCGGTGGATGTGCCGGGGGCCTTCGTCGTTATTCTGGGGATGGAGATGCTCGTTTTCGTCAAACATAGGCGTTCACTCCTTTGGATGTGTATGCCGTCATGTGGTGGGGATGATGCTCAGCACAGCCCGGGCGGGCAGGCAGGTGGCCGTCTGGTCTTCCTCGCTGAGCCAGCCGAAGGACTCGCAGATGTGGTCAGGGCAGGGCGAGTCCACAAAGCGGGCCGCGCCGTTCTGGATCCGGATGTGGACGGTGAGGTAGCCGGTGTCCACAGCGTAATCGGCGTCTTTTTCGAGAGGAAAGGTGAGCCTGGGGTTGCTGTCGCCATAGATGAGCTCTGCGCAGAGCGGCGCACCGGTCTGGTTTGCTTTCCGCACCAGCAGCAGCACGGCGGCTGCGGCCAGAATGACGGCAGCAAAGACCAGATTTATCAGCAGTTTTTTGTGTTGTTTCATAGAAAATCATCCTTTGAGCGGGATCTGCTCCAGCTCGGCCAGCCAGAGCGCGGCGGCTGCGTCGCTGGGCATCCGCCAGTCGCCCCGGGGCGAGAGGGTGACGCTGCCCACCTTGGGGCCGTCGGGCAGGCAGCTGCGCTTGAACTGCTGGGCGAAGAACCGCCAGTAGAAGTTGCGCAGCCACTTGTAGAGCACTTCGTCCGGGTACTCGGCCCGGCCTGCGAAGGCCGCTTTCGCCAGCCGGAATATCTTCGACGGGCCGAAGCCGAAGCGGAGAACATAATAAAGGTAGAAGTCGTGCAGCTCATAGGGACCCACGAGGTCTTCCGTCTTCTGAGAGATCTCGCCGTCCTTGGCGGGCAGCAGCTCCGGGGAGACGGGGGTGTCGAGGATGTCCAGCAGCACCCGGCGCAGCTCGGCGGAGGCGGCAATGTCGGCCTCATACTGGACGAGGTGGCGCACCAGCGTCTTGGGGACACCGGCGTTGACGCCGTACATGCTCATGTGGTCGCCGTTGTAGGTGGCCCAGCCCAGCGCCAGCTCGGAGAGGTCGCCGGTGCCGACGACGAGGCCGCCGGTGCGGTTGGCGGTGTCCATCAGCTCGAGGGTGCGCACACGGGCCTGTCCGTTCTCGAAGGTGACGTCCAGCACGCTCTCGTCCTGACCGATGTCCCTGAAGTGGCTGTGGACGGTGTTGGCGATGTCGATCTCGGTAAAGCTGACGGCCAGCTCGTCGCATAAGATCTCCGCATTGCTGCGGGTGCGGTGGGTGGTGCCGAAGCAGGGCATGGTCACGGCCAGCACATCGCTGGTGGGGCGGCTCAGCTGCTTCATGGCGCGGACGGCCACTAGCAGAGCGAGGCAGCTGTCCAGACCGCCCGAGATGCCGATGACCGCCGTCTTGGCGTGGGCATGCTCGAGGCGCTTGGCGAGGCCGTCGGCCTGCATTTTCAGGATCAGCTCACAGCGCTCGGCCCGGCGGCGCTCGTCGTGGGGGATGAAGGGCGTGGGGTCTACCCAGCGGGAGAGCTTGGTCTCGGTGAGGGCAAGGTCGAAATCGACGGTCAAATACCCCTCGGCGCTGGGCTCGAAGCTGGTGTTGCGCGCCCGCTCCGACTCCATCCGCTGGCAGTCCAGCTCCGTCTCAGCCCAGCCGCCCTCGAAGGGAGATGTCTCGGCGAGGAGGGTGCCGTTCTCGGCGATGAGGTCGTGGCCGGCGAAGACCATGTCCTGGGTGCTCTCGCCGTGGCCGGCAGAAGCGTACAGGTAGCCGCAGAGCAGGCGGGCGGACTGGTTCGACACCAGCGCCCGGCGGTACTCGGCCTTGCCGACCGTCTCATCGCTGGCCGAAAGGTTCGCAATGACGGTGGCACCGGCCAGCGCGTGGAAGGTGGAGGGGGGCAGAGCGCTCCACAGGTCTTCGCAGATCTCCACGCCCAGAACGAAGCTGGGCATCTGGCGGCAGCGGAAGAGCAGGGACGTACCGAACGGCACCTCCTGCCCGCAGACCGTCACATTTTCCACCTCGGTGCTGCCCGGGGTGAACTGGCGCTTTTCATAGAACTCGCCGTAGTTGGGCAGGTAGGTCTTGGGGACAAGGCCCAGCAGACGCCCGCCGCAGAGGACGGCGGCGCAGTTGTACAGCTTGCCCCGCACCAGCAGCGGCAGGCCCACGAGGGCCACGACGTCCAGCTCCCGGCTGGCGTCCAGCACGGTCTGCAGGGCGTCCAGCGCGCCCTGCTGCAACGTGCGCTGCAAGAACAGATCGCCGCAGGTGTAGCCGGTGAGGCAGAACTCGGGAAACACCGCCAGCCTGACGCCGCGGGCCGCAGCGTCCTGTAACTGAGATACGATCTGGGAAGCGTTATAATTGCAGTCGGCCACCCGCAGGGAGGGCGAGAGGGCGGCTGCCTTCAAAAAACCATCTTTCATCGGAGGATTTCACATCCTGTCTGTTGGATTAAGGCCCCCGGCGGAGACGTGCGCTGCGGGGTTTTGTTCAGTATACCACAAACCGGCCCAAACGAAAAGTGACAGTGTGGTTAAAGAAACGAAAAAACGCTGCCTGCACACCGCAGACAGCGCTGAAAACAAAAGATGGAAAACGAGATAGACCGTAAGCCGGGTTCTGTATTAAACGACGATCTGTCTAGACCTGCCATTGCTGACAGGTTCGTGCCGCCTTCGGGACACGCGAGCAGCGCTGTACGTCCCATATAGGCGTTGCTTCCGGTAGGGTTTACAAAGCCGCATGGTCACCCATGCGCTGGTGAGCTCTTACCTCGCCGTTTCATCCTTACCGCATTGCTGCGGCGGTTTGTTTTCTGTTGCACTTTCCCTAAGGTCACCCTCGGCTGCCGTTAGCAGTTACCGTGCTCTGTGAGGCCCGGACTTTCCTCAGAGCGGTCAAAGCCGCCCCGCCGCCGTATGTTCCACTCGTTTTCCGCTCCTCATGATACCATAAAAAAACAAGATTTGCAAGAGAAAGAGAATTTTGCTATACTTATCTTATATGCTGCCCGCGCTGGAGGTGGGAAGATGAAGCTTTATTTCAAAGTCCCGCCCGAGGCGGACGGGATGCTGCTGCGCGGTTTTCTGCGCAGGTGCAGTGTCTCCACCGACCTGTCCCGGGCCGTGAAATTCCGGGGCAGCGGCTTTTCTGCCGACGGCGCCCCCATCCTGGCCAACCGCCGGGTGGAGGCCGGGCAGGTCATCTCCTTTGAACTGCCGCCGGAGGGGGAGGGCGTTGCGCCGCAGGACGACATCCCGGTGGATGTGGTCTACGAGGACGCTTTTGCCCTCGTGGTGGAAAAGCCGCCCCATCTCGCGGTGCATCCTACCCTGAATTACCCGCTGGATACGCTGGCGAACGGCTATGCGGCCTGGGCGCTGCGTCAGGGCAGAAGCCCCGTCTTCCGCCCGGTGAACCGCATCGACAAGGACACCAGCGGCCTCGTGCTGGCGGCTCAGAATGGCTACGCCGCCCCGCTGCTGGCTCAGAGGGTGGAGAAGCTCTACTACGCCGTTGCAGAAGGAGAGCTTCCCCTCGGGCCGGGCGTCATCGACGCCCCCATCGGGCGGCAGGGGGAGAGCATCATCGGGCGGTGCGTCACCCCCGATGGCAAACCCAGCCGGACGGAATATACCATATTGAAAGCCGAAAACGGCCTGAGCCTCGCGGCCTGCGTCCCGGTGACGGGCCGGACCCACCAGATACGGGTACATTTTGCATCCATCGGCCACCCGCTGGCCGGCGATGACCTCTATGGCGGGAGCCGGGCACGCATCGGGCGGCAGGCGCTCCACTGCGCAAAACAGACGTTCTGGGTGCCGCGCTGCGAGCGGATGCCGGACGGCATCCGCATCGAAGTGCCAGTGGACGAGACGACCCTGAGGCCGGTGACAGTGGAAAGCCCGCTGCCGGAGGATATGGCAGCCCTTTTTGACTGAGTTTGTGTATTTCGTGAAAAGTAAGTGAAAGCTAAGCCCAAATTCTGTGTCAATGCTTGTTTCGGCGCTGGCAGGGTGTATAATAAATAGAGCTATTCTTGTCAAAAAAGCTGTCCTGATGCGGCAGCGTGTCGATAACAGAGAAAAGAGATAAATCAGAATCTCCTGAAGATACAGGAAGGAGCATCCTTTTTGCTGGAAGATAAAACAACTGAAACGCGGCAGGACGAGCCAGCCGGTGCGCCGCGGCACACCGGCTTCCGCGCAAAGCTGCGCTCGCTTTGGGCGCAGCTCCAGTGCGTCCATCTGCTGCGCCGCCACCGGCGGTATCGCCGCCGCAGACACCGGCTGGACAATGCCTCCCGGAAGCTGCGCTCGTCGAAGCTGGTATTGCGCGTTGGCGCAGTGCTCTACGCACTGGGCTTTGGCGCGGAGTATGCTGCCGTGCGGGTGGGACGTGCCGTCAAGTACGCCGCTCTCTGGGCTGCTGGATGTATCCGCCGCTTTGCAAAGGCTCTGGCGGAGACGGCGTTCCCCGGTGCAGCACAGGTGGCCAAAGACCTGTTTGGCCCCATCGTGCTGTTTGCGAAGGGCACCGTGTCCCTTCTCATCCATGCCCACCGCATCCGCAGGGAGCAGGGCTTCGGTGCAGCATTTGAGGCCAGCGTCCACTACTTCAAAAACGGCGTCCGCCGCAACCTCAGTCTGCTGCCCCGCATGGCGATGTATGCCCTGCCCATCTGCGCACTGGCGCTGGGCGCGGCAGTGTTCCAATATGTCATCCACCAGCCTTATGCGCTGGCCGTCCGGGTCAACGGCGAAACCGTGGGCTATGTGGCGAATGAGGACGTCTTCAACACGGCCCGCGAGGACGTGATGGAGCGTATCAGCTACGCCGGCACCGACAAGACCGAGTGGACCATCGAGCCGAGCTACACCCTCGCCATTGCCCACCACATGATGGACGAAAACGAGATGGCAAACGCCATCATCCAGAGCGCCGGCGACCAGATCAGCGAAGGCACGGCTCTTTATCTGGACGGCGAGTTGACGGCGGTGTGCAGCGACGGCAACGCGCTGCGGGATTACCTCGCCGCCATGCTCGACCCCTACGAGGAAGAAGAGAACGGCCCCGATGTGAGCGTGGGCTTCAACAAGCAGGTCACGCTGGAAGACGGCCTCTACTTCAAGGAAGGCTTGCAGGATTTTGAGACTGTCCGGCAGGAGCTGGTGGGCGTGAAGCAGGCCCAGAAGGTCTACACCGTCAAGGCGGGCGACACCCTCTGGTCCATCGCACATAACAATGACCTGACCTTCCGTGAGCTGTGCGCCCTCAACCCGGCGTTCAAGGGTGAGCCGCTGAGCGAGACGTCCAGCATCCTTGAGGGCGACCACCTCGTCATCACCAAAGAAGAGGCTGGCCTTGAGGTGCGCATCACCCGCATCGAGACCCGTGAGGAAGAAATCGCATTCTCCACGGAGACGACAAGATCCAACGAATATACGAAGGGAACCACCAAGGTGCTCCAGGAGGGCGAGAACGGTCTGCGCCGCGTGACCCTCCAGAACGTCTACGACACCAAGAATATCCTTGTGGACCAGAGCGTGCTTTCCACCGAGGTCATCAAGGAGCCGGTGAACAAGAAGGTGGTCGAAGGCACCAAGAAGGTGACTTCCAGCACCAAGTACATCACCGGCAGCGGCCGGTTCATCTGGCCTGTGCCGAACTACCGCTACTGCTCGCGCTGGTACGGCGGACGCCACAAGGGCGTGGACATCTGCGCCCCGGCCGGTACGCCCATCTACGCCTCCGCAGGCGGCACCGTCGCAAAGGCGGGTTACAACAAGGCCGGTGCAGGTACGGGCTATGGCTACTCGGTCATCATCAACCACGGCGGCGGATACAGCTCTGTGTATGCACACTGCCTGTCCCTGACCGTCAGCGCGGGCCAGACCGTCAAGCAGGGCCAGCTCATCGGTTATCTGGGCAGCACGGGCCGTTCCACCGGCAACCACTGCCACTTTGAGATACGTCTCAATGGTTCGTACATTCCCCCGCAGAACGTATTCCCGGGGAAGAAATAAACCTCTCCGTCACGCCTGCGGCGCGCCACTGGCTGGGTTGCGGCTCCCAGAGTCTGCTTCGCTGTCGCTTGCATCCTGCTGGCCGCTGCCCCAACAGCTCCTCCCTGTTTCCGCCGCTGGCGGCAGTCGTCGCCGTTGCCTAAAAAGGGGAGGCTTTGGCATGTCGGCTGACATTCGGCGGAATGAAAAAAGCTTTTGGGTAACGCAAGGCGGCGGACTCCGCTGCCTAGATAAAATTTATAAAAAGGAGATAATTATTATGGCTACTCCTCACATCAGCGCCGAAAAGGGCGATTTCGCAAAGACTGTCCTGATGCCGGGCGACCCCCTGCGCGCAAAGTTCATTGCTGACACCTTCCTGAAGGATGTCCGTCAGGTGACGGATGTCCGCGGGATGCTGGGCTTTACCGGCACCTACGAGGGCCGTCCCATCAGCGTGATGGGCAGCGGCATGGGGATGCCCTCCATCGGCATCTATTCCTACGAGCTGTTCAAGTTCTACGATGTGGACAACATCATCCGCATCGGCTCCGCCGGCAGCTACACTGCCGACGCCAAGCTGTTCGACACCGTGCTGGCTGCCGGTGCGGTCAGTGAGTCCAACTATGCCCGCGTCCAGAGCGGCAACGACCACGACATCACCTTCCCCAGCGAGACTCTGAATGATAAGCTGCGCGCCTCCGCCAGGAAGCAGGGCATCAAGCTCATCGAGGGCAACATCCACTCCTCCGACGTTTTCTACCGTCAGCCCTCCGACGCAAAGCCCACCTACTGGGAGCTGCTGCGCGACGAGCGCGGCTGCCTCTGCGTGGAGATGGAGAGCTTTGCTCTGTTCGCCAACGCCGAGGTGCTGGGCAAGAACGCCGCCTGCCTGCTGACCATCTCCGACAGCTTTGTCTCCCCGGAGATCACCACCGCAGAGCAGCGCCAGAAGAGCTTCACCGATATGATGAAGGTCGCACTGGGCGCGGAGTACTAAGAGTTTTTTGGATCAAAGAGGGCCGCTGTGGTTGCAGCGGCCCTCTTTTTCGACGCAGAGGCGGCGGCGTTGCTTGCACTTCTTAAAAGAATGATTTATACTTAAATACACGACACAGAAGAATGTACGACACAGAAGGGAATGAGGCCGATGAACAGAGAAACGGTGAACATGGTGCGCAGTCCGATTTCTGTGGAGGGGTACATCCGGCTTGTTCCGTATTATCCGGCCTGCGATACAGCACTTGCGTGGTATCAGGATGCACAGCTCTGCAAACAGGTAGATAACAGGGACTTCGTTTATGATTTGCCACTGCTGAAGCGGATGTATCATTATCTGGACACACACGGGGAACTGTTTTATATCGAGTATCGGGGTGTGCTTTGTGGTGACGTCAGCCTGCGGACGACCGGCGAGCTGGCCATCGTCATCTGCAAGGAGTACCAGAATAAACACATCGGGCGGAAGGTCATCGAAAAAATGCTGGAGCTGGCTCGGGAAAGGGGTTTGGCGGAGTGCTTCGCGCACATCTATTCCTTCAATACCCAGTCGCAGAAAATGTTTGAATCCATTGGCTTCGTCCCGCAGGACGAAGAACGCTATATCTACAAATTGCAAAAAGGAGAACCGACTATGACAAAACTGACTCTGGAAGAAAAGCAGGAGCTCATCCGGATGGCCCTTGCGGCCAGGGAGAGGGCTTACACGCCTTACAGCGACTTTATGGTGGGCGCTGCCCTGCGCGCCGAGGATGGCCGCGTCTTCACCGGCTGCAACGTGGAGAATGCCGCCTTTACCCCCACCAGCTGCGCCGAGCGGACGGCCCTGTTCAAGGCGGTGGCCGAGGGCGTGACCAGGTTCACCGACATCGCCGTGGTGGGTGCGCGCCGGGGCGAAGTCAACAAGCAGGTCACCTCGCCCTGCGGCGTCTGCCGTCAGGCGCTGTTCGAGTTCGGCGGCCCGGAGCTGAATGTCATCATGGCAAAAAGCCCGGACGATTTCATCGAGCGCAGCATGGACGAGCTGCTGCCCTTCGGCTTCGGTCCCTCCAACGTGGCAGGCAACAAGGCCGTGGAAGACTGAACACAGCTGCGCGAAAAAGGCCGGGCGGAGCGGATTTTCCGGGATAAGTATGATTTTTTTACAATTTTGATAAAATATTTGTAAATGTTTTGTAATCGGAAAAGGCTTGCATCTGCCGCTTCTTCCCGCTATACTTGAGCCAGTAAATGTGCAAGTGCGCACATTTCGTCAACAAAACGCGGTTATATTAAAATAAAAGGAGAGTTTTCATTATGATGATTTCTCGTCGTAACTTCCTGGCAGTGGCTGGCGCCGCTGCTGCTGCCGCTGCTCTGACTGCCTGCGGCGGTTCTTCCTCTTCCACTGCTTCCTCTGCAGCTGCCTCCACCAGCGCAGCCGCTTCCACCGCTGAGGGCGGCGAGAAGATCGTGAAGGTCGCTCTGACCTGCGACACCGGCACCATCGACGATGAGAGCTTCAACCAGGCCTGCTGGACTGCTGTTTCCGGCTACATGGGCGATGACTGCCAGTACTACATCCCCGAGGCTGACGCTTCCGATGAGGACCGCGAGACCATGATCCGTCAGGCTGTCAACGACGGCGCTGATGTCATCGTCTGCGTCGGCTACCTGTACGGCGCTTCTCTGGCATGGGCTGCTGACCAGTACCCCGATGTCAAGTTCATCGCCATCGACGTCACCCAGGGCGACATCGGCACCGACGCCATCCCTGCAAACTGCTACTGCATCACCTTCAAGGAGGAGCAGGCAGGTTATCTGGCCGGCTACGCTGTCGTTAAGGACGGCAAGACCAAGCTGGGCTTCCTCGGCGGCATGGCTGTCCCCGCTGTCATCCGTTACGGCTACGGCTATGTGCAGGGCGCTGACGCTGCTGCTCAGGAGCTGGGCACCAACATCGACATCAACTACTTCTACGGCGGCCAGTTCTACGGCGACGCAAACATCACCTCCCGTATGGAGGGCTGGTACTCCAACGGCACGCAGGTCGTCTTCGCCTGCGGCGGCGGCATCTACACCTCCGCTGTTGAGGCTGCTCTGAAGAACAACGGCTATGTCGTCGGCGTTGACGTTGACCAGAACTACATCGGTGTCAACGGTGTGGCAGACGGCTCCTTCGCTTACAACCCCTTCATCACCTCCGCTATGAAGGGCCTGACCGAGGCTGTCAACACCGCTCTGTCCGACATCGAGGCAGGCGATTGGAGCAACATCGCTGCTTCCAACGGCAATTTCGGTCTGGAGGACGGCGACTACGTCGGCCTGCCCACCGATGCTGACAGCTGGAACTTCAAGACCTTCACCACCGACGAGTACGAGGCTCTGAAGAACAAGATCAAGAGCGGCGAGATCGTTGTGGACAACAGCTCTGACGACAGCACCAAGCCCACCGTCAGCGAGTTCACCACCGTCAACTACATCCAGTAATCAGAAACTTCCCGGGCGGGGCGCTTTGCAAAGGGCGTCCCGCCTTTTTTTGCGTGCTTTTTCAAGACGATGAAGAAATTCCCGTCAAAATGCACAAAAGTAATACTTATGATATGGCAAAACATTAAATTTTCAAAAAGAAGTGTGCAAAACAGCAAAAATACGGTATAATGGGCACTAGAATAGTATAAGTGTCGTTTGGACACGAAAGGAGAGTGAGCAGATTGGCAGAGGATTTTGTGATCGAGATGCTCCATATCACCAAGGAGTTCCCGGGCATCAAGGCAAACGACGACATTACCCTGCAGCTGCGCAAAGGTGAGGTCCATGCCCTGTTGGGCGAGAACGGCGCAGGCAAAAGCACCCTGATGAGCGTGCTGTTCGGCCTGTATCAGCCGGAGGAGGGTAAGATCCTCAAAAACGGAAAGGAGGTCGCCATCCGCAACCCCAACGATGCAAACGCACTTGGCATCGGCATGGTCCACCAGCACTTCAAGCTGGTGGAGTGCTTCAGCGTGCTGGACAACATCATTCTGGGCGTGGAGCCCAACAAGCTGGGCTTTTTGCAGAAGGCCGAGGCCCGCAAGAAGGTCATGGCCCTGAGCGAGAAGTACGGCCTGCGTGTTGACCCCGATGCGCTCATCAGTGATATTTCGGTCGGTATGCAGCAGCGCGTGGAGATTTTGAAGATGCTCTACCGCGACAATGAGATCCTCATCTTCGACGAGCCCACCGCTGTGCTGACTCCGCAGGAGATCGACGAGCTGATGGAGATCATGCGCGGGTTCAAGAAGGAGGGCAAGTCCATCCTCTTTATTACCCACAAGCTCAACGAGATCATGGCGGTCGCCGACCGCTGCACCGTCCTGCGCAAGGGCAAGTATATGGGTACCGTGGACATCAAGGACACCACCAAGGAAGAGCTTTCCCGCATGATGGTCGGCCGTGACGTCCAGCTTCAGGTCGATAAAAAGCCCGCTCACCCGGGCGATGTCGTGCTGGACGTGGAGGGTGTCACCATCCACAACGACCAGCGCAAGAAGGACTCCGTCAAGGACGTCACCTTCCAGGTCCGCGCAGGCGAGATCGTCTGTCTGGCGGGCATCGAGGGCAACGGCCAGACCGAGTTCATTTACGGACTTACCGGTCTCGAAAAACTGTCGGGCGGCAAGATCACGCTGGACGGCAAGGACATCACCCGCGAGAGCATCCGCCAGCGCTCTAGGGACGGCATGAGCCACATCCCCGAAGACCGCCACAAGCACGGTCTGGTGCTGGATTACAGCCTCGAGAACAACATGGTGCTCCAGCGCTACTGGCAGCCCGAGTTCCAGAAGGGCGGCTTCATCCAGTCCGATAAAGTCCGCGAGTACTCCGATAAGCTCATCGCTCAGTACGACGTCCGCAGCGGTCAGGGCAGCTCCACCATCGTGCGCAGCATGTCCGGCGGCAACCAGCAGAAGGCCATCATCGCCCGCGAGATCGACAAAGACCCCAAGCTGCTGGTGGCTGTTCAGCCCACCCGCGGCCTGGATGTCGGCGCTATCGAATACATCCACAGCCAGATCGTCGCCGAGCGCGACAGGGGCAAAGCTGTCCTGCTGGTCAGCCTCGAGCTGGATGAGGTCATGAACCTGTCCGACCGCATCCTCGTCATGTACGAGGGCGAGATCGTGGGCGAGTTCGACCCCAAGACCACCACTGTGCAGGAGCTGGGCCTCTACATGGCCGGCGCACGCAAGCAGGGAAAGGAGAGCAAATAAATGAACAAGAAAAAACTTTCCCACAGCAACCTCAACAACTCCATCACCAGTGTGCTGGCCGCTCTGCTGTGCATCGTCATCGGCATGGCTGTGGGCTTCCTCGTGCTGCTGGCCATCAACCCGGCCCACGCATGGGGCGACGGCTTTGTCCGCATCCTCAAGGGCGGCTTCCATGACGCGCCTTACGGCGTCGGCAAGGAGCTGGCCAACGCGGCGCCCCTTATCATGACCGGTCTGTCCGTGGCCTTTGCCTTCAAGACCGGCCTGTTCAACATCG
>OGFL01001678.1_pt1 | contig 14309 bp, 17 predicted proteins | sample 1570911 | NCBI WGS metagenome assembly OGFL01 (sample SAMEA2582050, study PRJEB24529) | metagenome | biome: Human gut stool | place: China | collected 2011 | reverse complement strand
ATCAACCTTGTCATCACGAAAGACCTCAGCCGACTGGGGCGTAACTATCTGCAAACCGGGCATTTGATTGAGGACTTTTTCCCAAGAAACGGTGTCCGCTATATCGCCATGAATGACGGTATCGACACCCTGCGGGATAACAACGATATTGCCCCGTTCAAGAATATCCTGAACGAGATGTACAGCAAGGATATTTCCAAGAAAGTCCATTCCTCTTATCTTCTGAAAGCGCAGAAAGGACAGTTTACCGGGTGTCTTGCCCCGTTTGGGTATCGGAAAGACCCGGAGGACAAAAACCATCTGCTCATTGACGAGGAAACCGCCCCGATTGTGCGGCTGATTTTCGGATATGCCCTAAACGGTCATGGTCCGAACTATATCCGCAGACGGCTGGAGGAAGAAAAAATCCCCTGCCCCACATGGTGGAACCGGGAACGGGGGCTTCGCAATACCCGCACCAAATGGGAAAAGAAAGACCCGGAAAACGGACGGTATATGTGGGACTTCTCCGTTATCAAAGACCTTTTGATGAATCCCGTTTACACCGGGGCGATTGCTTCCCAGAAAAAAGACTACCGTTTCAAAATCGGCACGATTGGGGAAAAGAAGCCGGAGGACTGGATTGTGGTGGAGGGACAGCATGAACCGCTGATTGACCACATGAGCTTTGATATTGTGCAGAACAAGCTGAAATCCCGCCAGCGTCCGGGGCAGACCAATGAAATCAGCCTGTTTGCCGGACTGATAAAATGCGGTGAGTGTGGGAAGTCACTGACGATACGCTACACAAACGCAAAACATCCCCAGCAGATTTACTCCTGCAAAACCTACAATGCCTTTGGAAAGAACCACTGCACCCAGCACCGGATTGATTATGACACCCTTTACAGCCATGTGCTGCGGAAAATCCGGGAATGTGCCAGAGCCGCCCTGATGGACGGGGAAGCGGTTGCCGACCGCTTGACCAATACCTGTGAAGCCGAGCAGCGAGAACAGCGGGAAGCAATGGAACGCTCCCTCACAAGGGACGAGGAACGGATTGAGGTTCTGGACAAAATGGTAATGCGGCTTTATGAGGATATGATTGCAGGGCGTATCAGTGAGCAGAATTTCAACACCATGCTGGAAAAGACACAGACCGAGCAGACGGAGCTTAAAACAAAAGTGTCCGAGGGCAGAAAGCGGCTGTCCGATGAAGTCCAGCTTGCCAATGACGCAAAACAATGGGTGGAAGCCATTCAGGAATACGCCAATATCACAGAGCTGGACGCAGCCACCCTCAACCGCTTAATCAAAGAAATCGTCGTGCATGAGCGCATTGACGAAGATAAAACAAGACACATTTCTATCGAAATTCATTTTAATCTCAAACCCATCCCAGAGGTGGAACAGGTCACTGCCTGACCTGTCCCGCCGGGACGGTTCTCTTAAAAACACCATATAGATTTTTTGTACGCCGCCGCCCGCCATCGAGCAGAGTTTTACACCTAATTGGGGATAAAACAGCTCATGGCTGGCGGCGGCATCATCCTTTTGGGAACCACGCTGATCCCCCTGCTGTCTGGCTTGTTCTAAGGAGGGCTTATGGATTTTCTCACCGACTGGCTCACGAACTGGCTGAAAGAGCTGTTGATCAGCGGTATCATGGGGAACCTCGAAGGGCTCTTTGATACCGTCAATGCCAAAGTCGGAGAGATTGCGGTACAGGTAGGGACTACCCCGGCGGCATGGAACGCCGGGGTTTTCTCCCTTATCCGCCAGCTTTCCGAAACGGTGATCCTGCCGATTGCCGGATTGGTGCTGACCTTTGTTGCCACCTACGAGCTGATACAGATGCTTTTGGAAAAGAACAATATGCACGAGTTTGATGTGGCGAATATCTACAAATGGGTATTCAAAACCGCTTGTGCCATCCTCATTCTTTCCAACACCTTTAATATTGTCATGGCGGTGTTCGATGTGTCGCAGAGCGTGATTGCGGATGCGGCGGGGCTCATCCAAGGCTCCACCGACATTACGCCGGATATGCTGGCGGAGCTGGAAACCACGCTGGAGGGCATGGACTTGGGGCCGCTCCTTGGCCTGTGGCTCCAGTCCTCTGTGATCGGGCTGACCATGCAGATCATGGGGATCATCATTTTTGTTCTGGTGTACGGAAGAATGATTGAAATATATTTAATGACCAGTCTGGCCCCCCTTCCCGTTGCCACGCTTTCCAACCGGGAGCTGGGCGGTACAGGGCAGAACTACCTAAAGTCCCTGTTCGCCGTGGGCTTTCAAGGGATGCTCATACTGGTCTGTGTTGCGATCTATGCGGTGCTCATCCAAGGCATCGCCACAGGCGGCGATCCGATTGGAGCGATATGGGGAACCGTGGGCTATACGGTTCTTTTGTGCTTCATGCTGTTTAAGACAGGCGGCATCGCCCAGCGCATCTTCGGGGCGCATTAAACGGACGGACTTCGGGACAATTTGTCCCGAGGCCGGGAAAGGAGGAAACGATTTTGAGTAAGGATGTCATATTAACCCCGGAACAGATCGCCGCCGAGGAGAGGCGCTGGCTATTCGATGCGCCGATTGCGGAGCTGGCCGAGGTAAAAGGCGTGACGGTGGACGAGGCGGTTAAGCTGCGGACGGACGCAATTTTGCAGGAGGCCGCTGTTCCCATCGAAGTCACGGTTCGCCCGATTGAGCCCCAGGGCAAGCTCATCGGCTTTGCCAGCGTCAACTATGGCGGTGTAGTGATTGACGATTTCAAGGTGGTGGATGGTAAGAACGGGATTTTCCTCGGGGCTCCCAGCAAACCCGATCCCACCAGCAGGACGGGCTACCGCTCCACGGTGCGGATCAATGACCGGGCCACCCAGGAGCGGCTCAATGCGGCGGGAGCCCAGGCATACCATTCAGCGGTGGAAAAGCTCATCGCCCGGGCCGAGGCAGTCCGCCCAACCCCGATTAAGGAGCAGATGGCACAGGCCGCAAGGGAAGTCGGGAAGGAAAATGCCGCCCGAACCGCCCCGGCAAAGAAGAAGGAGGCCCGGGATGACAGGTGATGTGACCTCGAGACAAATTGTCCCGAAGTCTCCAGCCTGCCCGGAGGGGCTGTTTTTGATGGACGGGATTGAAGGGCTGCGCTCTTTGCCGAAGCACTCGGTTGATATGCTCCTTACCGATCCGCCCTATGGCACTACCCGGAACTTTTGGGATGTGCCGCTCCCGCTCCCGGAGCTGTGGGAGGCGGTCAAGTGGGCTGTCAAGCCGGATGGCGCAGTGCTGTTTTTCGCACAATGCCCCTATGATAAGGTGCTGGGGGCATCCAACCTCTCTATGCTCCGCTATGAATGGGTGTGGTACAAAAGCAGGTGTACTGGCTTTCTCAACGCAAGGCGGGCTCCCCTAAAGCGGACGGAAAACATTCTGGTGTTTTATCAAAAATTGCCCTATTACGATCCACAGTTTGAACAGGGCAAGCCCTATAAGAAAATTTCCCGTGAAGGGAGCAACAGCCCCAACTATGGAAAATTCCTGCGTTCCAGCAGTGGATCAGAGGATGGCCTGCGTTTCCCCGGAAACCTTTTGGCCTTTTCTTCCGTACAGCGCACCATCCACCCTACGCAAAAGCCCGTGGAGTTGTGCGAGTATCTCATCAGAACCTATACCCGGCCCGGGGAGGTGGTGGCAGACATCTGCGCTGGCTCCGGCACGACTGCTGTGGCTGCTGTCAATACGGGCCGCCGCTTTGTATGCTTTGAAACAGCCCCGGCCTTTTACGCCCCGGCTACAGAACGCATCCGGCTGGCTACTGAGGCGGTCAAAGCCGGGCAGAAAGGAGTATGACTATCGGAAACTATTCTATCATTTACGCCGATCCCCCTTGGCAGTACCAGCGCAGTAAGGTACAGGGGGCGGCAGAAAACCATTATCCCACAATGGGGATTGACGAGCTGTGTGCGCTCCCGGTGGCTGATCTGGCCGCCCCGGACAGCGCACTTTTTTTGTGGGCGACTTTCCCCCAGCTCCCGGAGGCTCTGCGGCTCATAGAGGCGTGGGGCTTCCGCTATAAGTCGGTGGCCTTTGTCTGGCTGAAAAAGAATAAAAAGGCAGACAGTTGGTTTTATGGTCTTGGCTTCTGGACGAGGGGAAATGCGGAAATCTGCCTGCTGGCTACCAAGGGCCACCCTAAACGGCAGGCGGCAAATATCCATCAGTTTATCATTTCCCCGATTGAAGCCCACAGCAAAAAGCCAGACGAGGCCCGGGAAAAGATTGTGGCCCTTATGGGCGACCTGCCCCGGGTGGAGCTCTTTGCCAGACAGTCCCCGCCCGGCTGGGAGGTGTGGGGAAATGAAGTGAAAAGCACGATCCCGGACTTTGGGCTCATGGGACCCCCGCAAAATCAGCGATTTTGTGGGGAGAGGAGGAACAACGGAGCGGACGGACTTCGGGACAAAGTGTCCCGAGGTAGTCAAGCGGAGTTTGTGACGACGAGTCCCGAGGTTAAAGGAGCCGGAAAGGAGGCTGATCCATGCCCTATGTGAATGTACCCAACGACCTGTCAAAAGTAAAAACCAAAATGGCCCTAAACCTTACCAAGCGCCAGCTCATCTGTTTTAGCTGTGCGGCGGCGGTAGGCATCCCGTCCTATCTGCTGGCCCGGGGCTCTATCGGTAATACCGGGGCCATGTTCCTTATGCTGGCCGTGATGCTCCCGGCGTTTCTTCTGGCCATGTATGAAAAAGACGGGCTCCCGGCGGAAAAGGTGCTGAAAAACATCATACGGGCCCGGTTTCTGCGGCCCGGAGTCAGGCCCTATCAGACACAAAACATTTACGCCCCCTTTGCCGGACGGGGCGCTGTGAGAAAGGAGGATGCGATTGCGAAAGACAAATCCAACCAGCGGAAGAAAAACCGCAAAGGCTAAAAATCGGGCGGCCCTGTCCGCCCAGCAGACGATCCCCTATGTGGCGATGCACCCGGACGGGGTATGCAAGCTCCCCGGTGGGCTCTACACAAAGACCGTGGAATATGAGGACATCAATTATTCCGTGGCATCCACCGAGGATCAGACTGCAATCTTTGGCGGCTGGAGCTCGTTTCTCAACTACTTTGACAGCTCCCTGCCGTTCCAGCTTTCCTTTATCAACCGCCGCTCCCACTCCCGGAGCCGCTATAAGGTAAACATTCCCCAGGCGGATGATGATTTTAACAGCGTCCGGGAGGAATTTACCGGGATGCTGAAAAATCAGATCGCCCGGTCTAACAACGGGATTGAACGCTCCAAGTACATTACTTTCGGCATCCCAGCCGGAGGGATCGTGGAGGCCCGGCCCCGTCTGGAGCGTGTGGAGGCCGATGTGATGGGCAACTTTAAGCGGCTGGGCGTTCCCTGTGAACCGATGGACGGGCGGGCAAGGCTGGCCCTGCTTCACAGCCAGATGCATCCGGGCAACCGGGAACCGTTCCGCTTTTCATGGAAGGACATCCCGCAGACGGGGCTCGGCACCAAGGACTATATCGCCCCGGACAGCTTTGACTTCCGGCACTCCCGCCTGTTCCGGGTGGGCCAGTATTGGGGCGCTGTTTCCTACTTGCAGATTTTAGCGTCTGAGCTCTCGGATAAACTGCTGGCAGAAATTCTGGAGCTGGATGCGGAAATGACCGTAACCCTCCATATCCAGACGGTGGATCAGCTAAAGGCCATCAAAACCATCAAGGGAAAAATCTCCGACATCGGAAAAATGAAGGTGGAGGAACAGCGGAAGGCTGTCCGGGCCGGGTATGATCCCGACATTCTCCCGCCCGACCTCATTACCTTTTCCAAGGATGCGGCGGAGCTCCTTGCCGACCTCCAGTCCCGCAACGAGAGAATGTTCCTTTTGACTTTTACGGTAGTCAATATGGCCCCTACCCGCCAGCGGCTGGAAAATGATGTGTTTACCGTGGGCGGCATCGCACAGAAATACAACTGCGCCCTCAAGCGGCTGGACTGGCAGCAGGAGCAGGGCTTTGTGTCCTCGCTGGCCCTCGGCTACAACGAAGTGGAGATCCAGCGTGGTATGACAACCAGCTCCACGGCAATTTTCATCCCCTTTATGACAAGGGAGCTGCGGATGGACGGACAGGCCCTCTACTATGGCATGAACGCCCTTTCCCACAATGTCATTATGGCTGACCGCAAAAAGCTGAAGTCGGCCAACGGAATGTACCTCGGCTCTACAGGCTCGGGAAAATCCTTTGCGGCAAAGCGGGAACTGCTCAATGTCTTTCTGACCATTCCCCGGGATCGGATTATCATTGTCGATCCGATGGGCGAATATGCCCCGCTGGTTCGCAGGCTGGGCGGACAGGTGATCGAGATTGCCCCGGACAGCCCCCACCACCTAAACCCGATGGATGTGGAGCTTAACATGGCCGCCGGGGAGAGCCCTCTTTCCATGAAGGCAGATTTCCTGCTTTCCCTGTGCGAGCTGGTGGTAGGCGGAAAGGAAGGCTTACAGCCCATCGAAAAAACAGTGGTTGACCGCTGTGTGCGGCTGGTGTACCGGGAACAGGCCCTTGGGCTTGATACGGGAAAAACCCCGCTTTTGCAGGACTTGTACGAGGAGCTCTTGAAACAGCCGGAGCCCGAGGCCCGGCGTGTAGCAACTGCCCTTGAGCTCTACTGCACTGGCTCCCTCAATCTGTTTAATCATCCCACGAATGTGAAAACCGACAGCCGGGTGGTGTGTATCGTGCTGAAAAACATGGGAGAAAACCTCCGCAAGATCGCCATGCACATCACAAATGAATTTGTGTCCCAGGCGGTAGATACCAACTTCCGGGAGGGCGTGGCGACATGGTGCTATTTCGATGAGTTCCATGTCCTGCTCCGTGATCCGCTGACCGCCAGCTATTTTGTGGCGGTGTGGAAAATGCTGAGAAAGAAAGGCTGCGTTCCCAGCGCCCTCACGCAGAATGTGAAAGACCTTCTGGCCAGCCGGGAGATCGAGAACATTCTGGATAACACCGACTTTATGATTTTGCTCTCGCAGGCTCAGAGTGACCGGGCGATTTTGGCAAGACAGCTTGGTATTTCCGAGCACCAGCTTTCCTACATTACCCACTCTAATTCCGGCGAGGGCCTGCTGTTTTACGGGAATGTGACCATCCCGTTTGTGGATCGGTTCCCGAAGGGGGAAATCTATGACCTCTTAACCACCCGACCGGAGGATACGAAGAATGAAGCGAAAACCGAATAAACCACGCCCGGAGGCCCAAACGCATACCGAACCCGGAAACGGGGCTGCCGAGCCCGGCGGCTCTGCTTTTGGAGCTGGCTCTGAACAGGAGCCCAGGGCGGCTGGCACTTCGGGACAAAGTGTCCCAAAGTCAAAATTCCGGCAGAAAAGCCAGCAGGAACAAGCGGCGGCATCCAAGCTCCGCATGGAAAAGCGGGGCGAAAAACGGGAAGCCGCCCGGGAAAAACTGGCAAAGCAGAAGCCGCCCAAACAAAAAGGCCCGATCCGTAAGGCGGCGGGGGCCGCCGGATGGGGCGTTCACGGCTTTGTGCATGGCAAGCTCTACGAGGTGGAACAGGAAAATGTAGGAACCGAAGGGGCCCACCGTTCGGAGCTTGCCGGGGAGGTTGTCCTGCGGCATGGCTCCCGGTTTGTAAAACGCAAAGTCCGGGAGCATCCGGCAAGGGCGGCCAGCCGGGCCGAGGCCAGGTATCAGAAAGCGGCGGCGGATTATCATTTCCACACCGCCGCACAGGAGCACCCGGAGCTTTCCCAAAACTATTTTACCCGGTACTGGCAGAAACAGCGGCTTAGAAGGCAATACCAGAAGCGGGCGAAGGAGGCCGCAAAACAGGGAGCCAAAGCCGCCGGGAAAACAGCCGCCGCCACGGAAAAGCTGACAGCCCGGGCCGCCGGGTTTGTGAAGCGCCATCCAGTCGGATGCCTGCTGGCACTGGCCTGTGTCCTTGTGATCGTCCTGCTCCAGTCCTGTTCGTCCTCGCTGGTGTCCATCGGCAACGCCGGAGCCGGGGCGCTGGGAGCCACCACTTACCCCTCAGAGGATGAGGCGATTTTAGGGGCGGAGGCGGCTTATGCCGGGCTGGAGGCAGAACTGCAAACCTACCTTGATACCTACGAAAGCACCCACGATTATGACGAGTACCACTTCGATCTGGACGAGATTGAACACGATCCCTATGTGCTCATTTCCCTGCTGTCGGCGCTCCATGAGGGGGAATGGACGCTTTCACAGGTGGAGGGCTCCCTGCAAATGCTCTTTGACCGCCAGTATATTCTGACGGAGCGTGTGGAAGTGGAGACACGCTATGACAGCGACGATGAACCCTATTCGTGGTACATCTGCTATGTGACGCTGGAAAACAAAAACCTGTCCCACCTGCCTGTTTCCCTGTTGAGCGAAGAACAGATGTCCCGGTACTCCATCTATATGTCCACCCTCGGCAACCGTCCCGACCTGTTTCCCGACTCCCCCTATGTGGACAAATACATTACCAACCCGCCGGAGGGCTATGAGGTTCCGGGGGAATATCTGGACGATGAAACATTCGCCGCTATTTTCTCGGAGGCAGAGAAATACATCGGCTATCCCTATGTGTGGGGCGGCTCCAGCCCGTCTACATCCTTTGACTGCTCCGGCTATGTGTCATGGGTGATCAATCATTCCGGCTGGAATGTGGGCCGCCTTGGGGCGCAGGGGCTTTACAACATCTGCACCCCAACCAGCTCCCCAAGGCCCGGCGACCTTGTGTTTTTCAAGGGAACCTATGATACCCCGGGCGTGAGCCACTGTGGGATTTATGTAGGCGATGGGCGGATGCTCCACTGTGGCGATCCCATCGGATACGCAAACTTAAATACAAGCTACTGGCAGTCTCATTTTTACGCCTACGGGCGTTTACCATGATTGGAGGTCATTTATGGCAACGGCAAAAAGCATGAAAATCCAGGCCGAGATTGATAAGGTCAAGGCCAAAATCAGCGAACAGCAGGCCCGGCTCAAGGAGTTGGAGCAGAAAAAGCTGGAGGCGGAAAACAGCGAGATCGTGGACATCGTGCGTGGCATGAGCATCCCTCTTGCGGAGCTGCCCCTGCTGTTTGAAAAGCTGAAAGGCGGCGGGGCTTTGGGACAAAGTGTCCCGAAGTCCGAGGATGAGGAAAAGGAGGAAAACTGAATATGAAACGGTTTCGAGTTTTGACAGCGGCGCTTTGTGCCGCTGTTTTGTTATGCGGCTTTAGCGTTCCCGCCTATGCCTACGCAGGCGGCGGCGAGGGCGAGGACTACGGCGATCCCACAATGGAACCCCCGGCCCCGGAGCCGACTATTACGCCGGGCGAGGGCTTTTCCGAGGAGGGAAACCTTGTAACCCGTGATCTGCTCTATGACGAGCACACCAACAAGCAGTTTATTACTGTCCAGACCAGCGGCGGCAATACCTTTTACATTGTCATTGATTATGACAAGCCTGTGGACGAGGAAGGCGAACAGTATGAAACCTACTTTTTCAGCGTTGTGGATGAGGGGGATCTGCTGGCCGCAGCCGAGGCCGCTGGCGTGGAACAGGCGGTCTGCTCCTGTCCGGAGAAATGTGCGGCGGGGGCTGTCAATACCGACTGCCCGGTATGCTCTGTCAATATGGGGAAATGCGTAGGCGCAGAGCCGGAGCCAGAGCCTGCCCCGGAGCCTGAGCCGGAACCCGAGAAGCCGGGCAAAGCCGGGATGATCCTTTTGGTGCTGGCTGTCATGGGTATCGGCGGCGGAGCCGCATGGTATTTCAAGATTTACCGTCCGAAACACCAGCAAGCTGACCAACCCGAGGAGGACGATGGCGGAGAGTACCCGGACTATGACGAGTTTGAAGATGACGGCCCCCCGTGGGACGAGGAGGACGAAAACGAAGAAAAGGAGGAAATCAGATGAATTTTACCAGCAGTCCCTTTGAACGAATGATGAAAGAAAAACCCTGTCCCCAGGCTCCCGCCGAGAACAGGCCGCCCAGGGGCTCCGCCTGTTATGCCTGCTGTTACTGGCGGGGGATCGTCTGTGTGTCCTGCTACAAGGAGCTTTTGAAGGCCGGGGCTGGCGGGAGGTGATGGATTGTCCCATGAACTGACACGCAAGGAAAAGACAGCGATCCGCTCTCTTGTGGTAACATGGTGCGCTAACTATGACCGGGAATACGGATGCCTGCCGCTGGATAGCGATTGCTATATGCTGGGTAAATGCTGGACGGGATCATACTGCCGCTATTTCCGGGAGTCCGTCCTGCCCCTTGATCCGGCGCTGGAAGTGGCCCTTATGAGCGAGGGCCCAAGGCCGGATTTTAAGATATGCCCGGTATGCGGCGGGCCTGTTCCCCCGGACAGGCGGCAGGCGTACTGCTCGGCGGCCTGTGCAAAGAAAGCCCACCGCCGCCAGCAACGGGAATATATGCGGAAAAAGCGGGGTGCATCCGTTGACAATTAGGGCCTGTAAAACCCGCTTATAGCAAGGCTTTCCGGGGTCATTTCGTTGGCCTGCCGTATCATTCTACGGTCTGGCACCGTTTGCCCCGATGCTGTCAACATCCATACAGCGGGACTTTGGGACAATTTGTCCCGAAGTACCCGCTTTCTGAGAGGAGGTACTATGGACAAAAATCAAGGCTATTCCATTTTGAAGGCTGTGATGCTGGAAAATGGCAGGGGCTTTGCGCTGGGGCATCATCCCACAGCTCCATCCCCCTATGTCACATGGGCCTGTTACGATGATAAGAACGCCCAGCGGCAGTATGAATGGGGACATTACGGCAACGATCTGGCCGCTATGGAACAGGATTTTTCAGACCGGGTAAAGGACTATCAGCGGCTTTACCATGTGGGGATCGTGCAGACCGAGGCCCCCGGCCTTTACAAGTATTACTCTACCCAACGGCCTGTGGACATCGGGACATTCCCCAAACCGCCCCACAATGCCCCGGATGAGATCGTCAACTATGACCGCCGCATCCCGGTGGAGGGCGGCGCATTTCTGGCATGGGGGCATCTGACTTATACAAGACCGCTGACCGAAAAGGAGGCGTCTGACTATGAGCTCCGTCCTGCCCCCGTCATTTCTGAATTATCCCGAAAAAACGATGACAGGCCCCTCTCTATTGCCCAGCAGATGAAAGAGGCCGGAGCTCTGGCCGAAGCCAGCCAGGGCGATCCCATCCATAAGAAAAAGGCCCCCGACCGGGGCGACCGATAGGAGGATTTGTATGGAAGAAAGATATAACCCGATGAAAAGTGCGGAGATCGCCACCGAGCACAATTACAATATGCTGGACGGTGTTCTCAATAACCAGGCCCCACCCCCGGAGGAAAAGGAGCTGGATAAGGTTAAGGAACCGCCCCACAAGCGCCGGAGCCGGGAACGGGAGGAACGATGACAAAGAAACGCCGCCGCCCGATCCATCTCCATGTGATGGTGTCCGAGGAGGAGCAGGCCCTTATTCAACAGCGCATGGCCGAGGCGGGCATCCGCAATATGGGGGCCTATATGCGGAAAATGGCCCTCAATGGATATGTGCTCCATGTTGACCTCTCGCCCGTCCGGGAGCTGGTATCACTCCAGCGGCGGTGCTCCAACAACCTCAATCAAGTGGCGATCCAGGCGAATACCTACGGCGGGATTTACCCCGAGGAGATCGCCGCTCTGCAGCGGGACTATGCCGCCCTGTGGAGGCCGCTGTCCGATCTGCTGAAAAAGCTCTCCGCATTGGTGGAGCTCTGATCCTGCCGGGGAGTGGCGTATGCCGCTCCCCGGTTTTCACTACTTTAGGGACAATTTGTCCCGAGGTGCTGAAAGCCGGAGGCATCCTTGTTGTCCCTCCCGGACAGAGGTATAATTATCATGTAAGGAACCATAAACCGCACTTTTCAAGGAGGTATCAAGCGATGCGGATCATTCTGAAACTTTTAGCGGCCCCCTTTGTTCTGGCCCTCACGCTCCTTGTGGCAGTATTGAATTTTGCCTTTTCCTTTGCGTCATGGGTGTTCTGCACCCTGTCCTTTCTCTGTCTGATCGGAGCCCTGTTTGCTTTATTAACGGGGGATCGCTGGGGCATACAGGGGCTTGTGATCGCCTTTGCTGTTTCGCCCTTTGGCCTGCCCGCTGTGGCGGAGTGGCTCATTGACAAGCTGGATAGTCTCAACTACTCGCTAAAGAGTTTTATCACAGGATAACGCTTTGGGACAATTTGTCCCGAAGTTGAAAAAATATATAAAACCTGATATAATTAAAACAATACATAGCCTAATTTGAAATTGAAGTCAAGGGGGAAATTTTATGCGGATTACACACAGCGATGCAATTAGTCTGGAAAGTGTTGTGAGGAGAGTCTTTGCATGTGATCGTGCTGGCATGGGTGGCTATATTGATGCAGATCATTTTGAGTCGGCACCATTTGATGCGGCGTTAATTGCGCTTGCTCCATTGTGGCAAAAGGCTGATGTTCATGAGATTGAAGAGTTTTTGTTTAAGTGGGAACACATTCTCCGTAACGATGAAGAAATGGATGCCGACATTCGTTCTTACATTAAGGAGCTCGGCAGTCTCGTTGATCTTCTGATGCAACGATAAAATCATAACCAATAGATGATTTTTATAGTGGCGATGGGCTTTGGCCTACCGCCGCTATTTTTTATGTGTAGAGTAAGGAGGTGTGCCCACGGCTACAACTTATATCCGGCCCTACAAGGTGGCGGCTGGGAAAGGCGCTGTCCAGACAATGGAGGAACGCTTTGACTATGGGCTTAATCCGAAAAAGCTGGGAGCCCTGTCCTCATACCTCTGCGATCCGGCCACGGCTCCCGCTGAGTTTCTGCTGGTAAAGAGCCAGTACCAGGCGGAAACAGGCCGGGCCGTAGAGCGTGGAGCTCTGTTCTTTCAGATCCGGCAGGCGTTTTCCCCCAGAGAAGTGACAGCGGAGGAGGCCAACCAGATCGGCTATGAAACAGCCATGCGCTGGACGAAGGGAAAGTATCAGTTTTTTGTCTGCACCCACACAGACAAGGGACACCTACACAATCACATTTATTTCAATTCAACGGCCTTTGACCGTTCCCGGAAGTTCCATAATTTTATCGGCTCCAGCTTTGCCCTGTGGCGGCTCTCTGACCGGGTGTGCATTGAGCATGACCTCTCTGTGATCCAAAATCCAAAACAGCACAGCAAGGGCCGGTATCTCCATTATGGCCAGTGGATTGGGGAAAAGCCGCCCTCTGCAAAACAACGGGTGCGGCTGGCCATCGTGGAGGCTCTGCAAAAACAGCCCACCGATTTTCCGGCGTTTCTGAGGCTCATGGAGGAGTCCGGCTTTCTGGTAAAGCATGGTCGTGGCGGTGTGATCTCCTTTCTTGCTCCCGGACAGGATAAGCCCACTCGCCTGCGGGCATCCACCCTCGGGGATGGTTTTGATCCCGAGGACATCCGGGCTGTGATTGCCGGGGAGCGTCCGATCCCGGAGCTCCCGCAAGAGGCCCAAGCTCCTGCTCGTCGTGTCAATCTGATTATAGACATTCAAGAGCGCATAGCACAGGGCAAGGGCCCGGCCTATGAACGGTGGGCCAAGGTTTACAATCTGAAACAGATGGCTGCTGCGCTCCAGTACCTGCGGGAAAATGATCTGATGGACTATGAGGCGCTGGCGGCCAGTACAGAAAAGGCAGTAGAGCGTTTTCATGCGCTATCCGAGGAATTGCGGCAAACGGAGGCGGCGCTGGAAAAGACCACCGGGCTCATGGCGGCTACAGTAGACTACGCAAAAACCCGGCCTGTGTTTGACGGTTATAAGGCGGCCCGGTACAGTAAAAAGTATCTGTCGGAGCATGAGGCGGAGCTTGCCACTTACCGGGCGGCCCGAGCCACTATGAATGAGCTTTTGGACGGTGCAAAGCTGCCAAAGATGGCGGATATGAAAAAAGCCCGCCAGGAATTGGCGGGAAAGAAAAAAGCCCTCTATGCGGAATACCGCAAGGCCCAGGCGGATATGCGGCAGGCTGTGGCGGTCAAAGCGAACATTGATCATCTGCTCGGCGTGACGGACGAGCGGGAAAATAAGGCCCAGGAGCGATAGCGACAGGCCGCAGACAACAGGTGCATAGCGCCGGGACTTTGGGACAATTTGTCCCGAAGTCCAGCGGGTTTGGGGAGCTCCCCAACAAGCATTTTCACGGGCCTGCGGCCTGTGAAAATTTCGGAGTGTGGACACACCCGAATTGCTTGCCATTTAGCGGCACCCCCGAAAAGCCCCCTAAAAACGAGAAAAACGA
>OGFL01001670.1_pt1 | contig 14378 bp, 6 predicted proteins | sample 1570911 | NCBI WGS metagenome assembly OGFL01 (sample SAMEA2582050, study PRJEB24529) | metagenome | biome: Human gut stool | place: China | collected 2011 | reverse complement strand
AGTCGATGCCCGCCAAGCCGTCCTTTTCGGGGGCGAGCCAGCGCAGCACCAGATCCTGCCCCGGCACGGCAAAGTATTTTTCTACTTCTATATCATCGCTCTGGTGGGGGTGCCCCATCAGGCCGATGCCGTGCGCCTTGCACCAGCGGGAGAGTGTGCCGTAGTAGACCTCGCCCTCGCGCTGCAAAAGCAGCTTGTGATACAGCCTTGTATCGTCGTTTTCCCTGCCGTCAAACAGGGCGGCGAGGTTGGCGGCGTTGCCGCCCGCACGGCGGAAGATCTCGGCAAAGCCGTGCGTCCACGGGAGCATGCCGCTGACATTGCGCCCCAAAATGCTCGGCTCATCGGTAAAAAAGCCGATGATCACCGTTCCGAAATACGCTTTCAGCTCCCGATAGTAGGCTTCGTGGGTCAGTTCAATAAAGCGGCTGACGGCCGCAGGGTTCAGAATATCCGCGGTTTTGGGGGCGTTTTTCTCGCCGTCATCCTCGCCCCAGTGCAGCCCGCGCATTGTGCCGCCGCTTTTGCGCACGACCAGTGCGCCGCTTTCCGTCTGCGCCAGCAGCTCGTCCCCCGGCAAAACGGTTTGGGTCAGCGTGATGCCCTCGCTGGCAAGCTCAGGGTGATCCTTTACGACCAGCCCGCTCGCCGAGCCGGAGGGGTACATCCCCTCATCGTACAAAACGATTTTCATATCCAGCGCGGCGGCGGCTTCGACAGCCGTGCGGATATGGGCAAAGTAGCGTTCACCCAGATAGATGATGTCGGGGCTAAGCCCCATGCGCGGGTGCAGCACCACGCCGTAAATGCCGTGGGCGGCAAAGTCCGCCAGCTGGCGGCGCAGCTCCTCAGCGGTCAGATCGCCGTTCAAAAACCAAAACGGGATGGCGGTAAATTCTCTGGGCGGGTTTTGCAGTTGGGCAAGAAACTTCATTATGCGGCCTCCTGTGCTTCGGCGCGGGCGCAGATGTCCGCCCATGCGTGGGATTTATAGTAGAACAGCATCGCCAGCAGCCCGACAACAAAGCTGAGCGAAACACCCGCCATGGCGTAGCCGCCGTAGCCCAGCCACGCCAGCAGGTAGGATGCCGGGATACGCACACCCCACAGCAGAATGATGTTGACGATGGTGGAATAGCGGATCTCGCCCATGCCGTTGGCAAAGCTCATAATAGCATTGAAGGCTGCATAGCACCACTGGAACGGCAGCACAACGCGGATATAGCGCACGGCAAAGGCAAGCACGGCCTCGTCCTGCGTAAAAAGCAGCAGCAGCGGGCGGCAGCAGGCCGCCATCAGCAGCCCGCCTGCGAGGGAGAGCAGCCCCGAGGCCGCCGGGAGCAGCCAGCCGCCCCTGCGCAGACGGCTGTAGCTCTGTGCGCCGAGGTTTTGCCCCGCAAACACCGAGGTCGCCTGCGAAAGCGAGGTGACCGTGATGTTGGCCAGCCCGCCGACCTTGCCCGCCACCGAGCAGCCTGCCACAAAAACCGACCCCTGCAGGTTGTACAGCGCCTGTAAAAAGACATGACCGATGGAGTAGAGCGCTGAGTTCAGCCCCAGCGGCAGACCGATGCGCACGATCTGACGCAGGGTGCCGGCATCAAAGCCGCAGGGCAAAACAGGCAGCGCAAGCTCTGTGTAGCGGCGGCGAATGTAAAAAATGCTGCATATCCACGACAAAAACAGTGCAATCGCCGTGGCTGCCGCCACACCGCCGATGCCAAGGCCGAGCGCGCCGGTAAACACAAGATCCAGTACGATGTTGGCGGCGCAGCTGATAAACAGCAGCAGCAATGAGGACGAGCTGTTGCCTATGCCGCGCAAAAGGCCGGCGTTGAAGTTATAGCCCATGTTGCCCAGAATACCCAGCATCGTGATGCGCAGATACAGCACCGCCCCCGGCATGGCGTCCGCCGGGACCTGCATCAGCCGCAGCATCCACGGACCCAGCAGGAACCCGATGACGGTCAGCGGCAGCGATGCTGCAAACAGCAGCCAGACCGAGGTGCGCACGAGCTTTTGCAGCTGGTCATGGTCGGCGCGGCCGACCGCCTGCGATACGAGGATGGAGATGCCCGAGCCGATGCCCACAAAGACACAGAGCAGAATTTCGAGCGGCTGGGAGCTGGTCGCCACCGATGCCAGCGCCGTAGTGTCGCAGAAATTGCCGATGACGAGCGTGTCCACCGTGCTGTACAGCAGCTGCAGAATATTGCCGGCGCAGATGGGCAGCGCAAACAGCGCCGCGCGCCCCAGCACTGAGCCGTGGGTCATATCAACTTGTGCGGATTTTCGGTAAGCCGACATAGCCCTACCTCCCAGTATGACAGATTTTCTTATCTATATTGTACGAGGAAACCGCGCCGGCTGCAACAATCATTATCCTTTGATTTTTGGATGAATATAAACGATGCGGCGAACAATTTTGGCAGTGCGGCGTAAAAAACAATCACGCCCTTTGCGGCGTTGGAAGGGCGTGCTTTTTTACCGTTTTGTGCAGGTTCCACAAACAAAGATGGACAAAATCAGTAACATTGACAGCAAGATTTGCCGCAAAAGGACTTGCCACTGCGGTGCAAAATGTGCTATCGTTAAAATCAAATTCAGTAAAAAGGAAGTAAAATTTGTATGCGGCAGCCTCTGACAAGACAGAACAGCACGCGCGTCAAGCGCAGATACTCTGCTTATCAGAACCGTATTTTTGTCTATCTCGTGACCCTTGTCACCGCCCCGCTGCTGCTGCTGGGCGTGCTGTCCAGCGTAGTGTACTACCGGCAGACCGTCACGCGCAGCGATGCCCTGCTGGCCTCGGCGCGGGAGAATGTCGAGACGCAGATGGAAATTGCGCTGAGCAACCTGCGCGCCTACTACAGCGCGGTCGTCAGCGCGGACAATTACCAGACCCTGTGCCAAAAAACTGTGCCGCCGTACAGCGAGTACACCCTTGTGCGCGATATGCAAACCGCCATGCGCGGCGGCAATCTGGTGGATAAATATGTCGAGGGGTATACCTACATCAACCTGCGCAGCGGGTGGATTTTAAGCAACAACGGCATGTACCGGCTGGCTGATGCCGCCAACAGGGATGAGGTCGCCCACCTGCTGAGCGAATGGGCGGAGCAGCACGCCGCCATGATGTGGGTCAACCGCACCGACCAGCCCACCCCCGCGCTGGCGGACACACCGCTGAACACGGTGGATCTGACCGGCGAGCTGCTCGTGCTGCGCAGCAGCTCCTACCGCACGGGCAGCTATGCGGTGCTGATCGTCAAGCTGGATCTTTCGCCGCTGTATGAGATGACCGAGAGCTGGCAGACCGGCGGCTACAGCATTGCCGCGCGGGATTTCACCGGCAAGACCGTGCTGAGCACCTCTGCTGCGCTGACCGCCCTGCTGGACGCCGACACCCCCGCCGAGGGCGGCTGTGTGCAGGACGGCTGGCGGCTGAACAGCGGCAAGATGGGCGTGAACGGGCTGACCTACTATGCGGCGCTGCCGCAACGCACGCTGGCGGCTACCGCCGGCATGGTGATTCTGATCGCTTTTGTGCTGGCCGGGGGACTGGTGGCGGTGCTGCTGATCTGCCGCCGATCGACCAGTGTGCTGTACGCCCCTGAGGATGATCTGATGCACGCGGCCAGCGGTGTGTTCGGCCAGCCCGGCAGCGATGAGGAGGAGTTTGCCTATCTGGCCGCCGGTGTCAAGCAGGTGGCCCGGGACAAGCAGGCGATGCAAAGCCTGATGCAGCAGCAAAACCGCCGCCTGCAGCAGAGCTTTGTGGAAAATCTGATCCGCAGTGAGGTCACCGATGAGGCCGCCGGCCACACGATGCAGGAGCTGGGGCTGGCAGTCTGCCCCGCGTATCGGCTGATTGCGCTGGCGCTGGATACCCCGGCGGGCACCTCCGGCCCGGTGCGGGAGACGATGCTGCTGACCGCCATACAGACGATGCCCACCGAGCTGCTGCGCCGCTGCGCGTTCCAGCCCGTAATGCTGAACTTTACCCTGCTGCTGGTCGTGGGCGGCGAGGAGGCTGATCTGAACGAGGCCTGCCGCGTGGTATATACGGCGGCGGCGCGCAGCATCCGCACCGCACTGGGGGTCAGCTGCCGCGCGGGCGTCAGCCGCCCCTTCCACAAGCTGCACCACATGCAGCTGGCCGCACAGGAGGCATGGGAGGCCCTGCGCCTGCCGGAGGCCGATGCCCCCGAGGCAAGCGGGCAGATGCTGTACTACCAGCCGCCCGATGAGCAGTGCGCCCGCAACGGCTATGATACGCTGCTGGAGCATGAGATCACGGCAGCTGTAACCGCCTGCAAGGCCAAGGAGGTGCGCCACCTGCTGGAGCGCTTTACCGCCAAAATGCTGGAAAAGAACATCCGCGGGTATGAGCGGCAGTTTTACATCCAGCGGCTGGTGGCGGCCATGCTGGCCGTGGCGGAAAACGCCGGGCTTTCGGTCAATCAGGTGCTGGCCGACCGGCAGGCCAACCTGTTTGAGACGATCGGCAAGATCTACACCGCCGACCAGATGCAGAATTTCCTGATGGACGAGGTGGCCGTGCCTGTTATGGACCTGCTGACCGAGTTCCGCCAGAGCAGCTCAAGCGAGCTGGTCAAGAATGTGCTGGCGCTGATCAAGCAGACGCGCGGCGATATTACGCTGAATGAGTGCGCCGACCGGCTGAACTATAACCCGAGTTATATCTGGAAGGTGCTGCGCACCGAGAAGGATACCAGCTTCAGCGATCTGGCCAACAATGAAAAGCTGGAGATGGCCAAGGAACTGCTGCTGACCAGCGACATGACGGTCGTGCAGATCGCCGAGACGCTGAACTATTCCAATGTGCAGAATTTTATCCGGTTTTTCAGCAAAAAGGTCGGCATGACCCCCGGCAAATACCGCAAGGATTACCAGAACGAGAAGAAGTGAGGGGGATTTCCCTCACCGACAGCAAAGACCGCACCCGATGCGTTTCGGGTGCGGTCTTTGCTGTTATTCGGTTTCTATGCGCAGTACATTGACCTTGTCATCGTACTGGGTGCGGGTGCCGGTGATGTGGGGGATCAGGGCGTTGACCTCCATGACCAGCGCGCCCTCGGCGGTCAGATAGGGCTGGCCGTCCATCAGGTTTTCCTTGCCGTCAACCAGCAGGTGGGTGACGCCGACCTGCGCTGTCACGGTGTGCCCGCCGCTGTGCAGCGTCAGGCAGCCCCCGGCGGCGTTCCAATCATAGCAAAAGGCATCGGGGATAACCGTTTGCAGCCGCTCCAGAATGCAGAGCGCCCCAGACGCGGCCGTTCTCGTTGACGCTGCGCACGCCGCGGGTGTCCGGCTCCTGCCCGTTGACGAGGATCTTGGTGTAGCACTTGTCCTCCGGCTGGTATTTTGCTGCATCGGCCTGCGGGATGGGGCGGAAGGCATCGCGGCGCTGCGGCGCACAGGCGGCATAGTCCGGCAGGCGGCAGGGCAGCGGTGCGGCTGTCAGCGGTGAGAGGTCGGCAGGCTTGCTCTGCAGCGTGATGACATTGCGGATGCTGCCCATCACGCCGGTCAGGCGGATGGTGCCGGGCGCTGTGCCCGCGCGCAGAAATACGCGGTTGGTGCCGCACTCAGCATAGACATGGTTTTGGTGGATGACGCTGTCGTCATGGCCGTAGCCCGCAAAGCGGCCGCTGTTGTAGCCGCCCAAAAACTGCGCGGGGCCGTCCAATGTAAAGTCGATGCGCGCATCGCAGAGCGGGCAGACCCGCCCGGCGCTGTCCTGCACGGCAATATCGACATAGGCGATGTCGGCCCCGTCGGCAGCAAGGCCGCCCGGTGCGGTGTGCAGCGTCAGCCGTAGGGCGGCGGGGCTGTCGGCGGTTTCCAGCCGGTCGGACGCGGCGGGCGTGCCGTCATAGCCGTAGCCCACGGCCTCGACCCAGCCGGATTGGGTCACATCCACACCGGGAAAGGCGAACACAAAGGTGTTTTGCGGCTTGTCGCACCGACCGACACGGCACCCGTTGACGAGCAGCTCGACCGCGGCAACAGGGTAGCTTGCCACCACATACACCGTCTTATGGTGCGGGTCGCGGGTGTGCCAGACGCCGGTGCCCTCCCAATAGGTGCCGTTAAAGCGCTTTTCTTCATAGCGATAGTTGGCAGCGGTGGGGGCGGGGTAGTTCCAGTGGCCGATGATCTTGACGGCGGGGGCCTCGCTCTGCATAACGCGGAAGCAGTCAAAGCTCTGCTTTTTGGTTCGGCAGGGATCGACGCGGCCGCTCATACGGGCGTTTTCGCTGTAGGACTGGCGGCCATGCTGGGCAGAGTCTGTCCAACAGAGCGCCGCACAGGCGCTGTAGTAGTTCTTGCCGGAGGCACCGCCCATCCGATCGTTGAAAAACTCGGCGTAGCCGCGCGCGTTTTCAAGCGCGAGCTCCTCACTGGTCAGATCGTAGAAGTCGTACCCAACAGCTTTTTTGCCGCCCTTGCCGACCCAGCGGTTGCGGTAGTCGAAATCCGGCGGGGTGAAGTCGTCCCAGATGCGGCGGGGGGCCTCCTCGCGGCTGTACTCGGTCTCGGTGACGGGGCCGTGCTGCGACAAAAAGCGGGCGGCGTGGCGGTTCAGCATCGTGCCGACATACTCGCTCTCGTTGACGACCTCCTCGGTGTTCAGGGTGCGGCAGCCCATAAAACGCCCGCCGTGGGGGTCCAGCCTCTGCTTGAGCAGCCGCATCTCCCGCATGTGCTCGCGGGAGATCGAGTTGTTGCCAGCCTCCCAGAACACAATGGACGGGTGGTTGCGGAAGGCGATGATGACATCGCGCATCAGCTCTACGCGCTGGTCCCACTGGCGGCCGAAGCTCTCCTTCTCCTTGTCGCCGGCAGGCTGAGTGCAGACGATGCCGCGGCGGTCAAACGCGCGGACATCGGCGGGGCTGCCCGCCACATGCATAAAGCGGATGTGGTTGGCGTTGCTCTCGCGGATGAGGGCAGCGTCCTCATCGTGCAGCCACTCGGGCGCGATGCCGATGGCCGCCCACTCGTTGGCGGCGCGCTGGGCGTAGCCGCGCAGCCACTGCACCGCACCGTTGATGCGCAGGCCCCGGTCCTTGTCGTAGCTTACGGCGCGGAAGCCGGTCGTCAGCTGCTGGGTGTCGGCCTTTTCGCCGTTTACAAACAGCTCGGCCTCCACGGTGTAGAGGTAGGGGTCATCAATGCTCCAGAAGCGCAGCGGCAGGGTGTCGGCCCCGGCGTGCAGCACGGTGACCGCCATGGAATCCGTGGCGGTCGGTGCGGGCAGGCTTTCGTCTTCCACAGGGCGGTAATGCCCGGGCACAGCCTCATCGGGGATATAGGCGTCCGCCGGGGTGATGCTCAGCGGTGGGACGGCGCGGCCCGTGGGGGCTGCGGTGGCCGGGGCACCGTCAAAGATGGCGGCAACGCTGCCGTCCGGGCGGCGCAGCGTGATGCGCAGCTGGGCGGAAACGGGGACCTTGCCCTCGTTGCGGATCTCGGCCTCGACCCGAATATCCGCCGTGGCGTTGTCCAGATCAAAATTCCGGCCGTAGACATAGAGGCCCTTGGTCTGCAAATTGGAGTAGAGCGGCAGCGTCAGATAGACATCGGGCTTGAAAAACACCTGCACGGGGCGGGTGATGCCGCCGACTGAGGGATTGAAGTCATTGCAGTTCCAGAAAAAGGGGACGCCCACGCGGTCGGCGGGGACGGCCTGCTCCTGCGGAAAGAGATAGCTGCCGGGGACAGCATCGGGCTTGTTGGGGGTCTCGGCAACGCAGAACGGCGCATTGCGGGTGGCGGTGTTGTCGGTCGCAATGGCGATGAGGTTCGGCGCATCGTACCGCACATAGGGGGTAATGTCAAAGCCGAACGGCGCAACGCCGGCCTCATAGTAGCCGGCCAGCGCACCGTTTACATAGAGGTAGCAGGTCTGGCGCAGCCCCTCAAACGCCAGCAGCACCTTGTGGTTTTTGTGCCGCGCCGGAATGGTGAGGATGTTGCGGTAGAAGGCCGCCGTGCGGCGCTGGCCGCTGCCGCCGTCCTGAATGCGGTCGCGGAACAGATCCTCGTCATTGAAGGTGTGGGGCAGCGTGACGGGCTGCCAGCCGGTTTCCCGGTAGCCGGCCTCGTAAAAGGCGTGCCCCTCAGCGTCCCGGTGGGCGTCAACGGCCTTTGCCATGGGGAAGGCATCTGCCCGCAAAAAGTGCCAGCCGTGGTGGAAATAAAAGCTTTCGCCTTGCAGTGTAGACATAGCGTTTTCTCCCTGTCAGATGTGCTGTATACAGTTGCAGGCCCGCGATCTTATCTTTATCATACGCGCTGCCGCGGCGAAAAACAAGTGTCATTTGATGAGCAGAAGGTTTTGAAAGCGCGGTGCAGCGATAAATATCAAGATATGGAAACAGGGCCTGTTTGCCGGCAGCAGGGCGGAGTGACCCAACCCCGCCGGGAAAGCGGGGCCGTCAGGGCAAGGCCGTGCGGTAAAGCCTCCGCAGTCCGTGAGGCTGCAGCAGGCCTAAAAACGCCATTTGTCAAAATGCACAAAACAGGCAGGCACCATGTATAAAATATTCACAATTTCAACCCGAAACAGCAAACGATAGTGCCGGTAGATATAAGGATTGTTTTGTGTGTCATCTGCATGTATAATTGCGCTGCATCGTGAAATATAATGAAAATTTTCGCATGTTTTTGATTGTAGCCAAATCCGCAGAGCAGGGGATACAATGGAAGCAACGAAACAGCCGCCGCCGGATGACGAGGGCCCGCGATCCCGACCAAAGCACCGCGGCCGCCGGCTGATGAGAACACAAAGCAAGGAGGAAACGCTTATGGCACAAACCGCTGCGGTCAAGCAGAGCAAGGCCAATGCCCGCGCCCAGAAACAGCTGGGCCACAACACATGGCGCAAGGCGTTCATGCAGCATTACTGGTTATATATCATGATGCTGCCGGCGCTGCTCTACATGATCATCTTCAATTACCTGCCGATGACGGGCCTGTATATGGCATTTACCGATTTCAGCCCCTTCAACGGCGACACGATTCTGGAATCTGTGTTCGGCAGCCCCTTTGTCGGGCTGAAGTACTTTAAAAAGCTCTTCACCGGCCCGGACTTCTGGACGCTGTTCCGCAATACGCTGTCTATCTCGCTGGCCAACCTTTTCTTCGCCTTCCCGGCCCCCATCATTCTGGCGCTGATCTTAAATGAGCTGCGCTGCAAATGGTTCAAGCGCACAGCGCAGACGCTGGTCTACATCCCCCACTTTGTCTCCATCGTCATTGTGGCGGCGCTGACTTTCCAGATGTTCTCCACCACGGACGGCGCCATCTACCATGTGCTGACCCAGATCTTCGCCGCGAATGCGCCCGACCTGCTCAGCGACCCCAAGCTCTTTCCCGCGCTGATCGTCGGCCAGAATATCTGGAAAGAGACCGGCTACGGCACCATCATCTATCTGGCGGCGCTGTCCAGCGTGGATGTGCAGCTGTATGAGGCTGCCAAGATCGACGGCGCAGGCCGTTGGCAGCTGATGTGGCATGTCACGCTGCCCGCCATCCGCGGCACCATTGTCCTGATGCTGATCATGAAGGTCGGCCAGCTTCTGAACACCAGCTACGAGCAGATCTTCCTGATGCAGAACTCGATGAACCGCGCAGCCTCCGATGTGTTTGACACCTATGTCTACACCAAGGGCATCACGGGCGGCCAGTACTCGCTGGCAACCGCCACCGGCCTGTTCAAGTCCACCATCAGTATGCTGATGGTCATCACCGCCAACAAAATCGCCAAGCTGTGCGGCGAGTCCGGCCTGTACTAAAGAAGGGAGCTGTGCTACAATGACAATGCCCTTTACCCATAAGAAAGACGAGGTGCGCGCCACCGGCACGCTGGAAGCCCGCACCCCCGGCGATCAGGCTGTGCAGGTTCTTTTGTATGTCATCATTGCGCTGGTGGCGCTGGCCTGTGTGCTGCCCTTCATCTATGTGGTGGCCGGCTCCTTTGCGACCGAGCGCGAGCTGACCGAGCGGCCCTTCTTCCTGATCCCGCAGGATGTATCGCTGAACGCCTACCAGTACATCCTCAAGCAGGGCGATGTGTTCCGCGGACTGAAAAATTCGGTGATCGTCACCGTGATCGGCACGCTGATCAATATGTTCGTCTCCTGCACGATCGCCTACCCGCTGTCCCGCCCCTACCTCAAGGGCCGCAACGGCTTTATCAACATGGTCATCGTCACGATGCTGTTCACCGGCGGCATGGTCCCCGCCTACATTATGGTGGTCAATGTGCTGCATCTGGGCAACACCTACTGGGCGCTCTGGCTGCCCACGGCGATGAGCGCCTTCAACATGATCATCATCAAGAACTACTTTCAGGGTATCCCCATGGAGCTGGAGGAGGCCGCCATCATTGACGGCTCCAACGATCTGATCACCTTCGTGCGCATCATCCTGCCGCTGTCCGCGCCGGTGCTGGCCTCGGTCAGCCTGTTCTACGCGGTCAGCCACTGGAACAGCTACTTCAATGCGATGCTGTACATCAACAACTCCGACATGGAGGTCATCACCATCGTGCTGTGGCGTCTGGTGTTCCTGACCACGCAGGTGGCCGAGGATTCCACCTTTGACTGGGGCGCAGCCGGTATGCCGCCCATCAAGGCTGTCAAGATGGCCACCACGGTGCTGTCTACCCTGCCGATCCTCTGTATCTATCCGTTTGTGCAGAAGTTCTTTACCCAAGGTGTCATGGTCGGCTCGGTCAAGGGCTGATACCAAGCTATACAACCACTTTTATACAAAAAGGAGAAAAACGAAAATGAAAAAGGCACTTTCCCTCTCTATGGCGCTGGCAATGTCCGCCGCCATGCTCGCAGGCTGCGGCGGCTCCGCCTCCGCTTCCGGCGCTGCTTCCTCTGCGGACAGCGCTGCCTCCGGCACCCCCACCGTCAGCTTTATGATCCCCGACTTCACCGGCCATGTGCTGAGCAATGAACATTCCGATGAGGTCATCGCCAAGTACGAGGCCTACACCGGCACCCATGTCGAGTGGCGCACCGAGGCCAATGATACCTACAGCGAGAAGTTCGGCCTGACCCTGATGGACAAGGACAACATGCCGATGATCCTGACCGCAACCAAGACGCTGGATCAGAACGCCAATGCAGCCGATGCTGCCAAGCGCGGCGCCTTCTGGGATCTGACCGAGTACCTGCAGGACAGCGAGGCATACCCCAACCTGTCTCAGATCAGCCCCGATGTTCTGAAGGGCCTGACCGTGGACGGCCAGATCATCGGTATCCCCCGCTCCCGCGCCATCGGCCGCAACGGTCTGGGCTACCGCACCGACTGGGCCGAGGCCGTGGGCATCACTGAGGCCCCCAAGACGGTCGAGGATGTCTATGACATGCTCTATAAGTTCACCTATGACGATCCGGACGGCAACGGTGCCAACGACACCTACGGTCTGGAAATGTGCAAATACACCGGCCCGTGGGATATTATCCAGACCTGGTTCGGCTGCGGCAACGGCTGGGTCGAGCAGGACGGCAAGCTGGTTCCCGTACACCAGACCGCTGAGTATAAGGAAGCCCTTGACTGGATGCGCAAGATCTACGCCGATGGTCTGGTCCGCCCCGACTGGGCGACTGTGGACACTGCCAACTTCCAGGTCGACAGCCAGAAGGGCGTCACCGGTGTCTTTGTCGACACGATGGACGGCACCAAGCGCATCTGGAAATACTTTGAGGACAACGCCATTGCCGATGTAAACGATGCCTCCAAGATTGCCACCATGACCTCTGTCGGCCCCATCAACGGCCACACCCTTGCCACCACCGGCTACAACGGCTTCTACCTCATCCCCAAGTCCGGTGCCAAGACCGAGGAGGATGTCAAGGCCTGCCTGCACTTCCTTGACAAGATGTGCGACCCCGAGATGATGGCTCTGGCCGACTACGGCCTGAAGGACATCTGCTATGACATCAACGCCGATGGCAAGATTGTTCCCAACGGCAAGTACGACACCACCAACTGCCCGCACGCAGGTCTGAATCAGGCTGTGCCCTATGTCCCCTACCTGACCGAGCAGAACCCCGATTACCAGCTGGAAAAGGCTGACTATCAGCTGGCTTACGAGGAGAGCATTGCCAACAATGTGCAGTATGCCGTGTTCAACCCCGCGCTGGGCTATCTGACCCAGTCCGACACCTACGCCGAGTGCGGCAGCGACCTTGTCCAAATTCTGGACGATGCCCGCACCCAGTATATCTGCGGCCAGATCGACGAGGCCGGTCTGCAGGCTGCCTTCGACCAGTGGAATGCCCGCGGCGGCACGCAGGTCATTGAGGAAGTCAACGCCCTGTACGCAGCAGATAAAGCCTAATTGAATGTGAGCGCCGCAGCGGATGTTGCGGCGCTCTTTTATGATGGAGGGAAAGTCCATGCAAATCTCTGTGCGCAGCCAGACGGCTGCCCAAACCACCCTTAGCTGGCAGCCGGTGGCCGGGGCCGCCCGCTACCGCATTTTGTGGAGCGACCGCCTTGGCGAGACCGTGCGGTTCAAAACGGCGGGCGAGAGCGGGGAAAGCCTTTTCACCTTCTGCCGCTCGACGCATATCCCCTATTACATCAAGGTGCAGGCGCTGGCAGAAAACGGGGCCCTGCTGGAGGAAAGCACACCCGTGCAGACCCCCGTGGGCCGCGTGCTGCAGCAGCAGCTGGAGGCGCTGTCCCGCGGTTTGGTAGCTGTCACGGCAAACACCGGCGTGTTTATCAGCTGGCGGCTCTTTAAAAGCGAAGTCACCGGCCACAACGCCACCGGCCTGACCGGTACCGACTTTGTGCTCTATAAAAACGGGGTCAGGCTGGCCACCGTGACCGACAGCACAAACTATCTTGACGCGCAGGGCACAAGCGGGGATACCTACGCCGTGGCCCCGCTGGTAAACGGCATAGAAGGGCCCGCCTGCAGGGGCGTAAAGCCGTGGCAGAAGGGGTACTATGAGCTTCCGCTGCAAAAGCCGGCGGACGGCGTGACCCCGGCCGGGGAACCCTTTGCCTACCACGCCAACGATATGAGTGTGGGTGATATTGACAATGACGGTGAGTACGAGTATTTTGTAAAGTGGGACCCTGACAATTCCCACGATGTGTCGATCAAGGGCTACACCGGGCGGTGCTTTATCGACTGCTATAAGCTGGACGGCACGCTGGTCTGGCGGCTGGACATGGGGCAGAACATCCGCGCCGGAGCGCACTATACCCAGTTTATGGTGTACGACTTCAACGGGGACGGCAGGGCCGAGATGGCTGTCAAGACCGCGCCCGGCACCGTGATGACCCGCTTTGCGCCAGACGGCACCGTGCTGTCCCGCCGGTATATCACGATGCCGCAGAAGGATCTGGACGCCGGGTACAGCCACGCGGACAACTATGTCTGCACGGCGCAGGATTACCGCCTGCATATGGCCGAGGTGTTCCGCCGCTGGCACACCCACCCCGAGGTCGTAAACGGCCGCTGGCCCGCCACGGTGGAGCAGTGCTTCGGCCTTACGCCGCAGTACGCCTACCCCCTGTGCGAGGCTGATGCCCTTGCGCTGGCCGACTATTTCCTTGATGTGTACGCGCCGAGCCGCAGCCCCAAAAACGAGCTGCGCAAGTTCGAGGGCTTTGTCTATGACGGCCCCGAGTACCTGACGATGTTCGGCGGGGACGGCGCCGAGCTGGACACGATCGACTACCCCTACCCCCGCGTGGACGACGGGCTTTTGTGGGGCGATTATGCAATGCCCCGCATCGAGCCGTGCAACCGCGTGGACCGCTTTAACGCCGGGGTGGCCTATCTGGACGGCGAGCGCCCCTATCTGATTGCCTGCCGCGGTTACTACACCCGCGCCACGCTGGCGGCCTACGACTTTTTTGAGAACCGCTTTCACAAGGTGTGGGGCATCGACTCCGGCTTTGTGCCGATGGCGAACCCCTTCAACGACAGCGGCTGCCACCTTGCTGTCGGCACCGACCCTGTGTACGGCATTCTGGCCGGGCAGGGCAACCACAGTATTTCGACTGCTGACATTGATGGGGACGGCTGCATGGAAATTGTGTACGGCGCAGCAGCCATCGACCATGACGGAAGCCTGCTCTACTCCAAATACGGCACCCTGCCGGACGGCAGGACCCGCGCTAAATTCGGCCACGGCGATGCGATGCATGTGGCTGACATCGACCCTGACAGCCCCGGTCTGGAGATCTTCAATGTTTATGAGGAGGGCGAGCGCGCCCCCTACGGCTGGGCACTGCGCGATGCCGAGACCGGCGATGTCCGCTTTGGCGAATACGCCGAGGAGGATCTGGGCCGCTGCATGATCGGC
>OGFL01001665.1_pt1 | contig 14408 bp, 19 predicted proteins | sample 1570911 | NCBI WGS metagenome assembly OGFL01 (sample SAMEA2582050, study PRJEB24529) | metagenome | biome: Human gut stool | place: China | collected 2011 | reverse complement strand
CCAAATGCTGAACCAATATACGTTTCAATACTGGAAAATTGTACCAGTAAGAGATCTGGTGTTCTCCGCTTTCCTTTTTTATCCGAATAAGTACTGCTTCTTCTTTATCCTAATCTTCCACATTATTTATCAATCACATTACAGATATTTTTTCATCCTTTAATCTCATTAGCAAAACTTCTACATTTTCATTATATCTGTCTATTTTTATTGGTTTTTCTCCTTTTACATAAATAATTATGTACTCCTTTTCTATTATACTTTTGTGTTGCTCAACCTTTGTAATCTCTTTAAATTCAACTGTCCGCATTTTCTTTAGAAAATCTTTCTTATAAAGTTTGTCTTGTACTTCCAGTTGATCATACCAATAGACACCGCTGTAATAAAGCAACAGTAAATCTATCACTCCCAGCAACAGATACATCCAAATTTTCCCATCTCGAGTCAAAAATAATACAGTTGTAAAAAAAGTATAAATGCAGAAACCTATGATAGGCAATATTTTCCGGATAATCATTGGCTCTACGATGCAGTGCTCTTTCGTAGATGGAATCAATTCTTCTTCATCTATCCCCCTTTTTTTCAAAATAATTAGTAAATCATAAACATCTCCTTCTGCATCCATTTCATACTGGAATATCTTTTTCTCCCCCTGATAAAAGCGATATTGATTTCTTCTCTTTCCTACGCATCTTGTAATATCTTCAATTCTATATTTCCTTGTAATTCCTAATGCAGAACGGTAGATAATCTCTTGTGTGTCATATTCTATCTTCCATATGTATCCATATAATGTCAGAACAATTCCTAATACTGTAAATCCTATAGATACCAACAAACAAATCAACATAAAATAACAATTTTCTATCTGTTGTACAAATTCCCATTTGAAGATCTGACTTAAAATAAAAGCAATAGTTGTACAACCAAAAAATATTCCGCATGGTAATCCTACTTTCAAGATGCTGGGTGCTGTAATTATATATTTTTTTGTCTGCTTTCTGGATTTCTGCTTTTTTGTTACCTCAACGTCTTTCTGTTCCTTATATTTTTTCATAGCGTATTCAGCTATTCTTATGGATAAAAGAATGCTGATTACTGGTACAAGTTCTTTAATATTCATAGCTGGTCTCCTATCCCATTACTCCACAAATTTCTAACGTTTCTTCACCATCTTTATCGACCTTAATATTGTTGCTTAATATCGACATTATCCAATCATCACTGTTTTCTATTGGCAAAAAATCTTTTAACATATCTTTAATATATCCTTTTATATTTGCATGCCCTTTAATTACATATATGTCAGTTTCATACTCCAGCTGATTAGCAAGTAGTTCTTTACTATTTCCAACTATTGATGATTGAGCGTATTTTTTTAATAATTCTTTGTGTTTTAAGGCATACGAACTATCAACTCTTCGTCTGAGTCCGCTTGGAGTCTTCCCACTTGCTTTTATTTCATCTAATACTTTTTTTCTCGCATCTCTTGTCTTTGCATTTGCAGATATTTCCTGAGCAGTCGGTGTTTTTCCTGCCTTAGCATTTCGTATACTGGTAAATTTATATGCAATCCCACCAACAACACCACTAACCATCGCATCTTCTGCCACCTGTCCTATATCTATTTCCCCACTTTCTCCATACTGCTTCAACACACTGTTAATTCCTCCTCCAACTCCAGCCGATAATCCTACAGCTACTGATCCTACACCCGGAATCGCACTTACTCCTGCAACAATTCCGCCTTCAATAGCACTTCCAAAAAAAGAACCAACATTAAATTTTTTCTGTTTTCCTCTCGCAATATTTATCCCTTGCGATATTAAATTTATTCCTGCTCCTACACCTGCTCCAATAGTTGCTGTAGCCGTACTCTTTCCAGACTTCTCTATGCTTTTCGCTCACCATCTGGTTGAGGATATTGTACTGGTACGAAGTCCTTTCGCCATTTTCTTCTTTCCATGTACGGTTTCCAAAGGCATCATATCCATACGCTGTCTGTATCTGTCCGTCCTTTTGGATTTCTGACAGTCTGCCCAATGCATCATACCCATAGCTGATGATCCGGCCTCCCTCTTTTAGTTCGGAAAGTCGTATCTGCTCATCATAGCCATAGTGCACGGTTTTTCCATCTGTATACAATTACATTCCTTCAGGATATATGATATTTTTCCCTTCTTTTTCCATTCGTTTCATAAAGTTAGAAAAATGCTCACACATTCCATCTACAAAAAAGGCTTTTTTCTTTCCCCCTTCCACATATATTTTCATTCCTCCTCTAGTCACTTTCCCATAACTAATATCAGAAAATTTCCAATGACGTTTAAAAATAAATGCTTTCACCACAGTAATATCATCACCATCTACAATGATATCCCATACCCCTTTTATAGGAGCTACCATGAGTAAAAAACCCGGAATTATTACAACTAATATAAAAATCACCATAATTGGTAATGGGATGTCCTGATTTTCTACTTGAGCAAAAACCAAGGCACCAATGACTATTATCATTACTATAGTTCCCAATCCTGCAAAATCTAGTGGAGCTCGTACGACAAATTTTTTCAATGCTCCTGTTTTTTTCCTACTTTTTTTTGCTAATAAGTCCATTATTCCCGTTACAATAAATGCTACAATAAGAATTCTTAAAAAAAGCATACTCTTTCCTCCTACTATTCTAGGCATAATACAGCTTCTAGTTCCTCGTTTGTAATAGTTTTTAGCATTTTATCTAAAATTTGGTTGGTATATTTTTTTATTTCATTTGTTTCCGTTACCCATTCCTCCCCTTGATTATAAATATCATTTAATATACGTTTAAGTTCCTCTTTTATATTTATTCCTGGCATATAACTTGATTGTAAATCTGTAACTTTATCAATTACTTGCTGTGATTTTGTTCCAATACCGGTTTCCTGCATTTGCCTTCTCGCTTCACGCTGCATCCTTTTTGGATTTCTCTTTATATCCTTTACAACAGCATCAACAGCCGGACTGAATTTCAAACTGGCATAATGTTTTTGAATATATTCCTGCACCTCATAATCTTTTGGTTCTGCACCAAAGGTTACTTTTGCTACAGACAACTTACCGTCCTCGATACGCTCAAATACGCCTATCCAGAATGGTTCTTCAAAATACACCGTCAGTTTTCCATTTACTTTGTCCATAAGAATCCCTCCCAAAATAATTGTTGAACAAAGAATGGACAACCCGGAGGGGCAGGTTACTTACCCTATTTACATAGGACGGCTGGGCTACCTACCAGCTCTAGTACATTGCTGAATGTACATTGCGTTTTTATCTTTGTATTTATAATCAAGCCATATGGCGCGATTAACTTAGAATGTCAAACAACGATTTATCCTATTAAGACAACTGAAATTTTATTCTTTGTCGTTCAAAAGATTATTTACTCTTTCAACTGGAAATCTGTCTTCAATGTCAATTATTTCAAACAAATTTAGGGGTAATTCCTTCTCTCCAATCAGAGTAAGATATTCATTAACAGCTCTGCGGTCAATCATAATTTTCCCATGACCGGCCCAATGACGATTGCTCTCTCTCTTTTTCAAGCCAGAAATCCAATATTCATCGCCGTTTTCAATATCTACATAGTTAGAATAACCACCATTATATTTTTGAAAAGCATGGTCATTAAAGTAAATGGTTTTCTTGGTTTTTGAAGTTTTCACATATCCAATCCATGCTGGACCATCATCAGAATATCCTGTTTTTAGTTCAATATACATTAAATCTTTAATCATTTATATCACTCCTAAATCACGATTTATCATCCCACTTTATTTCTTCTATTCGACTGTCCATTTCTTGTTTCTCTGTCATTTTTTCCTGTTCATCAACGATATCGTAGCTCATATCAAGCATATCTAAAACTTTCGAATCTCTGACAGTTCCATCCATTGGAACTGCCAGCCAGTGTTTCTGATTCATGTACTTTGCCGGAGCAAGGTGATACATTTCGATATAATTGCTTATCATATCTGACTCTGCCTGAACTTCCATGATTGACATTACAGATTCGTCTGATTGATAAAAAATAGCATAGGGAATGTTATTTCTCTGGTTTTTAAAGATTGTGATCTGCTTTCCATTTTGTGTGATTCTCTCCGGGGTGGCTGGATATTGCTTTTTGATGTATTCAAATATTTCTTGTTGATTCATGAGAGGATTCCTTCTTTTTCACTAGTTCTTCTCTTTATTTTGTCGCAATTTTCCCCAGATTACAAGTATAATTTTTTATCTCTCCAATTCCATCAATTTATCACCCCATATCCCATGATGGAGGCATAATCCATCGCATAGTTTCTCTGCCGTACCTGATCACTGGAGTTTCCTTCCACTGTGTAGACTCTTCCACCTTCACATTTCTCTACAATTCCTACATGGTCCGAGTTTCCATCATGATCCCAGTCAAAAAAGATGATCATTCCGGCTGTCGGGGTTGTTTCACCACTCTGCCACTTATTCTTTCCCTGAAACCAGGACACTCCGTCACTGCACAATGAGAACTTGGGAACATTCCCACTCTCAATCAGACCGCTTTGATCTGCACACCAGCTCACAAAACAGGCACACCATTCTACCCGGCTGTCAAATCCATACCAGCTCCAGAACTTCTGACCGCCACTGTTTCCAAGCTGCCCCATCGCAACCGATACGATCTGCTGATTTCCAAACAAACCAGCAAACAGGCTGCCACCGGAATAATACCGCATCACATGCGGAACGTATTGAGGATCTCCGTAACTGCTCCATCCATGTGAAGCTGCCTGTTGCTGTGAAAACTGCAGGGCATTGGCTTCGGTGTAACCGCCTCTTTGCAATGCCCATCCTATGTATCCATTTCCATAGTTATATCCCTGCCATGCAAGTTTTAACTTGTCCATATCCTGTGGGCTGCTGCATCCTGCCTGACTGATACAGTCCGCAAAGGTTTGCACTCCAACCTCTATCGAATAATCCGGATCAGTAATAGAACCAGGAGTGTGTGGGAATCTGGTATTGTATGGACTTTCCGAACACTGCATCGGGTCTGTTCCCCTGCCTCCAGATTCCTGCATCATGATGGCCTGAATCGCAGATACATATTCCGGGATACCGTACTGGGAGGCATAGCGCTGGATGACGGAAGTATACGCAAGCACTTCCTCACTTAAGGATTCGGAACTTTCCGAACCACTGCTAAACGCTGCCCCGGCAATGATTCCGGCAATCAGGATAAACACTACAAGAAATGCCATCCCTCCTGCGGCAAACCATTTTCCCATTTTCCCCAGGGCGGCTGTTGCTTTTTGTATGGCTGCTGTAATCCCCTGCATAGAAAGCTTTGCCCCTTTTCCGGTCGTCTGAAGGACTGCTTCTCCCCTTTCTGCTGATGCTACTGCGGATTTTCTTGCCATCTGGACTGCTCTTGCTTTCTGCATCGCCTGTGCACCTTTTTCTACCTGCCATTTCTGCATGGATGCCTGTGTTTTTATTTTCTCCTGAGACAGCCCGGATACTTTTACCACTTTCGGTGCTGCTTTTACCTGTCGTTTACTGTTCTCCTTGGCAAGTGCTGCCTGTTCCGGTTTCACCTTAATTAATGTCTTTCCGCTTTCTGCCCCCTGCTCCATTGCTTCTTCGGCAGCTTTCGCTTCTTCCTGTCTGCTTTTTCTTTCCTTTATCTTTCGGTAGGTTCCCCCTGCAAGCTTTTTTCCACCTTGATATGTCATTTTCCCTCCCGTTCTTCCCGCCACACTCGCCGCACTGTACTGTACGGATTCTATTTTTTCAGTTCCATACTGTGTTGGGGAGTCTGACTGCCCACTGCTTTTCTCATGTAGTTCCCTTGGCTTTTCTTTTGCCTCCAGTACCGTCTGGCGAACCAGCTCTTTCGGAAGCCGGGCAGCCGGATTACGAATCTTCGGATTCTTATCCCTTACCCGTTCCTTGATATCTCTCATCCGGTCACCCTCTTTCCGTATCTTTTATCTCATCGGGCTGTGTCCCGGTGTTTCTTTTTTTCCTGCTGTTTCTGCAACTGCTCCAACTGTCTGATTGCTTCATTTACCAGTGGATGCTCGTTGTAATATGGCACAAGTTCCAAATCACCCCTGTCTTTTGATGACAACGGTAATGGATATTCCATATCCGAATAAATTGATTCCGGATCATGGATAGAAAACTCAATAGCCGGACACATATTGGCAGATGTTCTACAATACTTCTGGTACTTTTTATATGCCTCTTCCAACGTTCTGCATTTTGTATATTCTCCTAAATCATGGAACTCACCGCACTCTGCAGCATAAAAAGTTATCGTTACTTCTTCTTTTTTCTTCATTATGATTCTCCCGGTTTTGTTGTCATTAGTTTATAAAGGTCTGTATTCTTTGGGAACGTATTCTCAAATGGTACGATATTTCCAGAGCAACGGATCAGGCCACTACCAACCGATACATTTGTAATATAGGACAGTTGGTTTTCGGAAATATTCAAAAGAGCTGCCAATTCTTCCCTGTCTGTACTTGCCTGATTCAAAAGAATCAAAAACTCACTGTTTGCCAACATCAGTCTTGCAGTGTCCGATTTCAGAAGTTCCTCAACATTTTGGGTTAAACCTGTCACGAATCCATTGTATTTTCTGATTCTCTTGTACAGTCGGTAGAAGAAATTTGCACTGTATTCATAGCGGAATAACAGATAGAACTCATCGGCAAATATCCATGTCGTTTTTCCTTCTTTCCAGTTCTGAATTACCCTGTTGAAAATACTGTCTAAGGTAACCAGCATTCCAAGAGGCATAAGCTGTTCCCCCAGTTCCCGGATATCGTAATCCATGATCCTGTTCTTCTTATTCACATTGGTCGGCTGTGCAAAGGTGTTCAGGCTTCCATTGATAAAAAGTTCGGAGGATAATGCCAGTCCTCTTGCCTCTTCTTCCGGCTGTAACATCAGCTGTCGGTACATATCTTTCAATGTCGGAACTTCTCCGGTATAACCACTTCGGATATAATCCCGGTACACATCTGCAGCACAGCGGTCCAGGATCGACTTTTCTTTTGCTGACAGATTTCCTGCTCCAACCAACTGCTCGAACACAGACAGGATAAACTCCGATTTTTCAATCAGTGGATTCTTTTCATTTCCGTAAGCTGCGTCCATATCCATTGCATTCAAGTGATTGTCTGATGTCGCAGATACTTTTACAACCTGTCCACCCAGAGCCTCTACCAGTTTTGTAAATTCGGACTCCGGATCGAGGATCAGGATATCATCATCCGTAGCCAGTGCCAGATGCACAATCTCTTCTTTTGCTGAAAAGCTCTTTCCTGATCCACTGACACCCAACCGGAAACTGTTTCCATTCATCAGTTTCTTCCGGTCGGCTACCAGAAGGTTCTTGCTGACTGCATTCTGCCCATAATAGATACCTCCCGGCTGCAGGATTTCCTGTGTATGGAACGGGATTAAAACAGCCGTTGATTCCGTTGTCAATGTACGCAGGGCATTGATCTTTCGCAGTCCGTAAGGAAGCACTGTATTGAGTCCGTCCACTTGCTGCCACTTTAATGTTGCCATCTGACACAGATGCTTTCTTGCGATTGACAGAATCAGTTCCGTATCGGAATCCAGTTGCTTTTTGCTGTCTGCCAGATGTACCATTGTCAAAATCCCGAACATCATACGCTGGTCTCTGGTTGTCAGATCATCGAGCATTTCCTTGGTTTCTTTTCTCTGAAGTTCCATATCGTATGGTACGATTGCCGAGAAGTTATTATTAGCGTTCTGCCTTCTCTGCCAGTTGGTCACGTTAGTTTCCACACCAAGCAGTCGGTTCTGGATTTCCCTTACCGCTTCATCCGTAGGGACTGGCAGGATATCAATCGACAACATCAGATTCCGGCTGAAGTCACACAGTTCTGAAATCATGTCATCTTTAACATAACTTGCATAATCCTGCATATACAGGACTCTTCCGTACCTGTCACCGATTTTAAAATGGTCACGTTCAAATTCCATAGAATCCGGACACATCCAGTCCTTGAAACTTGTTCCCTTCTTGGCAAATTGTTTCAGATCAAATGGGAATGCCTGTGAGACATCTCCCTTGAAGAAGTCCCTGAAAATCTGGAGCCGGCTCTCTGCGTCCAGTCCTTCTGCTGTGGACGATAACTTTGCCAGATGTGTTACGATGTCTGTTCCGATACGTGCAAAATAGGTTCTTGCATCATCAATCGATCTTTTATGTACACTGACGGTCAGATACCGTTCCTGATAGATGCTGTTGTTTGTTCCTGTAATCTTAGACAGGAGCATTTCGTTGTATTCTTCCCGATAGTGGTCCAGTCCATCTTCCTTCATTGGAAGCAGGATTGATTTTTCAAATTCTTCTTTATTGATTCTCCGGTTATTGATGGTAATTTTGGCAGAAATGCCGGAATCCAGTGAATTTAAGAGTTCAGAATAATCCAGAAACATTTCTGTCTTATTGTCCTTACTCGCAATATAATAGTTGATATCTGTAAAACGATATGTTTTTGAGAATTTCGTTCCCTGTTGAAAAATTCCATCCGGCCAGATTCGCTGGATGGGAATTGCCTGTTGGACGGATTTCGGAACTTTGAAGCGTTCCTTATCCATCCGAAGTGCCTGACTTAAGGTTTTAATCAAAGGCATCACTCCTTCCCTTGCGTTTCTTTCTCTGTTTTGCTTCTGCTTTTTGCTCCCGCTCTTTTATGATTTCCGCTCCATCCTTTTGATTCTTTTCTCCCAGCGAGATGGTCTCCTGCATGCAGGAATAGTAGATATCTTCCGACTGAAACACCAGTTTCTTCGGATACAGCAATTCGGATTTGATCACTGCCCATAAAAACTGTTCGGCTGTCATACCATGATATTTGAAAAAGCCACAGGCAGCAAATGGAGCAGCACCAAGCACACACAGCCATCCGGTTATTTCCTGTCCGGTAATATCACGCATTCCAAAGTAAATCCCGAATTGCTGTAAGAATCGCAAGAACAGAACACACACATTGTCTCAGGTCCAGTCCCATAAACATGGATTCCTGATAGTCCCTGATTTCTTTGTTCATCTTTACTTCCATAAATTATCGTTCCTCTCCCCTGTTTTGTTTCTTCGTTTTCTGTGGTTTTTCTTTCGGTACTTCTATCCCGGCAAATCTACAGTGTTCCGCAACGCCTTCCGGATCAAATTCCGCAAGTCTTGCTAGATCAAACGCTACCTTCTGATAGGTTGCATATCCTGATCTTCCTGTTTCATTCAACACTTTTCCAAGTTTATGTTCCTTGATAAAATGAAGCATATCCTTGGTAAAATCTCCTGTTATAAAAGCCTCATTTGGCTCTAAGAACTGATAGGGCAGATTAATGGTTACATCTCCAAAATCTTCCCATTCTCTCCCTTCCTTATGGCAGAGTCCTACATATAAATTCCCATTGTTCCGATAAGAGCTCACTCGTATCGCTACTGTCTCACGTCCGAATTCCCAGTTATATCTTAATGTTTTCTTTGTATCCATATTTTTAACCTCCAAGTCCCATCATTTCTCTGACAATACGGTCAGATGCCTTAATTGCTCCAACCAACACCAGTAAATTAAATACCAGTTCTCCCACATAGTTCCACACGATTGTAACTGCACTCAGCTCTGTATCTCCGACAGCCGGAGGGCTTGCCGCATAAGCAGAAAAGATAATACACGCCAGTGCAATAATTGCCCCTTCCAGACATACGCCTATATATGAACGGATAAAATTCTTTCCGATGGACTGCGTGGGTTCTCCTGCAAATGAGGAAATCGGAATCGGGGCGATTGCCGTATACATATAGATTTTGAACATTCTGCCATACACTGTCAGGATCATTACAAATGACAATACAGTGATCAGCAGACTTCCAAGCAGTGTCACGATCCATAACGGGATAGATTCCAGCATTCCCACACTTTCGATCTTATCTACGATCTCTGTCGGCAGTTCGGTCACGCTTCCTACCATGCCGGAACCACTCATTACCGTGGTCACAATTCCCTGCACAATCGAAAACAGCGCCTGCATCAGCTCCATCCCATAGGTGATTGCCCCCTGCGCCAGTGCAAAGCGGATAAATGCTTTTAATACGTGTTCCGGTTTCTTAAGGTCCGTAAAACTCCCACAGGTTTTGATGATCCCGGCTGCAAAAAACAGCACCAGCAGTCCATAAGCGATGGCTGTCAGTGCATCATTGATATTGGTCATAATGCGCCAGATGCCGCCACCTTTAAAAGTTGCCGGATTTTCGGTAAGCAGCGTCCACAGTTCTGCCATCTTTTCACTCCATGTGGATAGTGCCGAGTTCAGATTCTGTACAATCCAGTTATCACTCAAAAACTCTCACCTCCCTGAACATATTTTTGAATGCAGGAGTACCTTCCGGCACTCCTGCTGTCTCCTGATATACTTTTTCAAAGAGGCTTACGCCATAATCAGATCCAGGATTTCTTTAGCGAACGTAATAATTACCCCTCCGGCCAGTGTCAGAAATCCATTGGCTCTCTGGCTTGGATCATGGCTTTTTAAGGACAGTCCTACCTGCACAACGCCAAACCCAAGTAAAATCAAACCGATTGCACGAATCAGGGAAAAAATAAAAGTAGACAGGTTATTGATAACGGACAACGGATCTCCGGCTGCGAATGCGGTCGTTGCTCCGACCGTTACGGTCAGTACCAGTGCCATATAAAGACTCATCCACTTTTTCTGTTTTCTCCCCATCGGCATCGGGGTTGTCATTTTTTCAGTTGTATTCTTTTTTGTTCTATTCTTTTCTCCTGTGAGAAATTTCTTCAATACACATCACTCCCATCCATCAAAAAACTGCTATTCACCAAGAATGTCCTCGGTAGACAGCAGTTCGTAGTCGTCTAATCTGTTAATGTCAATCTTTAGGTCGTCGTGAGCCAGTGGTGTTTTCGCATAATCATAAGGCGATGCACCACCGTCCTCTGTGTATCTGAAATTCACATGCTTTTTTAAATCATATTTATCGTCCATAATCGGACGCTCCCCACGAATAAACAAAATCGCTTTGCGGTTATCTAAAAGCCGTATTTCATCCGGTGTTAAAAGTTCCCTTCCAGTCTGCTGATAATTCACCGAATAGCTGCCGCTACGCCCTTTTGTCTGTCCGTAGGTATTGGTATCCAATGTCTCTTTTCCCAATAATTCCGAGACATACTTATGTCCTTCTTTTTCATTTCCACCCAGATATAAAAATTCATCGCAGTTACCGATAAGGCTCTCATACGAGTCTTTAAACAAGGCTTTCATCTGTGCGATGTTCTGGATGATGATACTGCAGGAAATCCCTCTGGAACGCATGGTTGCCAGAATCTTGTCAAAATCATCCGGCAAGGCTACGTTTGGCCATTCATCCATAATACAGTGTACCGGAATTGGAAGCCTTCCTCCGTACTTCCGGTCTGCCACATAATACAGTGTCTGAAACAGATTACTGTAAATCATGCCGACCAGATAATTCATACTGGTGTCCGCATCTGGAATACAGCAAAACAGTGCCACTTTTTTCTCCCCGATACTGTATAAATCCAGTTCGTCCGTACAGGTCAGATTGGCGATCTGTTTCAGATTGAACGCTGCCAGACGGACACCAACAGATATCAAAATCGACTTCGCAGTCTTGCCGGCCGCCTGCTTGTAAATCGCATACTGCTTGACCGCAATACTCTCTGGGTCCCGCATTTCCAGTCTCTCAAACAAAATATCCAGTGGGGACTGGTAATCCTCATCATCTTCTTTTACCTGTGCACTGCCAAGCATTTCCATGATCATCGGGAAGTTCTGTTCTTCCGGTGGTGCCTCATGCAGCAAATACAGCATAAGTGCCTGTAAAAGTGCAGTCTCGGACTTTTCCCAGAACGGGTCTGAACTCTGCGCTCCCTTCGGTGTTGTGTTGCGGATCAGGTTATTGATCAGCTTCAGTACATCCTTATCATCCCGGACATACGCAAACGGGTTATAACACCAAGAAGTCTCCGGATTGATTAAATCAAAAACCCGGACTTCGTATCCATTCCGTTCCAGAACACCTCCTGTTTTGCGCAGAAGTTCCGCTTTCGGATCTGTGATCACCATCGAGCAGTTGCACTGCATGATGTTCGGAATCGCATAGGTCCGGCTCTTTCCTGCCCCGGAACCTCCGACTACCAGCACATTTAAATTTCGTTTATGCTTATAGCCATCCAGTCCCATGCGGAAATGCTGTGTCAGAAGCAGATTCTGGGTGTACTGTTTTTCGCAGTAACGTCTGCAGATTTCGGACACATTGCCCCATTTTGCGGAGCCATGTTCCACGCCTCTTCTATAATTTCTTTTTTGGGATTCATAAATACCAATGCCTAAGAAATAGGCTGCTGTGAATATCAGAATACATTGGAACGTATACGGTGTATACGTGATAAAAAACGGCTGTTCGAGTTTTTCGCTCAGCGTTTCTAAGATTTGAATAAAATTCTTATCCGGTGTAATGGCACAAGCGGTAATCGCTGCCGCCCACCAGACAAATGGCAGAAAGACAAGATACAGAACCCAGTCCTGCTTTTTTGTACTTATCTCTGCAAGTCAGATTCTCTTTTCTTGCGTGGCTTTTCTTCTGGATGTCCCTGTCCTTCTTTCTTATGAAAGGAATCCACTCCCGGTATCAGTGAGAGACTTCTGCCGTTGTCCCACTTAACACCGAGCTGGCCTGCATCATCCACATACTGCACAGTTCCTTCCAGTCCCTGCGGCATACCCGCTTCTCCGTCCATCGAATCCAGACAGATTCTTGTTCCTGCCGGATACTGTTCTCTAAGTCTTGCCACTTTTTCTCTTGAATAAATGACCATTCCATCACTCCTCTCTCTACCAGAACATGTGTCTGGTGGTATTCGGTCTTGCCACCTGAAGGATGACTTTGTCAATCCCGTCACTGTATCTTCCGGCCGCAAGATATTTACTTCTGAGTCTGTTCAGTGCCTTACGGATCTGCCTTTGTTCCCCGGCTGTAATCTGCAGTCGTTTCTGGGCGAGGTCGTATTCACTTACTTTTTTCAGAAGAGCTTTCGTTTCTTCCAAACATTCATCCTGCTCACTCTGTGTCTGCAGCTCATCATTCAGTGCCACCACGAACATATTTTTCATAATGTTATCCATCTTCAAATAGTATTTTGTCATCTGGCTGACCTCCTTTTTTATTACACCAACCATATCACAAGACCTCAGTAATAGCTACTCCAACCGTCCAACTTTTTCACTTTTATCGTTCCGGCTGGCTCTTTGTTTTTTTCTCTTTCCCGGACGGCTTTTCTGTTTTGGATTCCGGTGTTTTGATCGGATCTGCAATGGCAAATTCATCGGTTGTAAACTCCTGTTCCTTCGCCCCGAAATTACGCTCCACATGGTTTCGGATGGTGTAAGAAGCCTGACGGATATCATTTAAGAAGTTTCGAAGTTCCTGCGGATCTTTCTTTCCATATTCCTGCATCTGTGCAATACGCTCCAGATTGAATCCGGATACATCGATCCCATAACGTCTGGCTATCACATAGGCTGTACAATACGCCTGTGCATTCACTTTTTGTCTGCTGTAAGTTCCGGTATGCTGGTCCATCGCTGCACATGCTAGTTCCCGGTTCAGTGCATGGAAGGTCGTCACTTCACTCATCCCATTTCGGATAAAGACAGTCCGGTATCTGGAATTGTACTGTGCCTGAATTCCTTCCGGCAGGGTATCTTCAATCTGCACACGTACCGGCTGATCTTTTAAGACCGCCTCAATCAGTTCCGGCAGAGTTCGCTGTGGTCGTTCTTCCAATGGTTTCCCGGTCATCTGGCTGATATCAAATGCTTTTCCAAGCGTATATCCCCTTCTGGTTTCCCCATCCTTTTCATATTCGGTGGAGATCATATAAGTCATGCCATGCTCCCCGGCTCTGACCGAACGGTGTTCTTCCCTCCAGCGTTCATAAGACCTTACCACTTTGGAATCCGGCCTCTGTCCATAGATCAAAAGTAGATTCGGGGTACGCTGGGTATTGCACTCTGCCATAAAATCGAGAAATCCCTTTAGTTTTTCTCCCTTCTGGAACACGTCCTGTGCCTGTGCATCTACCTCGGCCCATACTTCTTCCCTTTCCTGCTGTTTCTTAGCTGCATATTCTTCCTTGGTCAACTTCTGTTCTGGAACCTGCTGTTCTTCCGTTCCACCTGAAATCATATTTGTTAAATCCATATACATTACCTGCCTTTCGTTTTCATATTCTTACGTTTCTTCCGTCTCTCTCTGGCATTTTTCCGTCTGTCTGGTCTCCTGCGTTTCTCTTCCTGTTCCTTAC
>OGFL01001657.1_pt1 | contig 14503 bp, 15 predicted proteins | sample 1570911 | NCBI WGS metagenome assembly OGFL01 (sample SAMEA2582050, study PRJEB24529) | metagenome | biome: Human gut stool | place: China | collected 2011 | reverse complement strand
TTTTTTATTCTTTCCAAATTGCAATTTCTTTAATATTACTAATACATTTTAAATATATTCTTCCACAAGTTGTACAAATATAGGAAACATCATCTTCATTTTCTATTAATTCATGTTTTAAAGGTAAATCAATTTCATTTCCTTCTTTATCTATTTTAAATTCTTCTTTAATAACACTTTTTTTATAAATTATAAAAAATCCACCACACTTATTACATATCCACATTTACTTTACCTCTAAATTAAAATATTTTTCAAATTCTTCAAAATTAGAAAAATTTAAAGCTTTTGTATAATAATAAAATTCATTTTTAAAACTTATTAAATTTGTATTATCAACATTCCAATCATCTAAACCACCTAATATAGCATTAAAATATTTTTTATAATTATTACTATCTTTATCAAAATATAGAAAAAGAATATTTTCAACAACTTCAATTTTTGTAGAAAATATAAAAAATTTTTTTTCTAATAAAATTTTCTTTATTTCATTTATAGCTAATTTAATTGCTTCTTTTTTATCAAAATCCAAAGGAGTTTTCCTTATAATAATCTCATCATCAAATTTATATACAAAGACTTCTCTATCTTCTTGTGAAATTCCAAATTCTTTAATCCAAGAAGTAGGAAGAATAATTCTTGTACTAATATTTCCTTGTCCTGATTTAGTAAATGATATATTTAATATAGAATTTAGATGTAGTTTTTTATAATTAAATGCTGGTTATTCAATAGGGGTATCAAATTCAGTAAATTCATTATAATTCATCGTGTTGATAACTTTTTTTACATATCTCTCTTTCTCTTCGGAATAGTTAATAAGTCCTTCAGCAACAATTTGAGGTGGTTGATTTTCACGAAGTAATTTTCTTAAATTTGTATAGGCTTTATTTCTAGAAAAATTTAAAACAAAATCTGAAACAGAACCTTTTACACTATCATATTTTTTTAGATGAGGAACAAATCCGTTTTCTCTAACTCCTTTAGCAGGTATTCTTGGCTCATTTGGATTAGTAGACCACATACCAAATAGATTATTTCCCTCTTTAAAGAATCTAGAAGTACCCCAACCACTCTCTATAGCTCCTTGAGTTAAAATCAGTGAAGTAGGATAAATAATAAGACGAGAATATAGTTTCTCCCAGTCCCCATATTCAACTCTATATTTCTTAAAAAGATTTTCAGCGTATTTTTTTTCCTCTTCAGAAAGAGTAGTTTTTTGAGAAAGTGTTTTAGCTATATTTCTGTTATTTTCTATCTCAGCATTAACAACCTTTATAGAGGGAAGTAAAATATCTACAAAAGTATCTTTCTTTTTTAATGGGGATAGTTTGCTTAAATCAATATTAATTTTAGTAAAAACATATAGTTCATCTGAATCTTTCCATTTTTTTATATCTTCTAAACTATTTACCTCTATCTTTTTATACTCAACTTTTGGAATAGAAGATTCTGCATAACTTATAATATTTAGAGTAAAAATAAGAATACAGATAAAAATATTTTTTAATTTCATAATAAAACTCTCCTTAAAAAAATAGTCGGTTAATAGTATATCATATTTATCATAGTAAGTAAAGAATTTTTTATTCGTAGAATTTGAAATAATCGTAGTTAATTTTTATTAATAAAGTCCTATAATTAACGTTATATATAAAATATTTTAAGGTGTTTTTTCAAAAAAATAAATCAAGAATAACTTTTATTTAAAGAATAAAGAGTAGCTAAAGCTTATAAGATATTAAAAAACACCAAATCTCTCTAAATTATAAAGGAAGTGTTTTTTATATTTATTTTCGCCAAGCTACTCTAAATATTCTTAACAATGTCTGTTATTCTTGATTTATTTTTTAAAAAATTCTAATATGTAATCCTCTACCCCTATTTCCATATCCATATTACCACTCTTAATACTATACTCTAAATATGTTAATTCTTTTAATTTTTTCTTTAGAAATTCTGTTTCAAATAGTTCAATATTTTTTAGCTTCAAAAAAAGAGTATAAGGATGAGGATAGCCTCTTTCAGTAAGGAAAAATTCTTTAATCTCTTCAAAAATTCCCTCATTAAATTTTTTATAAGAGAGATTTTTGTTTATAATACCATTTTGAGCAAGTGAAGAAAGTTTTAGATATAAAATTATTTCATCTCCTATTCCATATATAAAATTAGAATGTAATTTTTCTTTAGCTATAAAATGGAGTAAATCATCTTTAGCTTTAGAGGTAATAAAATTTTCAATAAGAGTCTTTAAATTAAAGTCTTCATTGATAGATAGGAGAGGTTTTATTTTATCTAAATTAAAAGTTTCTCCATCTAAGAAATTTTTTACTTTTTCAGCTTCATTTTTAACTTTGAAAAAGTCATCTCCCACTAATTCTACAAACTTTTCAGCTTCATATTCAGAAATATTTAACTCTTGCTGAAGATAGAAAATTATAGCTTTTTTTTCATTCTCTTTTCTATAACATATAATTTCTGCTATCTCTTTGAAACTATCCAGTGTTTTTTTAGGAATTGGATTTTTTATCTTTCCAAAGTCATTTAAGAACTCTTCATAAATTATTATTATCTCTTTTTGTGTAAGATTATACATCTTAAGGGACTTTGCTATTCCCTCTAAATTTTTAAAGCTCTCTACCCTCTTTAGAATTACTAATTCTTTTGGAGAGAAGATTGAGTTTGTAGATACAGAGTCAAAAAATTGAGTAACCTCATCTAATGAGGCATCAAAAATTTTTTCTGGAATAGAGGGGTTGTTACTTTTAATCTCATCTAAAATTTCTTCGTATTTTATCTGCAAAGGAGCAGTATCTCCGTGTAAAAAATATATCATAAATCCACCTTTTTAAAAATCAAGTTTATATTAGATGATATCACAAATTCTAAAAAAAGAAAAGAGGAAGAATAGTCAACTAGATAAAAATTTGCTATAATTATAAAAAAGTAAATTTAAATAGAAAGAGAGAGTAAAAATGAAAAAAAAATTGGGGAGATTCTTAGTAAATTTTCTTTATGGAGTATTGTGGTTAGCTCCTATATACTATTTTGCTAGAGATTTTTTTGAACTATCAAGTTTTGAAATTTTAAAGGAAAGTTATATTCAAGAGATAATATCTTTTTCTATAAAGCAGGGATTTTACTCTACAATTATGGCTTTAATAGTTGGAATAGTTCCAGCTTATTATTCTGCTTATAATAAAGATACTCTATCAAAATTTATACAGGGATTAGTCTTTATTCCATTTTTCTTTCCTGTAATATCGATAGTTACAATTTTTTCAGTTATATTTAACCTTCCAATAATTAAAGAATTAAATATACTATACACACTGAAGGGGATAATAATAGCTAATGTTTTCTATAACTCTCCTATATTTGTAAAATATATAAGTGAAGGTTTAAGAAAAATTCCAAAAGAGCTAGGAGAAGCTATGAGAATAGATGGAGCTAGTGCCTTGACAATTTTTCTTAGAGGGCAACTTCCTCTTATACTTCCACAGATATTTAGAGCTTTTATATTAGTATTTACCTATTGTTTTTTAGGGTTAGGAATAATTCTTTCACTGGGAGGAATAAGATATTCTAATATAGAGGTAGAGATAGCTAATACATTGATGGGGGGAGCGGATTTTTCTAAGGCTATGCTTTTAGGAGGATTACAATTTATAATACTGTTAGTTTTAAATTCTTTAGGAGTATTTGTAAAGGAGTATGAGATATCAGGAGAACAAGAAAAGAAAAAACTCAATCCTATATTTAAAATATACTCTCTAGTATATATGGTATTTCAATATGGAGTTGTAGGATTATCTTTTATATTTTCATTTATTAATCAGTTGACAGGAAAATTTTCTATACAATCCTATTTAAATCTCTTTTCTCCTGAATTTAATGAGGAGTTTGGAGTAATAAAAGGGGTAGTAAATTCTTTTGGAATATCTGTAGTTGTAAGTGGAATAACTGTATTTACTATCTATCTGATTATAAAAAATTATAGTAGGTTAACAGACATAATCATATTTTCTAATATGGGAGTGTCGGGAGCATTTCTAGCTATAACCTTATATTATATGAATATCCTATTTGATATTCCTCTTATTATACTTTTAGGGATAGGATATCTCATAGGAGCTATACCAATTGGTTACTCTTTTATGTATCAGTATGTAAAAAAATTTCCTGTTGATATATTGGAAGCTTCTGAGTTAGATTGTAAAAATTTTTATCAAAGATTTAGATATGTGGAGTTTCCAATTTTAAAAAATATTTTTATCTCCTCTTTTCTCCAAGTTTTTGCTGTGATATTTGGAGAGTTTACTGTGGTATATACTATGCAGTTAGGAGATATAATACCTATTGCTTCCCTTGTAAATTATTCATTGGTAAGTAGTAAAAAATATATGGAGAGTTCTGCTTTTTCATCTATTGTTTTGTTTATAGTTTTAAGTGCTTTTTTATTAGGGGAGTATTTTAAAGAAAAAGAGTAAAAATATTTATAAATCAAGAGTAATTCAGAAATTGCTCTTGATTTTTTATATAGTGTAAGTTATACTCAAATTAGAAATATAAAAATATTAAAGGAGAGTCAGATGATAAAATTTGCAATAATAGGGACAAGTAGTATAAGTGAAAAATTTATAGATGCATTAAAGAGTACAGAGGGGTGTGAAGCTTATGCTCTTCTTTCGAGAGATGAAAATAAAGGAAAGAGATTTGCTGAAAAGTTTGGAATAGAAAAAATATATACTAATATAGAGGAGATGCTAAAAGATAAGGATATACAAGCTGTATATATAGCTTCTCCTAATGGAAAACATTTTGAGCAAGCAAAACTTTCATTGGAAGCAGGGAAAAATGTAAAAGAGTTTGATATATTAAAAGAGATAGCTATAAAAAATAGAGTGGTACTTATGGAAGCAATGCGTCCTACTACTAATCCAAATTTTAAGTTAATAAAAGAAAACTTATATAAGATAGGGGCAATAAGACAAGTGATGTTAAAATATTGTCAATACTCATCAAGATATGATTTATTAAAAGCTGGAGAAGTTACAAATATCTTTGATAAAAATATGTCTGGAGGAGCGCTATATGATATAGGAGTCTATCCATTATATTTTACTTTAGCTATGTTTGGAGAACCAAAAGAGTATATGGGAAGTAACTATCTATTAAGTAGTGGTGTAGATGGTTGTGGAACAATTATTTTAAAATATCCAGATAAGATAGGAGTAATATCTTATTCAAAAATAACAGATGAAAAAACTCCATCAGAGATAATAGGAGAAGATTGTTCTATTGTTATAGATAAGGTTTCTACTGTAAAAGGAATAACAATTAAATATAGAGATGGTAGAGAGGAAAAGATAGAAGTAGATACCTATACAAATGATATGAGATATGAGATAGAGGAGTTCGCAAAACTTATAGAAGAGGGAAGAGTAGAATCAACTTTAAATAGTTTTGCTACTTCAAGAAAATGTGTGGAGATAATGGAAGCTCTTGCTAATAGATAATATCATTATTTAAGGAGAAATATGTGGGAGATATTAAAGAGATTAGTAAAGAAAGAGAAGAGAGAAGATAAAGGGATAAAAATTAGAGAGAGAAAAGTAGAAAAATCAGATGAGGAAACTCTATTGAGAAAAAGTATAAGAGATTTGGAGAGGAGAGAGGTAGAGAGTGTAGATACCTCTCTTTTATCTAAAGGATATAAAATAGACTATTCCTCTCTACTCAATGAGGAACAGAAAAAAGCACTGCTCTCAACAGAGGGACAATATCTAGTGATAGCTGGAGCAGGTTCTGGAAAAACTAGGACAATAGTATATAGAACAGCTTGGTTGATTGAAAACGGAGTATCAGAGGAAAAAATTTTAATGGTAACATTTACTAGAAAAGCTAGTGAAGAGATGAAAGAGAGATTAAAAAATATTTTAAATGTAGAAGAGCTAAAAACAGTAGTAACTACATTTCACTCTTTTTGTGCTAGACTTATTTTTAAATATAAGGCTCTTTTTGAAGTAGATAATCTAAATATAATGGAAGAGGGAGAAAGAGAAAAGATTCTCTTAAAAATAGTAGAGAGGTTTGAACTAAATAAAAAATACAAAGGAAAATTTTATGATATTGAAGAGTTATCAAATAGATTAGAAAAATTACAAAATGCAAGGTTGAGATTAGAAGATATCTTTCCTAAAGAGCATATAGATGACATTATAAAAATTAAGTCCGAATATAGAAAATATAAAAAAATAAAAAATGTTTATGAGTATGATGATCTGGTTGAGATAGTCATAAAAAAATTTAAAGAGAATAGAGAGTTTTTAAAAATTATAAGAGATAAGATAGATTATATTGTAGTAGATGAGTATCAGGATAGTAATTTAGCTCAAAGAGAACTGCTTAAACTTCTTGTAGGAGAAGATAAAAATCTTATGGTAGTAGGAGATGACTATCAAAGTATATATGGATTTAGAGGAGCAGACTTTACTAATATTTTAAAATTTGGAGAGGATTTCCCAAAAGCAAAATTGATTAAGCTAGAGAAAAATTATAGAAGTAGTGAGGAGATAATCGCATATACTAATAGAATTGCTAATAATTTTAAAATTAAATATAATAAAAAAATCTATGGAACAGGAAGAAGAGGGGAGAGAGTACATATCAACTCATTTAAAGATGAGGAGAAAGAGGGAAGATATATTTGTGAGAAGATTTTAGCTTATAAAGAGAAGTTTCCCTTTGAGGAGATGGTGATACTATTTAGAAATAAATATACAGTAAAAGTGATGGAAAAGTTATTGATGGAATATAAAATACCATATTATAAAAAAGAGATGGAAGAGAAAAGAGGAGTAGCCCTTTACTCCTTACACTCTTCTAAAGGGTTGGAATGGGAGATAGTTTTTATACCTACACTTTTAGATGGGGTATTTCCTAGTAGTATTGAAAAAGAAAATCTTGAAGAGGAGAAAAGACTTTACTATGTAGGGTGTAGTAGGGCAAAAAGTTTTTTACATCTAAGTTATCCAAAATATCACTATGAAAAACTTGGATATTTTGATAAAAAATCAAAATTTTTAGATTACTAATAGAAGAAAATAAAACAAGGGAATGTATTTTTTTAGAAAATGATAATTATTAATATAATTAATATCTTTTTTCATAAAAAACAAGAAATAATATATATAATTCTCAGTATTTCTTTTCTTGACGGAAATGTTTGAAGTATTATATAATATTTAAAGAAAAGATAAGTAAAATTTTAAGTAGAGGGAAACAAGTGAAATTCTTGTACGGTCCCGCCACTGTAATGAGGACGAAAGTACATTAGCCACTGAGGAATTGGGAAGGAGTACAAGTAGGTTGAATCAAAGTCAGGATATCTCGCTTAAAATATTTAACTATCCTGCGTGGACGGGAGGAGAAAGAAAAATGAGATATAAGTATAGTAGATAATAAATAAAAAGTAAGTATCTATTCAGTTGATAATTCTGAATTAAAGAAAGCTAAGATGAGTTGATTTAATTTCTTTTCATAAATTGCACAATTCTTGAGCTTTCTTTTAAGCTTAGCAAATACTTTTAATATCTATTATACTTTTTTTATTTATTGAGGTGAAAAATGAAACATAGAAATATAATGGTAGTGGGGACTTCATCTGGAGCTGGAAAGAGTATGATAGTTACAGGGCTATGTAGAACTTTAACAAAAGATGGGTATAAAGTATCTCCATTTAAATCTCAAAATATGGCACTTAACTCTTTTGTTACAAGACAGGGGCTAGAGATGGGAAGAGCTCAAGTGGTACAAGCCTATGCCTGTGGAATAGAACCAGAAGTATATATGAACCCTATACTTCTAAAGCCTACCACAGATAGAAAGATTCAAGTGATAGTAAATGGTAAATCTATTGGGAATATGAGTGGAATAGAGTATGGGAAATTTAAAACCTCTTTAAAGCCAGAGATAATGAAATCATATAATTATATCAGAGAAAACTATGATATATCAATAATAGAGGGAGCAGGGAGTCCTGTTGAGATAAATATTAAGGGAGAGGATATTGCCAATATGAAGATGGCAGAGATGGCTAATGCTCCTGTGATACTTGTAGCTGATATAGATAGGGGTGGAGTTTTTGCTTCTATATATGGGACTATTATGCTTATGGTTCCAGAGGAGAGAGCAAGAGTAAAAGGAGTAATTATAAATAAGTTTAGAGGAGATGTAAATATATTAAAACCTGGACTTAAAGAGATAGAAGAATTGACAGGAGTTCCTGTAATAGGAGTAATGCCTTATAGTAATATAGATATAGAAGATGAAGACAGTGTAACAGAGAGATTTAAGAAAATGAAAAATAGAAAGGGAATAAATATCTCTGTAATCAAATTAAAACATATATCTAACTTTACTGATATAGATGCACTAGGAATAGTAGAAGATGTAAATATAAAATATATTACTTCTGCTGATGAGTTAGGAGATGAAGATATTATAATTATCCCTGGAACTAAAAACACCATAGATGACTTAAAAGAGATAAAGGATAATGGAATAGCTACTGAAATAATAAAAGCTTCTAAGGCTGGAAAAATTATAATAGGTATTTGTGGTGGATTTCAAATGATGGGAGAGAAGATAAAAGACCCATATGGAATAGAGAGTGAGATAAAAGAGATTCCTGGACTTTCTCTATTGGAATTGGAAACAGTGATGGAGAGAGAGAAAAATACTTTACAATATGAAGGTAGACTTATAAATACATCTGGATTGCTTGAAGGACTAGAGGGAGAAAAGATAAAAGGATATGAAATTCATCAAGGGGTAACTTTAGGAGAGGAAAGAAAGGTTACAGCTGATGAGAGAGTAGTAGCAGTTGTAAAGGGAGAAAATATCTTTGGAACATATCTACACGGTATATTTGACAATGAAAAAGTAACTAGACATATACTCAATAAGGTAAGAGAGAAAAAAGGTATGGAGTTACAAGCTCAAGGAATATCATTTGATGAGTATAGAGAGCAAGAGCTAGATAAGCTTGAAGAAATTTTTAGAGAAAATATTGAGATGGAAAAAATTTATAAAATATTAGGTGAGTAAGATGATTTTTATAATGAGATATAGTATAGCATATATAATGGATTTAATATTAGGAGACCCACACTGGTTTCCACACCCAGTTAGATTTATAGGAAAACTTATAACTTTACTTGAAAAATTATTGTACAGATTTAGCTGTAAAAAATTTACTGGGGGAGTATTGGCTATACTGACTATTGGAATAACTTTTTTAATATCATTTTATTTAGCTAAGTTATCACCTATACTGGAGATATTTTTTCTATATACTACATTGGCTACTAAAAGCTTAGCAGATGAAGGATTTAGAGTTTGTAAAGTTTTAGTAGAGGGAGATATGGAAAAGGCTAAAAAAGAGCTAGCTTATTTGGTAAGTAGAGATACAAATAGTATGGACGTTACTCAAATAGTAAGAAGTATATTGGAAACAATAAGTGAGAATACAGTAGATGGAGTTATTGCTCCTATGTTCTTTGCCTTTGTAGGAAGTTTTTTTACTATTGAGGGAGTATCTCTTGCTCTTCCTTTTGCTATGGGATATAAGGCGATAAATACTTTGGATTCTATGGTAGGATATAAAAATGATAAATATATTGATTTTGGAATGGTATCTGCTAAGATAGATGATATGGCAAATTTTATTCCTGCTAGAATAGCTGGAGGATTTATTATTCCAATGGGAGCTTTTTTATTAAGAATGGATTATAGAAGTGCTTGGAGAATATTTTTTAGAGATAGACTAAACCATTCTAGCCCAAACTCTGGACACTCTGAAGCTGCTTTCGCTGGAGCATTGGGAGTACAATTTGGTGGAAGAACTAGCTACTTTGGAAAATGGCACGACAAACCTACTATTGGAGATAAATTAAAACATTTTGGAATACCAGATGTAAAAAGAGGAATTAGACTTCTATATGTTTCCTCTTGGGTGGGACTTGCTACATTTATAATTTTATCTCAATTAATAGGAGTGATTATCTAATGATAATAATTATAACAGGAGCATCACATACAGGAAAAACTCTATTAGCCCAAAACCTACTAGAGAGATATAAGTTTCCTTATCTATCAATAGACCATATAAAGATGGGATTAATAAGAAGTGGAAATATAAATCTAAATGCAGAAGATGATGAACAACTTACTCCATATCTTTGGGGAATAGTTAGAGAGATTATAAAAACAGCTATTGAGAATAAACAAAATCTAATAGTTGAAGGTTGTTATGTTCCTTTTGATTGGGAGAGAGATTTTGATAGTAAATATCTAGAGAATATAAAATATTATTGTTTAATTATGAGTAAAGAGTATATTGAAAAGAATTTTGATAAGATAGTTGAGTATGCCAATACAATAGAAAATAGATTAGATGATTCCTATTGTACAAAAGAATTTCTTATAGAGGAAAATGAGAAAAATCTAAGAGAGTGTCAAAAATATGGTTGTAAGTATATTTTAATAGATAAAGAATACAAGTTAGATATTTTATTCTAAAATAAGTGAGGTAATAAAATGAGTTATATATTAAAAGAGGTAGTATTGAGAACAAATAATACTCCAGAAGGAATGGAAAAAATTTCTCAACTTTGGGGAGATATACTCTCTAAAAAAATCTCTTTGCTCCCAGAAAATAAAAATGAATTATTAATTTCGAAATATAGTAATTATGAGAGTGATGAAAATGGAGAATATGATTTAACTATAATGAGAAGAGAATTAAAATTCTTATTAAAGTTAGATGAGAGAGTAAAAAATAGAGAATTTATAAAATATGAAGAGATAGATGATAATATAGAAAATTGTGCCAGAAAAGTTTGGAATAGAGTATGGGAAGATAAGAAAAATAATAAATTGAATAGAGTATATATTGAAGATTATCAATTAGATATCTTGCCAATATTTTCACAAGATGGGAAATGTCATTCTATCTTATATATAAGTGTAAAAGAAGAAAATACTATAAAGATAAGAAAATATAAATCTTCTGATTGCCAAGAGATAACAGAGCTTTTTTATAATACAGTGCATAGTATAAATAAAAAAGATTATACTCAAGAGCAATTAGATGTATGGGCGACTAAGAATATAGATATAGAGAAATGGGATACTTCTTTTTTAAAAAACTACACAGTTGTTGCTGAAAGTAATGGTATAATAGTTGGCTTTGGGGATATTGCTGAAGATGGATATTTGGATAGATTATATGTGCATAAGGATTTTCAAAGAATAGGAATAGCTACAATGATTTGTGATGAGTTAGAAAATAAAGTAAAAGGAAAAATAATTTATACCCACGCTTCTATAACAGCAAAACCATTTTTTATTAAAAGAGGGTATAAAGTTATAAAGCAACAGGTAGTAGAGAGGGAAGGTATTCTATTAGAAAACTATGTTATGGAAAAGAGGTAGAATAGATGGATTTACACGGTGGAAATATATATAAACTAAAAAGAGAGGGAAAGGGGGAGCTATTAGATTATAGCTCAAATATAAATCCCTTAGGAGTACCTGAAAAGTTTAAAAAAAGTGTGATAGAAAATTTTGATATATTAGAAAAGTATCCAGACCCAGATTATATAGAACTGAGAGAGAGTATTAGAAAATATAATAACATAGATATAGAAAATATAGTAGTAGGAAATGGAGCTACAGAAATACTTTTTCTATATATGAAGAGCTTAAAACCTAAAAAAGCCTTTGTAGTAGCTCCAAGTTTTGCTGAATACAGAAGAGCATTAGAGAGTATAGATTGTGAGATAGAGTATTTTATATTAGATGAAAGAGAAAATTTTAATTTGAATGTAGAAAAATTTATAAATTCTATCCCTCAATGTGACTTAGTAGTAATATGTAATCCTAATAACCCAACAGGAAATTTTATATCTCTTGAAAATATCCAAAGAATAAATGAGGAATTAAAAAAAAGAGATATAAAACTTTTTATAGATGAAGCTTTTATAGAATTTATAAAAGGTTGGGAAAAACTTACAGCTGTAAATTTGAAGGATAGTAATATATTTGTAATGAGAGCATTGACAAAATTTTTTGCTGTACCTGGGTTGAGATTAGGATATGGAATAAGTTATGATAAAGAGATAATGAAAACTCTTCCTAAGTATAAAGAGCCGTGGAGTATAAATAGTTTTGCTGACATAGCAGGAAAAACTATGTTATGGGATAGAGAGTATATAGAAAAAAGTGAGAGTTGGATAGAAGAGGAAAAAGTTTGGTTTTATAATGAAGCTCTAAAGATAGAGGGAATAAAAGCATATAGGACTAACACAAATTTTATTTTGATACAACTTTTAAATAAGAGCTCTAATGAAGTGAGAGAGAAATTGATAGAGAGAGGAATAGTTGTAAGAGATGCTTCTAACTTTGTAGGACTAAATAATCACTATATTAGACTTGCTATCAAAGATAGAGAAAATAATATGAAGGTATTAAAAAATCTTGCTGAGGTGGTAAGATGAAAGGATTTATGATAGCTGGGGTAAGTAGTGGTATAGGTAAAACTACTATATCAATGGGACTTATGTCGCTCTTTGAAAATGTTTCTCCATTTAAAGTTGGACCAGACTATATAGATACAACATTTCATCAATTTGTAACAGGAAATAAAAGCTATAATTTAGATTTGTTTATGATGGGAGAAGAGGGGGTAAAATACTCTTTCTATAAACATCATAAGGGAATCTCAATAGTTGAGGGAGTGATGGGACTATACGATGGAATAGACCATAGCTTAGATAATAATAGTTCAGCACATTTAGCTAGAGTATTAGATTTGCCTGTTATTTTAATAGTAAGTGGTGGAGGAAAAAGTACAAGTATAGCTGCTGAGGTACTTGGGTATAAGATGTTGGATAGTAGAGTCAAAATAGCTGGTGTAATAATCAATAGAACTACTGAGGCTATGTACAAACATTACAAAGAGGCAATAGAAAAATATACAGGGGTAGAGTGTATAGGATATCTTCCAAAAGATGAGAGTTTGAGTGTGTCAAGTAGACATCTCGGACTTCTACAAGCTGAGGAGATAGATGACTTAAGAGAAAAATCTAAGCATTTAAAGGGGATTTTACAAAAGACAATTGATGTAGAAAGACTTTTAGAGATAGCAGAGTTAGGAGAAAAAGATGGTATAAAAAATCCTTTTGAAGAATTAAAAGATAAGTATAAGGGATTAAAGGTAGGGATAGCTAAAGATAAAGCCTTTAGTTTTTACTATAATGACAATCTTGAACTGATGGAGGATTTAGGAATGGAATTGATTCCCTTTTCTCCTATAAGTGATAAAGAGATAACAGAGGTAGATTTATTATACTTTGGTGGGGGTTATCCAGAAAACTATGCCAAAGAGTTATCTAGTAATATAGAAATGATAGAGAGCATAAGGGAGTTCCATAATAGAGGTGGGAAAATCTATGGAGAGTGTGGAGGATTTATGTATCTTACCTCTGGAATAAAATTGCTAGATGGGAAATATTTCCCTATGTGTGATATTATAAAATGTAGTGTAGAGATGAGAGATAGATTAGATATTTCTAGATTTGGTTATATATCTCTTTATGACAAGGAAAAAGTTTTAGGAAGAGGACACGAATTTCACTACTCTAAAATATATGATATAAAAGATGATAGTAGAGAGTATAGAGCTATAAAACCTAATGGTAAAGAGTGGAGCTGTGTCTTTAAAGAAAAAAATTGTAGAGCTGGTTATCCACATATACATTTTTTTAAAAGTTTAGATTATTTATATGAAATAATAAAAGGGAATAGATAGTATGGAGATTAAAATATTAAATTATAATTTTTCAATTTGTAAGGTAGAGGATTATTCACAAGTTAAATTAGATAAGGAGTTCTGTTTTATTGGAAAAACAGATGAAGTTTTAGCAAAGAAGGGTTATATAATAAAAAGATGATTATAAAAAGATTAGGTATCGAAGATGTAGAATTTTTTTTAGATTTAAGATTAAAACTTTTTTATGAATTGCAAGAGATAGATAAAAATGATGATATTGAAAATTTAATAAACTCCACTAAGGAGTATTACCTAAAAAATATTGATAAGAGTTTAATAACTTACGGGATATTTGAAGAAAATAAAATAGTAAGTATAGGTTCCTTATGCTTATTTGAAAGGATACCTTATATGGAAAACATTTCTGGAAGGGAGGGATATATATTGAAATTTATACTTTACCAGAATATAGAAAGAAAGGCTATGGAAAGCAGATAACAGAAAAGTTAATAGAGCATTCTAAGGAAATAGGAATTAAAAAATTATGGTTAAATGCAAGTGAGGAAGGAAAGAGAATTTACCTTAAACTAGGATTTAAAGAGAAAAATAATGAAATGGAAATATTTATATACAGGCATTATGATATCAAAAATATTTGCAGAG
>OGFL01001652.1_pt1 | contig 14521 bp, 14 predicted proteins | sample 1570911 | NCBI WGS metagenome assembly OGFL01 (sample SAMEA2582050, study PRJEB24529) | metagenome | biome: Human gut stool | place: China | collected 2011 | reverse complement strand
AACAGACGGTCATGGAGCTGACGGCGGCATCCACGGTGACTTCGGCGCTGATCACCCTGCTTCCGGGAGACACGGCAACGCCCATTGCGGAGAAAATGGCGGATGTCAGCGGGTATCTGCTGGTGGTTCTCTGCGCCATTTATCTTGAAAAATATCTAGTGACGATTACCGGATATGTGGCATTTACCTACCTGATTCCGATTGCCTGTGGCTTGTGGATATTCAACCTGATTTTTGCAAATGCCACCTTGCGAAAACTGGCAACAAAACTGGTGGTGTTTGGCTTGGCAATCTCCTTCGTGGTTCCGGCCAGTGTAAAGATTTCTGACCTTATCGGAGACACCTATCAGGCCCAGATCGAAGCTACCATTGAGGATGCCAGGAACACACAGAATATACTGGAAAACAGTGGCGTGGCGGATGATGACGATGACACTAATGCGACGGAAACACCTGGAATCGGAACAACAGAAGTTCCTGGAACTGTTACAGGTAACGTGCAGGAGAAGGAAAGCAATAACTCAGGATCTGTCTCAAACATTTTCGACTGGGCAAAAGACGCTATTTCCGGCGCTAAAGATTCAGTGACAAATGTTGTGGAAAACGTGACGGTTTCTACCGAAGAACTGGTGCAGAAAGTGGAGAATTCCTTAAATCATTTTATTGAGGCAGTGGCTGTGATGATCATTACTTCCTGCGTGATCCCGATGCTGGTGCTGTTACTGTTCTTCTGGATGGTGAAGATTGTGTTGGATGTGGACCTGAGTGGAGCGAAGATCAAGGGGATGCTGCCGGAGCGGAGGGAATAGATTGTAGAAAAGAGGGGAAGAACATGAAATACCTTGCACACATTGATGGGGACAGAGAGCAATCAGTAAAAGAACATTTACAGGGAACCGCAGAGCTTGCAGAAAAATTTGCTGCAAAATTCAGGAAAGCGGACTGGGGATATTGTTGTGGGATGTTACATGACATTGGAAAATATTCCGCGGAATTTCAAAAGAAGATCAAAGAAAATCTGGATATCCGGGTGGATCATTCCACTGCCGGGGCGAAGGTCTGCGAAAATTTAGATGGCTACTATTGGCTTCTGACTTACTGCATAGCAGGGCATCATGCAGGGTTGCCGGATCTGGGACGAGAGGGATTGCCGTCCTCTTTGCTGGGGAGACTTAAGAAAAGGTTGTGCGATTACAGTGCGTATGAAAAGGAAATAGAAATCCCTCAAATTACCACACCACCCATTGCCATGAATCCGGAAAAGGATCCAAACTTTGCGCTGAGTGTATTTATTCGCATGCTGTATTCCTGCCTGGTGGATGCCGATTTTCTGGATACAGAACAGTTTATGAACAACGGAACGGTTCAAAGGGATTCCGGAGAGAACATGGATGTTCTTTTGGAAAAATTGCAAAATTACATAGCAAAATGGCTTATAAATCGGAATGATACTACGATTGATGGAAGACGATCTGAAATTCTCCGGAACTGTCTGGAAATGGGAAAGTCCTCCAAAGGATTGTTTCAGCTTACGGTACCCACCGGTGGTGGCAAAACTGTGGCTTCTCTGGCATTTGCGTTGCAGCATGCGGTGGAGAACCATATGGACCGTGTGATTTATGTGATTCCCTATACCAGTATTATCGAGCAGAATGCGCAGGTGTTCAGGGAAATCCTGGGTAGTGAAAATGTGTTGGAAAATCACAGCAATGTAGACTATGAGAGCTCGGAAGAGTTCAAACCCATGCAGTTGGCGGCGGAAAACTGGGATAAACCGGTGGTGGTTACCACAAATGTCCAGTTTTTTGAATCCCTGTATGCCAATAAGTCCTCCAAATGCAGGAAATTACATAATATAGTAAACAGTGTCATCATATTCGATGAAGCGCAGATGCTTCCTGCGAATTATTTGAAACCGTGCATGGCAATGATAGAGGAACTGTTGCAACAATATGGCACGAGTATCGTGCTGTGTACGGCGACACAACCGGCATTACAGCAGTTTCTGCCTGAAAAGTATGTTGCCCGGGAATTATGCCCACGGAGAGAGGAACAATTTCGATTTTTTGAAAGGGTAACCTATCAGAATATTGATACCATCACGGAAGAGGAAATGGCGGAGAAACTACAGCAGGAGTGGCATGCACTGTGTATCGTGAACACGCGAAAAAGAGCACAGCGGCTTTACGAACGGCTGCAGGGAGAGGGCGTTTATCATTTATCAACCACCATGTATCCGGCGCATAGAAGACGAGTGCTTGCGGAGATTAGAGAACGTTTGGATGACAAAAAAGGAAAAAAATGTATCGTCATTTCGACCAGTCTCGTGGAAGCCGGAGTGGATCTGGATTTTACTTCGGTATATCGGGAACTAGCCGGTGTGGATTCCATTATTCAGGCAGCAGGACGTTGTAATCGAAATGATAAAAGAGGAAAGGAAGAGAGCATTGTCCGCATCTTCCAGTGGGAAGACAAGGAAAGGGTATCCGGACAGCGGCAGCAGATCGACACGACGAAAAATCTGCTGGCGGAGGGCAGAGATATTACTGCACTGGATAATATCACAGAATATTTTCGGAGACTATATCGCATCAAGGGCGAAAGCCTGGATATAAAGAAAATATTGGACAAGTTCAAGGACGGAAATTATCAATTTGCAACAGTAGCCGGAGAATTTAATCTGATTGAGGAAAATACAGTTACGGTATATATCAACAGAGAACCGGAAGCGGAGGCTCTTTTGCAGGAAATTCGGCAGCAGGGACTGACAAAGAGCCGTATGCGAAAAGCAGGGCAATATTGTGTAAGTGTTCGGAAAAAAGGGGAATATGAGAAACGGAATATGTTGTTTGAAGAAATGCGTGATGCGGGGATGGTAGAAGCGGTAGACCCGGATGCGCAGGATTTTTATGTGCTGACGCAGGAGGAACAATACCGGGAAGACACCGGATTGAAACTGGAAGTGGAATTGGGCGGAATGATGATGGTTTAATATTGCAGGAAATGGAAGTGGCGGTACACGATGGAAAAGTGTACCGCTACTCTTGTAAGTTAATGAAAATTACAATTATTTCAATCCACAGGATATACCTGACATTGAAAGTATAACATATAATTCAAAAAAATCTAATAGTTTTAGCGATAATTTCAATTGAAATTATCATTACGAATAAAAATAAGCATTGCAAATATATTAGACTTGTAGTATAGTGAATTTGTCAGATAAATACAGATAAACTAAAATATTGTCATATCATATCTGCGAAAAGACAGTATTTTACAAAGGGGGTATTATTGTCAGACAGAAAATAGTACTACAAAGGAACAGTAAACGGGAACAGCGCTTTAATTGTGGAAAGAAGGTGGAATAAATGGGAGTCGGAGTAAAAGTAAATGTATGGGGAGACTATGCATTGTTTTCGAGACCCGAACTCAAAGTTGAACGCTACAGCTATGACATCATCACGCCCTCAGCGGCACGCGGTATTTTGGAAGCCATTTACTGGCATCCGGGAATGCGGTGGATCATCGACAAAATCTATGTCAAAAACCCTATCCAATTTACAAGTGTACGACGAAATGAAGTAAAAAGCAAGATCCTGGCAAGCAATGTATTGCAGGCATACAACGGTGCAGACAAAACATTGTATATTAGTACGAAGGAGGACATTGTACAGAGAGCATCACAGCTGCTCTGCAATGTAAGCTACACCATCGAAGCTCATTTTGAAATGACAGAGAAAGCCAACGCTTCTGATAATCCCGGAAAATTTAAGGACATTATCATGAGACGGCTGCGTAAAGGAGAATTTTATTATATGCCATACTTCGGTTGTAGAGAATTCTCGGCGCATTTTGCTCTCTGCGAGGAAGAAGAAATTCATACCGCCTATGATGTAGTAGAAGAAAAAGATCTTGGCATCATGCTGTTTGACATGGATTACAGTGATCCGGAAAATATCCAGCCTATGTTTTTCCGGGCAATAATGCGTCACGGCGTGGTGGATCTGAGAGATTGCGAGGTGCTGCGATGATACTACAGGCACTGGTAAAATACTATGAAAATCTGGCAGAACAGGGGAAAGTATCCAGGTTGGGATGGTGCCATGCGAAAGTGTCCTATGAAATCAATTTGTCTTCGGAGGGGGATATCATAGGTATTACTTCCCGAAAAATAGCGGATATGCGTGGTAAGAAAGTAGTCTGGGTACCGGCAAATCTCGTCGTGCCGGAGATGGTGACCAGATCTTCCGGTGTGGCAGCTAATTTTCTGTGCGACAATTCCAAGTATATGCTGGGTATTGACGCAGATGGAACGAACTCACGTGTAGTGGATTGCTTCCAGGCGACGAAAGAAAAGCATGGACAGATTCTGCAATCTGCACAGGGAAAAACAGCCCGGGCAATTTTAGCCTATTTTGAAAAATGGGATCCGCAGAAAGCATCAGAACATCCTGTGATTCGGGAAAACTGGGAAGAATTGACAGAAGGCGGCAATCTTATTTTCTCTGTGGAAGGGCAGGAAGCACAGGAAGATCCGGAGATTCGAGACTGTTGGGAAAACTATCGGGCGCGGAATGGTGGAGAAGATAACGGCATTTGCCTGGTTACCGGTAAAAAAGCCGAGATATCACGAATCCATAAAGCAATCAAAGGGGTACCCGGGGCACAGTCCAGCGGAGCGGCGCTGGTATCATTCAATGCACTGTCATTTGAGTCTTATGGAAAGGAACAGAGTTATAATGCGCCGGTGGGAAAATATGCGGAATTTGCATATACCACGGCACTGAATTATCTGCTGTCCCAGCGGGATTACACCTTTTCCCTGGGGGATTCCATGATCGTGTACTGGGCAGAAAGCGGTAAAGAGCAGTATCAGAAGTGTTTTCTGAATATGTTTAAACCCACGAAAGATAATCAGAAAAAACTGAAGGACATTTTCGATAGCCTGAAAGAAGGCACCAGGGTTTACTTAGAAGATGCGGAGATGGATCCGAAACAGAATTTTTACATACTGGCGCTGGCACCAAATGCAGCACGATTGTCGGTCCGTTTTTTCTATGTAAATTCGTTTGGGAAAATCATACAGAATATAGCAGACCATTATGAGCGGCTCAAGATTGTAAAACCGGCATGGGAAGAACAGGATTATCTGGGGATTCGTGACATGCTGAATGAAACCGTGAATCAGAAATCAAAAGATAAGACACCGGTTCCGAACATGGCAGCCCTTGTATTGCAGGCGATTCTGTCGGGCGGACGATATCCGGCAAGTCTGTATACCTACACACTGATCCGCATTCGGGCAGAGTGCGGTAACGTGAACTGGAAACGTGCTGCTATCATCAAAGCATTTTTGATCAAAAATTATAATTGTATGAAAGGAGAAAATCTCATGGGATTGAACGAAGACCGCAATGATATAGCCTATGTATTGGGAAGATTGTTTTCCGTATTGGAAAGCATACAAAAAGAAGCAAACCCGACAATCACTACGACAATTCATGACCGCTACTTTAATTCCGCATGTGCTACGCCGGCAGTTATTTTCCCGGTGTTGCTCAAACTGAAAAACAGCCATATGAAAAAGTTGGAACGGGATAAAGGCGGAGCGAAAGTCTATTACGAAAAAGAAGTTGGGAAAATTATGGGCAAATTTGACGATTTCCCGAAACGCTTATCCCTGGAACAGCAGGGGCAGTTTGCACTTGGCTACTATCATCAACAGCAGGAAAAATATAAAAAAGGGGAGGACAAATAAATGAGTGAAGCTATTAAAAACAGATATGAGTTCGTAGTATTATTTGATGTGGAGAACGGTAATCCCAATGGAGATCCTGATGCGGGCAATATGCCAAGAGTCGATCCAGAGAGCGGACTGGGCTTGGTAACGGATGTCTGCCTGAAACGTAAGATCCGCAATTATGTCGAGACCGTAAAAGAGGATGCTCAGGGATATAAGATTTACATCAAAGAAGATGTACCCTTAAATCGCAGTGACAGAGAAGCCTGTGCGGATATGGGAATCACCGAAACGGATGATAAAAAGGTGACAGAGGAACTTAAAAAGTTAAAGAAAAATGATCCCGGTGTAGATCTTAAATTGAAGGATTATATGTGCCGGAATTTCTATGATATCCGTACGTTTGGTGCCGTAATGACTACTTTTGTAAAAGCATCGTTGAACTGCGGTCAGGTGAGAGGACCCGTGCAGATTGGATTTGCCAGAAGTATCGATCCGATCATCAGCCAAGAAGTAACTATCACCAGAGTTGCCATCACCACAGAAAAGGACGCGGAAAACAAGAATACGGAAATGGGTAGAAAGACCATCGTTCCTTATGGACTGTACCGGGCAGAAGGCTATATTTCCGCAAATCTGGCGCGGAAAGTAACCGGATTTTCCGAAGACGATTTGGAATTGCTATGGGAAGCAATTCTTAACATGTTCGAGGTAGACCATTCTGCAGCGAGAGGCAATATGGCAGTGCGGGAACTGATTGTATTCAAGCATAGCAAAGAACTGGGAGACTGCCCGGCTTATAAATTGTTCGATGCCGTAGAAGTAAAGAGAAACGAGGGCGTGGAATATCCCAGAAAATATCAGGACTATACGGTTACCGTTCACGAGGAACAGATTCCTGATTCCGTGGAAGTAAGAAGGATGAATTAATGGAATATGCAGAAGATGATTATCTCATGATATCAGGGATCCAGCATTTCAGATTCTGCAAAAGACAGTGGGCGCTGATCCATATAGAGCAACAGTGGGCTGAAAATGAACATACGGTAATCGGTGAATTAATGCATAAGAAAGCACATGATCCATATCTTACCGAAAAAAGAAGAGACACAATCATAGCGAGAGCATTACCCGTGGCGTCCAGAGAAATGGGCGTCACGGGTGAGTGTGATGTGGTGGAATTTCACAGATGTGAGGATGGAATCCGTCTGCATGGGCACAGGGGCAATTTTTCGGTATATCCGATCGAATACAAAAAGGGAAAACCGAAGATCACAGAGGAAGACAAATTACAATTAGCTGCGCAGGCAATGTGCCTGGAAGAAATGTTTTCCACACAGATTCCGGAAGGTGCACTGTTTTACGGAGAGACAAAACGGAGGGAAATCGTGGAGATCACGGAAGAACTTCGCAGCAAAGTGCGTGAGATGTTTCAAGAAATGCATCAATATTATGAACGGCGGTATACACCGAAAGTAAAGATGGGAAAGCACTGTACTTCCTGCTCTTTAAAGGAGATTTGCATGCCAAGACTTGCAAAAACCGGTTCTGTGAAAAACTATATGGATCAGGTACTTATGGAGGAAAACGTATGAAAAAATTATTGAATACGTTATATGTTACTTCCGAAAACAGTTATCTTGCTCTGGATGGTGAAAATATTGTAATTTATGATGACAAGAAAGAATTGGGCAGAGTTCCGCTGCATAATCTTGAGGGAATTGTATCATTCGGATATCGGGGAACCAGCCCGGCACTTATGGGTGCCTGTGCAGAACGAAATATTTCTCTGTGTTACATGACTCCCCAGGGAAAATTCCTGGCACGGGTCACCGGGAAAGTGCGGGGTAACGTGATTCTGCGGGAACAACAGTATGCCAGCAGCAAAGATGAACAGGTGGGATTGGAGATTGCTCAAAATTGTATCCTTGGAAAAGTACATAATGCCAGGTGGGTTCTGGAGCGGGCAGTCAGAGATCATAGTATGCAGATTGATGCAGAGCGGGTAAAAAAGGCATCTGAAATGCTGAAAAATTCTCTGATGTTGATTCAGAATAGCACATCCAGGGACGAACTCAGGGGATATGAAGGAGAGGCAGCCAGTATTTATTTTAGCGTGTTTGACGAATTGATTCTGCAGCAGAAAAAAGATTTTACATTTCAGGGCAGGAATAAGAGACCGCCTCTCGACAAAATGAATGCGATGCTGTCTTTTGTGTATACGTTGCTGACGAATACGGAGGCATCTGCACTGGAGTGTGTAGGACTGGATCCCTGTGTTGGATATCTACATACAGAACGCCCGGGCAGAGTATCTTTGGCATTGGACATGATGGAGGAACTGCGATCCGTGCTGGCAGATCGCTTTGTGTTGTCGTTGGTAAATAAACGGATGATCACAGCCAAGAATTTTACCCAAAAGGAAAACGGTGCGGTTCTCCTGGATGATGATGGACGAAGACTGATACTGACGGAGTGGCAGAATCGAAAAAAAGAAACCATAACACATCCCTATTTGCAGGAAAAGTTGGAATGGGGCATGGTACCCTATGTGCAGGCAATGCTGTTGGCGCGGTATCTACGTGGGGATCTGGACGGTTATCCTGCATTCCTGTGGAAGTGAGGTGCGATATGTTAGTATTGATCACATACGATGTCAACACAGAAAATGCGACCGGAAAAGCGAGATTACGCAAAGTGGCAAAACAATGCGTTAATTATGGCAGAAGAGTTCAGAATTCTGTGTTTGAATGTATTTTGGATAATGCTCAGAGCATTGCATTGAAGGCAACACTTGAGGATATTATTGATACAGAAAAGGACAGTCTTCGATTCTACTATCTGGGTAATAAATATCAGACCAAGATTGAACATATCGGGGTAGACAGAGGAATCGCCCCGGATCAGACACTGATTTTGTAACTGATGCGAAAGCCAAGCATACATAAAATGCCTGGGGGATTCGCACCTTATAAATTATGCGATTTATTGAAATAACATACAAAGATATTTTTAATTAAAATAATTTGTTGTTAAGATTAAATATTTTAGACAATTTTTGCTGAGAGAAAAGAGAACTTTTTGGCGAAAATTGCTGTCGCTCCCCTCGTGGGAGCGTGGATTGAAATCAAAATGAGAAAGTAAAGGGTTGTCTGCGACAATGTCGCTCCCCTCGTGGGAGCGTGGATTGAAATATCAATCAACTCAACGCTGATGAGCGAGCTTCGGGTCGCTCCCCTCGTGGGAGCGTGGATTGAAATCTCGTTGCCACAATCGGAACAGATATATACATCGTCGCTCCCCTCGTGGGAGCGTGGATTGAAATTATCGTGACTTGTTCCCAGAGGGGAGCTTGCAGAGTCGCTCCCCTCGTGGGAGCGTGGATTGAAATTTCTATGCTTCCATGAGCTTCCGCTTGCGGATCAGCGTCGCTCCCCTCGTGGGAGCGTGGATTGAAATTATCAAGTAGCTGTCTTGCTCTTGCTCTTTCATCGTCGCTCCCCTCGTGGGAGCGTGGATTGAAATGACTGTGTAAGTGCTTCGATGATATACTGCTGCGTCGCTCCCCTCGTGGGAGCGTGGATTGAAATATACCATTCTGGGTACTTCTTCTTGGCTTCGGCAGTCGCTCCCCTCGTGGGAGCGTGGATTGAAATACATCTGCCCGGCTGAAATGGTTGTCCTCGTCCTCGTCGCTCCCCTCGTGGGAGCGTGGATTGAAATCGCCGGAACGGACAATGAAGCACAGGGGGGGAAGGTCGCTCCCCTCGTGGGAGCGTGGATTGAAATTTGCTGTCTGGTTTTCATTTTTCTCCAACTTACAGTCGCTCCCCTCGTGGGAGCGTGGATTGAAATTTCTTGGCTTCGGCAAGGCTCAAATCGGATTTATAGTCGCTCCCCTCGTGGGAGCGTGGATTGAAATTCATTTTGGAATGGACAATCGAACCCATGAGGAGTCGCTCCCCTCGTGGGAGCGTGGATTGAAATATCAATGAATAGGACAAGACCGAAGCAGATAGTGTCGCTCCCCTCGTGGGAGCGTGGATTGAAATATCAATGAATAGGACAAGACCGAAGCAGATAGTCGTCGCTCCCCTCGTGGGAGCGTGGATTGAAATTTATGGGCTTGCTCTGGTGTGATATGCTCGTCCTCGTCGCTCCCCTCGTGGGAGCGTGGATTGAAATATACCATTCTGGGTACTTCTTCTTGGCTTCGGCAAGGGTCGCTCCCCTCGTGGGAGCGTGGATTGAAATTGGCGAAATCCACGCACGAATATATCCGCTTGACGTCGCTCCCCTCGTGGGAGCGTGGATTGAAATTTTCGTCACATAGGCCAGTGCTTGCCCTATGCCGTCGCTCCCCTCGTGGGAGCGTGGATTGAAATCTTTGCGTACTGGTTTGCCAACCTGTCACCAACACGTCGCTCCCCTCGTGGGAGCGTGGATTGAAATCTGCTGGACAGATGCATTACTAAGCAGAACATCGTCGCTCCCCTCGTGGGAGCGTGGATTGAAATGTCCGGTGTTGTTGCAATCGTAAAAGGTGCAGGATAGTCGCTCCCCTCGTGGGAGCGTGGATTGAAATATAGTTGGATGACAGGTTTTCGGTGACTTTTTAAGTCGCTCCCCTCGTGGGAGCGTGGATTGAAATTTCTGAAGCTCCTCCGATAATATCTTTTCCTCCAGTCGCTCCCCTCGTGGGAGCGTGGATTGAAATATGCAGTGTATTCCCGGAATGGGAGTACTGACAGGGGTCGCTCCCCTCGTGGGAGCGTGGATTGAAATATTTACCTGATAGATGTTGATTCGGTCTTCGGAGTCGCTCCCCTCGTGGGAGCGTGGATTGAAATCTACCATGGCTTACACTACTGCTCTACGCGTGCGATCGTCGCTCCCCTCGTGGGAGCGTGGATTGAAATAAAAAGAGCAGGCAGAATGTTTATCTGCACAGGAAGTCGCTCCCCTCGTGGGAGCGTGGATTGAAATTTCTGTCGCCACAATACCGGATAAGTTGATATCTGTCGCTCCCCTCGTGGGAGCGTGGATTGAAATTTTGCATTTACGTTTGTTTTTGCACGATATTGCTTTGTCGCTCCCCTCGTGGGAGCGTGGATTGAAATAATTCCTTTTCTTGCTTGGATGGAATCGGCGGCTTGTCGCTCCCCTCGTGGGAGCGTGGATTGAAATACAAAATCGTTAATATCGATTGCGTACTTGTCTGGTCGCTCCCCTCGTGGGAGCGTGGATTGAAATTAGATGTTGCTACGGGTAACAGCAAGACAGCAGAAGTCGCTCCCCTCGTGGGAGCGTGGATTGAAATTACGGTACTCAGAAGTTGCAGAAGCATATTACCATCGCTCCCCTCGTGGGAGCGTGGATTGAAATACACAATACTGTGGATAATCGTCCGGTACTGCGGTCGCTCCCCTCGTGGGAGCGTGGATTGAAATCTGCGCAATGAATAAAATATTTTGCCCCGTTGTACGTCGCTCCCCTCGTGGGAGCGTGGATTGAAATTACCGGGGTAGCGTAAATGGCGTGCAAGCCAATTGTCGCTCCCCTCGTGGGAGCGTGGATTGAAATCGGTTTCCGGCTGTACCTTAGTTGCAGCATCGGCGTCGCTCCCCTCGTGGGAGCGTGGATTGAAATGATGCTATCACCGAAGAGGTTTCCGGAGCCGGTGGTCGCTCCCCTCGTGGGAGCGTGGATTGAAATATGTATGAGCCGGTATTTATCAAGACACAGGCAAGTCGCTCCCCTCGTGGGAGCGTGGATTGAAATCCTGGAGTTAAAGAGCAGCTGTGCCTCATCTATGTCGCTCCCCTCGTGGGAGCGTGGATTGAAATAAAGTAAGCCTTGACTGGTTAGTAACTGGAAAAGGTCGCTCCCCTCGTGGGAGCGTGGATTGAAATTCCGGAAAATAAAGGTAAATCGTCCGGGTCAGGACGTCGCTCCCCTCGTGGGAGCGTGGATTGAAATATCAAATTCACATCAACGCATCTGTCCAACTGCGGTCGCTCCCCTCGTGGGAGCGTGGATTGAAATCGCGGGGTTCCAATAGAGGTCTAACTTGCTTACGCGTCGCTCCCCTCGTGGGAGCGTGGATTGAAATGCTTCCAAGATCTAAGTACTGTATGGATGAGGCTGTCGCTCCCCTCGTGGGAGCGTGGATTGAAATATCTGATGTTAGACTGCGGACTCCGGCGTCAGGAAGTCGCTCCCCTCGTGGGAGCGTGGATTGAAATATTTCTGTCTTCATCCGGACTGCCTCCAATCTGTTGTCGCTCCCCTCGCGGGAGCGCGGATTGAAATGCACGGACGATGGGGATAATCTGTTTTTTCAACATGGTCGCTCCCCTTGCGGGAGCGACCATTGAAATAGAAAAGACAATCGTATATCATGTACTATGTGATTACATAGAAGGAGGATATCTAATTGAGTAAGACGGTTAGGCAAAGTGATTGGGCAACGGAAACGCATATGGAAGCCCTATTTTGGAGAAACGGAATGACACCGGAAGAATACGAGATGGAAAACAGATATTTGAGTAAAAATTTTTATAAGCAAAAAGATGGAAACTATATGCCACTTTGGATGCAAGAAGAGAACATGAAAGCATAATTAGTTCTTTGGATTTTTTTATTTACAGACAAGAAATACTTTATATTGAAATCAAAACAGATTGTAATAATTTCTTATACTATTCTATTTTATGTCTGATATTGTACAACATGTTGATAATTACAATATCTTTTAAAGTCAGTTTTAAGAAAATCTATTTATATTTCCTACGTAACAATTTGAATTTTTAATGTTATGTCGCATGGCTTTGTGTAAATTTGTGTATTTCGCTATTGATTTTGTGTAAGATTGTGTATAATATAAAAGGAGAAAAGAATGCATCCACGAAAGAAAACAATTAAAGAATTGGAAAAGAACGGTTTTATTTTTAAAAGACATGGAGCAAGTCATGATTTGTATTTTCAACCGAATACCAAGCAGACAATTCCTGTAAAACGTCATGATTTTAATGAAGATGATATGCGCTATATCTTCAAAGAAGCAAATATAGAAGGAGGCAAATGACATGCAATACACATATACCGCAGTTATTACTGAAAAAGATGGCACTTTCTATGCAAAGGTTCCGGATGTGGACGGGTGTATTACTACAGCATCGACTTTGGCAGAGGCGATTGCCCTTATTACAGATGCATTGAATCTTTGTCTTGTTGGTCTGGAAGATGAGGAAATTACTCCGAATGAGCCTACACCGCAGTCAGAGATTCCTCATTTACCGACAGATATTCTTACGATCATTCAGGCAGACACTATAAAATATCGTAGCATGACTGACACCAAGGCAGTTCGCAAAAATGTCTCGCTTCCGGCATGGATGTCCAAACTTGCCGATAAGCGAGGAATCAATTGCTCCAAAGTATTGCAGGAAGCACTTACCGCTAAACTTTTATAACTATAGAAAATCAGTATTTTTACCAAGGAGGTCCTCCCCATGTCCCACCCCATCCAATCCGAAGCCCATCTCACGACCTTCGAAGCCATCAGCATGATCGTCGGCAACAGCATCGGCACGGGCATCATTGCCGTTCCGTATCTTGCCACGAAGAACAGTATGCTGGATGTCGTGTGGATGGTATTGATTGCATATTGTGTGAACGTGATTCTGCACCTGATCATTGCCGAGTTGTCCTATAACAACGGTGGCGTCCAGCTGGTAAAAAGTTTCGAAGGAGAGCTGTTCCACGGCACAATGAAACAGATCTTCAGCTGGGGCGTATTTATTGTCTACGGGCTGGCCATCATGATTGGTGTCAGCGGTAATATCAACGGTGGCGCCCAGATATTTGTGAACTGGTTCGGGATGCCCTTCGTGGCGGCGCAGATTTTGTACTATGTGATCGCCGGAGTCGTGGTGTTTATCGGCATGAAAGCAGTAGGAATCGCGCAGAAATACGCAGTCATCGTCCTGATGGGAATCGTTGCGGTGATGACGGTGGGGACTTTTCTGCATCCGCTGAATACATTGCAACGGGCAGAGTTCCACTGGAACAACCTGTTGGCGCTGTACAGCATGGTGGTATTTGCCACTTCGGCCAATCAGGCGGTGATTCAGGTGGTGAAAGGTCTGGATGGCAACGCGAAACAGATCCGCCGCTCCATTTTCATCGGTTTTGGACTTTCCTCAGTGTTTGTCCTGATCGTAACGGGCACGGTTCTCCTGGGAACCAAGGGAGCGCTGGAAAAAGAACTGGCATACATGCAGTTGGGAGAGAGTATCGGTACCTGGGCGATGATCCTGGCAGGCGTATTTTCCCTGTTTGCTTTACTTACCACGTTCTGGAGCAATACTCTCGCCCTCCGCGATGTGGTTCATGAGCAGATCGGCAGCGGCAACCGCATCAGCTGGCTGATCGCCACAGTTCCCTGCATTCTGTTTGCCGTGTTTGGCGTGAACAGCTTTATCGTTCTGACCCGGATCATGAGCGGTGTAGTGGTACTGGTGAGCATCATGCTGGTGCTGACATACGGTAAATCCAGAAAAAATGCGGGCAGCAGTCCTATCTGCGGTGTGATCGGCACGGTGCCTTTTCAGGTGCTGATGGTGATTTCAACAGTACTTTCTGCAATAGGAGCATTGATCCCGTTGAGTTAATCCCCAAAAAGAAAAGAGATTCTTATGTATACTTCCAAAAACTTTCAGATTCGGGACGAAGAGACTTTTTCTCTTTGCATCCCGACGGACAGAGATTATAAAA
>OGFL01001624.1_pt1 | contig 14732 bp, 8 predicted proteins | sample 1570911 | NCBI WGS metagenome assembly OGFL01 (sample SAMEA2582050, study PRJEB24529) | metagenome | biome: Human gut stool | place: China | collected 2011 | reverse complement strand
TTCGTAAATGATAATCTGAGTAACTGGTACGTGCGCCTGAACCGCCGCCGTTTCTGGGGTGGAGGCATGACGACCGACAAGTTGTCCGCTTACCAGACTTTGTACACCTGTCTGGAAACGGTCGCCAAGTTGATGGCTCCAATCGCGCCGTTCTATGCAGACCGGTTGTTCTGTGACCTGATCGCCGCTACCGGACGCGAAAAGGTTGAATCTGTCCACCTGTCCGAATTCCCGGTTTGCAATGAGGCAATGATCGACAAGGACCTGGAAGAACGTATGCAGATGGCTCAGGATGTGTCTTCTATGGTGCTGGCTTTGCGCCGTAAGGTGAACATCAAGGTGCGTCAGCCGCTTCAAACCATCATGGTCCCGGTTGTGGATGCCCACCAGCAGGAAAGCATCGAAGCCGTGAAAGCGCTGATCTTGAACGAGGTCAATGTGAAGGAACTGAAGTTTGTCGATAATGCCGCCGGTATTTTGGTGAAGAAGATCAAGCCGGACTTCAAGAAGCTGGGCCCGCGTTACGGCAAGATCATGAAGGCATTGGCTGCCGCTATTCAGGCGATGAGCCAGGACGAAATCAATGCGTTTGAGAAAGCCGGAACATTTACGCTGACTGTCGAAGGACAAGAGGCGATGATCGAACGTGCAGACGTCGAAATCATCTCCGAAGACATACCGGGCTGGTTGGTTGCGAACGAAGGCCGCTTGACGGTGGCGTTGGATATCACCGTGACGGAAAATCTCCGCAAGGAAGGGCTGGCGCGTGAGTTGGTAAACCGTATCCAGAACCTGCGTAAGAGCAGCGGTTACGACATTACTGACAAAATATCCGTCACTGTCCTTTCGAACGATGGGATGGACGAGGCGATCAAGGACTTCAATTCCTATATCGCAAACCAGGTGTTGGCTGTATCAGTGGAAATTACGGATGTGATCAGCGATGCGGCCGAGATGGATTTCGAAGACTTCAAGCTTTCGGTCCGGATCGAAAAAGCATAAATATTCAATGAATAATGAATAATTAATAATGAACAATGGAAGAATTGCTTATATTTGTGGGCAAGAGAAAAGGAAATCTTTTTCATTGTTGAATTATTCATTATTCATTCTTGATTGTTAATTATTAATTTAAATGAACCATGGCAGAAAAGACAAGATATTCGGATGCCGAACTCGAGGAGTTCCGCGCCATAATATTGGAAAAGCTGGAAAAGGCGAAAAAAGATTATGACCTGTTGAGATCCGGTGTCACCAATTCCGACGGCAATGATGTCGCCGATACATCTCCTACGTTTAAAGTATTGGAGGAAGGTGCTGCGACTTTATCGAAGGAAGAGGCCGGTCGTTTGGCACAACGCCAGATGAAGTTTATCCAGAACTTGCAGGCGGCATTGATCCGGATTGAGAATAAGACATACGGTATTTGCCGCGAGACCGGTAAATTGATTCCGAAAGAAAGATTACGTGCAGTGCCTCACGCTACGTTGAGTATCGAAGCTAAACAGGGAGGTGCCAAGTAAATGAGATATTCCAAAGGTTGGGGAGCAGCGTTGATTGTGATGCTGCTCCTTATTCTTGACCAGGCTCTTAAAATATGGATTAAAACTCACATGCAGCTGCATGAGAGTATTGAAATTACTCCGTGGTTTTATTTGTACTTCACCGAGAATCCGGGAATGGCTTTTGGGATAGAAGTGATCGGTAAGTTGTTTTTATCGGTATTCCGTATTATAGCTGTCGGCTTTATCGGTTATTACCTGTATAAGCTGGTAAAACAGAATTATGCCTTTGGCTTTATCGCCTGTATCTCGTTGATCTTTGCAGGGGCTATTGGGAATATCATCGATTCTATATTCTATGGGGTGGTGTTCGATCATAGTTTTGGACAGGTAGCCTCATTTATGCCGGAGGGTGGTGGTTATGCCAGTTGGTTGCACGGGAAAGTGGTCGATATGTTCTATTTCCCTTTGATACAGACGGTGTTGCCCGGCTGGATTCCGGTGTGGGGAGGAGAGGAGTTTGTCTTTTTCCGTCCGATTTTTAACTTGGCCGACTCAGCGATCTGCGTAGGCGTCTTTTTGTTGTTACTGTTCTACCGTCATACATTGTCGACAAGTCTCTCAAAAGAAAAATAAAAAATTAATGCGGAACAGACTGTATAGATATAGTGCCGTTTTGCTGCTGGGAGCCTTATTAGCCGCCTGTAGCAAAGTTCCGGATGGCATTCTTTCGGAAAAGAAAATGCAAGCAGTGCAGGTGGATATGCAATTGGCGGAAGCCATGATTAACCTGGACAGCAAGGCGTTTTCCGATAATGCCCGTAAGGAGGCTCTATATCAGTCTATCTTCCGCAAATATGATATCACGCAAGCCGAGTACGACAGTTCTCTCATTTGGTATGGACGGCATCTGGATATTTATATGAAGGTGTATGACCGAGTGCTGGCTGATTTGAATAAACGGCAGAAAGCGTTGGGTGATGTACAGGCTTCGGCTGCACCTGTTTCCAAACAGGATTCGGTGGATATCTGGCCTCGTCGCACCTCTTTAAGATTGGAGCCCGATGCTCTGTTTAATGGTGTGACGTTCGACATCAAACCGGAAACGAACTATTCGTCCGGCAGCTCGTTTGTGTTGGGGATGAATGTCTGGGGCATCAATAAAGGGATGGTTTATAAACCGGAAATACGCATAAGTGCTGATCAGGGCGATACGATCGTGACTGTCAATGACAAGGTGCTTCGTGATGGCTATCACGAAACCGTTTTGAAGACAGTTCCGACCAAGCAGGTTAAACGCGTGTATGGGTATATTTTTATGAACAATGCCGATTCTTCCTACTACAAAGTTTATCTGGACAGCCTGAACCTCATGAAATATAATTACGGTCGTCTGACCGATATGGCAAAAGATTCGTCTGCCGTAAAAATATCCACAGCGGAATAAAAAGTGTTATGCGCCGGATCGCTTCCCATTATATCTATTGGAAACAGTTTTACCGGCTGCACTATGTCGAGTTGAATGATAACGGCGTCTTGGCCGGTATTTTCCCTTTGGAAGGGGAAATTGCGGGCACGGAGTTTTATGACGGCATCTTGATCCTTGTACCTATTCCCGCGCTTGACGCAGGGGCGCAGGAGAACAAGCGGTGTCATCAGGATTCTTATTCCGACACATCCTTTGTAATTCCGAGTCAAGTGCGGGAACAGGGCGCTTTTGGCATGTTGCCGGGAGAACAGTTGGCAGATGCCTTGGAACGTCAAGGTTTTGCAGGTATTGCTGAAGCGGGTTCGCCTGTTTGTGTGCTGTTATTGGGCGGCATTCCCCTGGCAACGGCGAAATTCGGCGCAGATGACAGCTGTAGCGATGGCTACATTCAAAGACTCTGATGTTTCTCTTTCGGGTGGAAAGCTTGGAATATAAAGTTTTTGGTTAATCAGCTTTTCTATTTGCGGACGTATTCCGTTCCCTTCGTTCCCCATCACGATGATTCCGTTTGCCGACAATTCCTTTGTGTACATGTTTTCTCCGTCGAGGAATGTACCGAACAACGGAATTTGTCTTGCCGCCTGGGCTTTCAGGTAGTCTTCCAGTTCCGTATAATGGACTTTTACGTGTGCCAGTGCGCCCATTGTGGCCTGCACAGTTTTCGGACTGAAGACATCTGCGGTGTCGGGGCTGCAAACGATATGTTCGATGCCGAACCAGTCGGCAAGCCGTATGATAGTTCCAAGATTTCCAGGGTCCTGTATGCCGTCTAAAGCTAAAACGAGCGAGGTAGAAGGATCGGCTTCGTCGAGCGGCCAGTCCGGGCGCTTGAATACAGCAAGTACATCCTGCGGGTTTTTCAAGAAACTGGCTTTACGGATGTCATCCCCTTCCGCTTCCAATAGTTCTTTCGCCGGAATGTTTCCCTGCATCGCCATCCAGGATGGTTTGGCGAGAATCAGTTCGCATTCGAAAGCAAACATCATGTCGGCAACCAGTTTGTTTCCTTCGGCAACGAATGCATTCAGTTCGTTCCGATATTTCTTCATTTCCAATGAATGGATGTACTTTACTTTCCCTTTGCTTAGCATCTTTACTCTTTTTATGCGGCAAAGGTAATTGGTTTTTACGATTTATGATTTATGATTTGTGATTTATGTGTCGTTGATAAATCATAAATCATAAATCATAAACCACATTTTATTTTTACATTTGCGTGCGTAAAAACTTGAATGATGAAGGGAATCCAAACACTATATTTCATTTGTTTCCTATTGCTGTTAATCTCCTGTAGCTCGACAAAATATGTAGGCGAAGGAGAATACCTGTTGGACAAAGTGGAGATTGTGTCGGATGGCAAGACTTATAAAAACAGCGATTTGAAGCCTTATTTGCGCCAGCAACCCAACTTTAAGGCATTCGGGCTGATGAAATGGCAGTTGTTCGTGTACGATTGGTCGGGCCGGAACGAGAAGAAATGGATCAATAAACAGCTTCGCCGGATGGGAGAGGCTCCCGTCATTCTGGATACGACGCTGGTAACTCAGTCGGTTGACGAGTTGAAACGTTTCTTTATCAATAAAGGATATATGAATGCCGAAGTCTCGGCTTCTATTGATACTTCACGAGTCAAAAAGGCTGTCGTGACCTATAGGATCGTCCCTAACACTCCTTACCGGATTCATAATTATTCGATGGATTTGAGCGATCCTAAGATCGATAGCATTGCTAAGCTCAAACCGCCTCACCGTTCCGTACTGGCTTCGGCTTTTCGTACTTATTCCGACGATTATACTTCTCTGATAAAAGACAGTGCCTTGTTTGACCGCGATGTGCTGGACAAGGAGAGGCAACGCATTACGACTTTGCTTCGTCGGCGTGGTTATTATGCTTTCAACCGGGATTACCTGTCTTATATTGCCGATAGCTCTTTGAATCGGAATATCGTAGATTTGGATATGCTTCTGAAACCGTACCGTTTGCAGAAGCCTGACGGGACGGTGGTCGACACGTTACATCGTCAGTATTACATTAAAGACGTTTCGATTGTGACCGATTATGACCCGTTGACGTTAGAGGAGAACAACGCTATGCCTTACGATACGGTTCGAACTGACGGTATTGATATCCTATACGGCAAGAACGGCAGAAGTATCCGTCCGGGAGTCTTGCGCAAGAGCAATTATATCATGCCGGGACGCTTGTATAACGAGCGGACGGTGGAGCAGACCTATTCTTCGCTTGACCCGCTGCCTGCTTTGCGTAATGTAAATATCCGTTTTTCGGAGGTCGAAGAGAACGACACGATGAAGCTCAATTGTACGATCTTGACTTCTCCCGCAAAACTGCAAGGTTTTGGGGTCGATCTGGAAGGGACGAACTCGGCAGGGGATTTTGGATTTGCTTCCAGTTTGAATTATCAGCACCGAAACTTGTTCAAGGGCTCGGAGGTTTTTTCTGCTAAAGTACGCGGTGCATACGAGGCGTTGACCGGCAGCCAGTCGGAAGGAAACAACTTTTGGGAATTCGGTGCGGAAGCATCTGTTTTGTTTCCCCGTTTCCTGTTCCCTTTCTTGCATGAAAATTTCCGTCGTAAGATTCGTGCAACGACCGAACTGAAGGTGAGCTACAGCATGCAGACGCGTCCGGAGTTCAAAAGGTCCATTCTCTCTGCAGGATGGAATTATATCTGGCAGGAGCGGAGCAATATGCAGGCGCGCCATGTTTTCAAGTTGTTGGACATTGATTATGTATATTTGCCGAAAGTAGATTCGACGTTCAAGAGCGAATTGCCGGAATCCACACTTCGGTATAATTTTACTGACCAGTTTATTGTCGGTTCCGGTTATACCTATTCTTTTAACAATTATGATCCTCAGAACCGTTTGAGGAATACACATTCCGTTCGTTTCTCCTTCGAGATGGCGGGTAACTTGCTGTACGGGCTTTCCAAACTAACCGGTGCGGATAAAGACGACGAAGGACGTTATAAATTGTTCGGGATTAATTATGCCCAGTTTGTGAAAGGGGATATCGATTTCAGTAAAAGTATCGTGCTGGACAACCGTAACAAGTTGGCTTTCCACGTCGGCATCGGAGTCGGTTATCCGTATGGCAACTCGAAGATGCTGCCGTTTGAACGCAGCTATTTCTCAGGAGGTGCAAACAGTGTCCGCGGCTGGTCTGTACGTTCGCTCGGTCCCGGTAGCATGCCGCTCGATTCGGTCAAGTCCTTTGCCCAGCAGATCGGTGATATCCGTTTGGATCTTAATTTGGAATACCGAACGAAACTATTCTGGAAATTCGAGATGGCGGCCTTTATTGATGCCGGTAATATTTGGACTTTCCATAGAGACGAAAGCCGTCCGAACGGTAACTTCGATTTTTCCCGTTTCTACAAAGAGATTGCTGTCTCATATGGATTAGGTCTTCGCCTCGATTTTGATTTCTTCCTGATTCGCTTCGATACCGGAATGAAAGCTTATAACCCGCAGGAAGGTGGCAAAAGGAAATGGGCTATCCTGCATCCGAACTTTGGCAGTAACTTCGCGTGGCATTTTGCGGTGGGATATCCGTTTTGATTTTTATTTCCTCCTTTATGCGATTCGGCTATATATACGTATGAATTTTGGAGGAAAAATGACAGAAATATTTGCTTGTTAAAATAATATTGCTACCTTTGCACCGAAAATAAGGATGGTTCCGTAGCTCAGCTGGATAGAGCAACGCCCTTCTAAGGCGTGGGTCGAGCGTTCGAATCGCTCCGGAATCACATGAGTAGAAACGCAAATAGTAATAAATGCTATTTGCGTTTTTATTTGTATTTCATAATCCGTAGTGTTAGTCACACTCCGGTAGAATATCAGTGGAGAAGTTCAGCTGCGTCAAAATTGCGATCAAATATCACTGCTTTTCTATAAAGATTTTGCAAAAAACGTCATACTATTTCGCCCTCTCTTCATACCTTGTTTATCAATCTATTAAAGTATGATGGTTCCGGTTTTTACTATCTTCAACTGTCATTGTAGTTCTCGTAGAACTATGGTAAAAACGTCACAAATGTATATGTTGGAAATATAAAAGAAGGTATAATTTTATCTATTTTATGCGCACGGATTATCCAAATATACCCTTTTAACAAATATAGAAGAGCCTTATTTTCAGTTGTTTTGTTCGAAAGGCTGTAGTTTGCATCTGAAAAGAAGTTGTATATAACTTTTCTTTAAACAAATTATATTGAATAAAGTATAATCCATTCATATACAAAACAAACTTATCAATGTTGTTTTTTTATTTGTTTCCCCAATATATTTGGTATGAATTTCTTGATTTATACATAAATATATCTAATATGGTCTTTTATCAGTTTTTGTAATGTCGATTATTGACGGAAAGAATGAAAAGCCAATCTTATAACACCTAAAAAGCTAATATGCATAAGCTAGGCTTACCATAGTTCTACGAGAACCAAAATACTCTTAGGATGAAAGTGAAAAACACAATGTGAATTTTATAAATTAATCAATTTTAATTACACAAGTCTATTATTGTTATGACAAAAGATTTTAGACGTTATTATGTATCGAAGATGATGTTTTTAGGGGCTGCCATGTTCTTGACATCGGTTGGAATAGCATCGGCTAATCCGTCGTCCGATATGTCTGATTTTTCGGAGGCATCTCCTGTTGTTGCGAAAAAGCAACAAGCAAAACACTCTATTAAAGGTGTTGTAGAAGATGCACTTGGTCCTATTGCAGGTGCTAACGTGGTAGAAAAAGGAACAACCAATGGGACAATTACCGATATGGATGGTAATTTTACGTTAGAGGTTGCTTCTAATGCTATTTTAGTGGTGTCTTACATCGGATACCAAAATCAGGAAATTTCGGTAAATGGGCAAAAAGACTTCAAGATCAGTTTGAAAGAAGACTCACAAGCGTTGGATGAAGTCGTGGTAGTCGGTTATGGTACGCAAAAGAAGGTAAATCTGACAGGATCGGTTTCTTCCGTAAATTTCGAAGAGCAGGCGCTTTCCCGTCCGATTACGAATGTGTCTAATGCCTTAGCTGGTATTAGTGCAGGTGTACAGGTTATGCAGAGTTCCGGACAGCCTGGTAGTGACGGTTCTACGATTCGTATTCGTGGTGTCGGAACATTGAATAATGCAGAACCTCTGGTTTTGATTGATGGAGTAGAGGGTTCTATGGACTTGGTGAATCCGCAGGATATTGAAAATATATCCGTATTGAAAGATGCCGCTTCATCCTCTATTTATGGTTCTCGTGCTGCCAATGGTGTAATTTTGATTACAACCAAGAAAGGAAAAGAAGGAAAATTGTCTGTGTCTTATACAGGACGTTTGTCGTATGCACAACCGACAAATCTGATCGACCAGATTACAAATTATGCCGATTATATGACATGGATTAACGAGTCGTTCGAAAATATCGGTCAGCCGGCTCATTTCGCCCAGAGTACAATCGATTTGTGGCGTGAAAAATCGAAAGATCCGAATGGTTTGAACGAGAATGGAGTGCCGAATTATATCGCTTATCCGAATACCAACTGGCAGGATTATTTGTTCGGACATGGCCTGATTAACGATCATAACGTATCCGTTAACGGTGGTTCGGACAAGATTCGCGTATTGATGTCTGCCGGTTATTTGGATAATCCCGGTTTGGTGGAAAATACAGGTATCAAAAAATATACGCTGCGTGCTAACATTGAGGCTAAGATTACGAAATGGTTGACTGTCGGAACCCGTACTTTTGCATCGCAAGAAGACAAAGAGGCCGGAAACTTCGACAATGCTAACAATTATTTACGGCAAACCACTCCCGGTCTTTATCCTGAATGGAACGGGGCTTACGGTTATCCTGAAGCGTCCGAAGAGTCTGCGACGGCCAACTCTATCGGTGCATTTCTTAATGCACAGGATGGATATAAACAAAAAACAAACTTCAATACGACGTTATATTCTACTATAACCCCGTTGAAAGGTCTTTCTTGGGACTTTAACTTAAATTACAAACGGTATTGGGAAGATAATGCCACATGGACGAACCCTTACGAAAAGATCCGTTTCAGCGACGGGACTGTTATGTCTCCAGCTACGGCTCCATCTGACATGACGACTTATTTCTATAACCGTGCAGATTACAGTTATACAATCCAGAACATCCTACGTTATAATACGACGATAAGGGACGATCACGATTTGGGGATTATGGCTGGTTATGAAGAGTACTATTACAAACAGGATACCCGTAATGCACAGAAGAAAGGTCTGATAGATTCTTCCGTTCACACACCCGGTTCTGCAACGGAAATGCAAAGTATCGGAGGTGGGACAATAGACCGTTCCCGTCGTTCTTTCTTCGGACGTATCAACTATGCTTACAAATCCAAGTACTTGTTCGAAGCCAACTTGCGCTACGATGGAAACTCTCGTTATCATGAGGACTATCGCTGGGGTACGTTCCCATCGGCTTCTGCCGCATGGCGTATTTCGGAAGAAGGATTCATGGAAAATACACGGAACTGGTTGGACAACTTAAAAGTTCGTTTGTCATATGGATCTGTCGGAAATGACGGTGGAACGGATGTCGGCGACTATGAATATCAGTCTACTTACGGAACGGCACGTTATTCTTTTGGGGGTATCCTGACTTCCGGTCTTGCCAGTACATCTCTTGCCAACTCGATGCTGTCATGGGAAACATCGACGATGATGAACTTCGGTATTGACTTGAATGCGTTGAATAATCGCCTGTCGTTCACGTTCGATGCTTTCCGCAGCAATACGACCGGTATATTGTATCGTCCTTCCATTTATATGACAGTCGGAAACAAGACCGCTCCCCGTCAGAACTTGGCAGAGATGGTGAAAAAGGGTGTCGAACTTACATTGGGATGGCAGGATAAGGTAGGAGAAGTGTCTTACTCCGTGACTGGTAATTTCTCCTACACCCCGAATAAAGTGACTAAATACAAAGGTAAATACAGTGCCGGATATAACGATGCCGGAGAATGGAGTAGCAACTTAGGGGAAGTCGCTTCCAGTACGTCTGCCGTAAATCCGGTTATCGAAGGGAATATAAAAGGAGAGTATTACTTGAAAAATCCTTATAAAGGAACTGGTAAAGGATTTGCTGCAGACGGAATTAACGGTGGTCCGGTCGATGGTATGATCCGTACGGAATCCGATATGGAATGGGTACAGGCCATGATCGCGGAAGGATATTCGTTCCTGCCGAACAAAACCGTCGGAAAAGATAAGATTTGGTATGGAGATTATGTTTATGCCGATGCAAATGGCGATGGTATTTATGGTGGTTCCGACGACCGTGAATTTCAGGGTATCTCCAGTGATCCTAAATATAATTTCGGTTTACAGATGTCGGCTGCGTGGAAAGACTTCGATATTTCTATGAACTGGGCTGGTGCAGCCGGATTCAAACTGTATTGGGGGTCTTCGACCGGATATAACTCTCCTACAACACGTGTCGGTGTCGCTTTAGGAACGGACATAGCTCTCAACCACTATTTCTTCGATCCGGAGAACCCGACGGATGCTCGTACGAATATAAATGCGAAATACGGTCGTTTGGTGAACGGTGAAAGCGGTTTCCAGAATACGGAGACAAGTTCGTTGTATTTGTTTAATGGAAATTATTTGAAATTGAAGAACTTGACGGTTGGTTATACATTGCCTGCAGCCGTTAGTAAAAAAGCTTATATGGATAATTTGCGTCTTTATGTCTCTATTGAGAATGTGTTTAATATTACAAAATATCCGGGGCAAGATCCTGAATTGGGTGCATATCCTGAATATACGTCTTTGAGACAATTTGCTTTTGGTGTAAATGTAACATTCTAAGAATAAAAAGAAAGTATGAAACTGATTAAGAATATATGTATGATTGGAGTTGCTGCAACCCTGCTGAGCGGTTGTCGTGGTGACTTGATGGACTTGAATCCGTACAGTTCTATTTCTTCCGGTAACATGTGGACTTCGGAAAATTTGGCAGACATGGGAGTTACGGGGATTTATAATCTCCTGCTTTCTGGTAATGTTGCCGGTGACTTGTATAAGTTCGAATGTTTTGGGGTTTCGGCCGACTGTCGTGACCGCGATTATGCGATAACATTAGGGAATATTACGACAAGCGACGGTTTGTTTTCCGGTTATTGGACAATCCACTATGAAGGGGTCAGTCGTTGTAACGATGCCATAGCTAATTTGCCTAATGCACCTCTGGACGATGCAAAACGAAATCGCCTGATGGCGGAATCCAAGTTCATGCGGGCTTTTTTCTATTATAAATTGAACTCGATGTTTAAGGGTGTGCCTCTGTATACGGAACCGACTGAGTTGGATGATTTTACGAAAGGACGCAATACCGAAGCGGAAGTATGGGATCTGGTTATCCAGGATCTGACGGACGCTATCAATACGGCGGATTTTCCCGATAAGTATGAAAAGGGGAGTGCCAGCTTCGGGCGTGCAACCAAAGGAGCGGCTTATGCTTTGCGTGGAAAAGCTTATATGTGGATGAACGAATGGGCGAAAGCCGAAGCTGATTTTCGTAAGGTCGGAGAACTGGGATATGCTCTGTTCGACGGAGAATACAAACAGTTGTTCAAAGAAGCCAACGAACAAAGCGACGAAATGATTTTTTCCATGCAGTGTATAGGAGAAAGTGGTTATGGAAACGATTTCTCGTTCCGTTACGGTTCGCGTGTTGCCTACGGTTCTTGTTGGAACACTTATTTGGTGAGTACGGACTTTGTTGATACGTATGAATGCGAGGATGGCAAGCCATTCGACTGGAATGATTATATCCCCGGATACAACGAGATGGATGTGAATGCCCGTTCCGTTTATTTCTTGCGTGATGGTCTGACCGAAGAAGAAAAATCCAAGATGACTACGGACGGTGCGGATCTGTCCAAGTATTTACCCGAAGGAAACGAAGCTCGTATCAAGGCGGTTTATGAAAATCGCGATCCGCGTCTGACGGCTACGGTAATTACTCCGTATTCTCAATATTTGGGTTCCAATACGAATGTCGATTATACCTATACGTTGCGTTGGCCGTACAGAGGTTACGATACAGCAGAACCGTTCGATGTAAAGACGGATACGAATAACCGTTTCTACTATCTGTTCCGTAAATTCGTAGCGGAAGGTTCTTCCGAGATTCCGAACCGTTCCTATTCTCCGATCGATATTCCTATCATTCGTTATGCAGACGTCGTATTGTCGTTGGCGGAATGTCTGAATGAACAAGGCAATACTACCGAGGCTATCGAATGGGTAAACAAAGTACGTGCACGTGCCGGTGTCGCCCTGTTGAATAGCAATACATATACCCAGGTTACCGGCCAGGATAATATGCGTGAACGTATCCGCAACGAACGTCGTTGGGAATTTGCCGGTGAAGGAGTGAATTTCTTTGATGAAATGCGTTGGAAAACATTGCATGAAAGTAAGTTCTTCGAAGGAGCCGGATTGAAACAGATTTGGGGAACGATCCAATATTCTTATTCTTGGGCAGGCGACTATATTTATAATTGGGCTGTTCCGAAGAGTGAGATTCAAATGAATGAAAATTTGAAACAAAACGAAGGTTGGATCGATTAGGTTTAGATTATTTTTTTTAACATAAAAGCGTTTGGCTTTGGTCAGGCCGTGAGGTTGTAACCAAAGCCTTTTTTGTGTTTCTAAAACCGAAACCGGATGGATAAGTAGATCTATTTTTGCACGAAAATGTTTTTCTTGACCAAATCTGCTATAATTATATATCTATTGCTTATATTTACAACCTTTTTAATAGATAAGCTCGTCGATAAATATATTGACTTGTAACGTCTGAACAATATCTATTTATTTATTCCAAATACAAAAATGTATTTTTTGCACTGAAGAAGAAATGAGAAAATGGCGTATTGAAGACTCAGAAGAACTCTACAACATCACAGGTTGGGGGACTTCGTACTTTGGTATCAATGACAAAGGTCATGTAGTGGTAACTCCTCGTAAAGACGGCGCCGGTGTAGATCTGAGAGAGCTGGTCGACGAACTGCAATTACGGGATGTGGAGGCTCCTGTACTGATCCGTTTCCCAGATATTCTGGATAATCGTATTGAAAAGATAGCGAACTGTTTCAAGCAGGCTTCCGATGAATATGGTTATAAGGCGCAGAATTTCATTATCTATCCGATTAAAGTAAATCAGATGCGTCCGGTAGTGGAAGAGATTATCGGTCATGGCAAGAAGTTCAACTTAGGGTTGGAAGCCGGTTCAAAGCCGGAACTCCATGCGGTGATTGCGGTCAATACAGATTCGGATTCTTTGATTATCTGCAACGGTTACAAGGATGAGAGTTATATCGAACTAGCTTTGCTGGCACAGAAAATGGGCAAACGCATTTTTCTGGTTGTCGAAAAGATCAACGAACTGACTTTGATCGCCAAGATGGCCAAGCAGTTGAATGTCCGTCCGAATATCGGCATCCGTATTAAACTGGCATCTTCCGGCAGTGGCAAATGGGAAGAGAGCGGTGGCGATGCCAGCAAGTTCGGCTTGACGTCCAGCGAATTGCTGGAAGCACTTGATTTTCTGGAAAAGAAAGATTTGACAGATTGTCTGAAGCTGATTCATTTCCACATTGGCAGTCAGGTGACCAAGATACGCCGTATTAAAACGGCTTTGCGCGAAGCATCACAATTTTATGTACAACTGCATGCGATGGGCTTCAATATCGAGTTTGTGGATATTGGTGGCGGACTGGGAGTCGATTATGACGGTACTCGTTCTTCCAATAGCGAGAGCAGTGTCAATTATTCCATCCAGGAATATGTAAACGACTCTATTTCTACTTTGGTGGACGTGAGCGATAAAAATGGTATCCCACACCCGAATATCATAACGGAGAGTGGACGCGCATTGACGGCACATCATTCTGTTCTTATCTTTGAGGTACTTGAAACCGCTACATTGCCCGAATGGGATGATGAGGAAGAGATAGCTCCGGATGCGCACGAATTGGTGCAGGAGTTATATGGAATCTGGGATTCGCTGAATCAGAACAAGATGTTGGAAGCATGGCACGATGCGCAGCAGATCAGGGAGGAAGCATTGGACTTGTTCAGTCATGGAATCGTGGATCTGAAAACCCGCGCACAAATCGAGCGTCTGTATTGGTCTATTACACGTGAGATTAATCAGATTGCCGGCGGTTTGAAGCATGCGCCTGATGAATTCCGCGGACTGTCTAAGTTGCTTGCCGATAAATATTTCTGTAATTTCTCGCTCTTCCAGTCGCTTCCCGACTCTTGGGCGATTGACCAGATATTCCCGATCATGCCTATCCAGCGATTGGATGAGAAACCGGAACGTTCGGCTACTTTGCAGGATATTACTTGTGACTCGGACGGTAAGATTGCTAATTTTATTTCTACCCGTAACGTGGCTCATTATCTGCCTGTGCATACACTGAAGAAAACGGAACCTTACTATGTGGCTGTGTTCCTGGTCGGTGCTTATCAGGAGATTCTGGGAGATATGCATAATTTGTTCGGTGATACGAATGCCGTGCATGTTTCGGTGAACGAGAAAGGATATAATATCGAACAGATTATTGATGGAGAAACGGTAGCGGAGGTGTTGGACTATGTACAGTACAATCCGAAGAAGCTGGTACGAGATCGGGAAGAGCACACGTCTGAACTC
>OGFL01001615.1_pt1 | contig 14825 bp, 11 predicted proteins | sample 1570911 | NCBI WGS metagenome assembly OGFL01 (sample SAMEA2582050, study PRJEB24529) | metagenome | biome: Human gut stool | place: China | collected 2011 | reverse complement strand
TGAAATAAATCGGAGGTCTTGATTATGAAAGAGAAAGTTGTTTTAGCATATTCCGGCGGTCTTGATACCACCGTACTGATCCCGTGGTTAAAGGAAACTTACAATTACGACGTTATCTGCGTCTGCATCGACGTTGGACAGGGAAACGAGCTTGACGGTCTGGAAGAAAGAGCAAAATACTGCGGCGCTTCCAAATTATATATCGAACACGTTGTTGATGAATTCTGTGACGAGTATATCGCTCCGTGTGTAAAGGCAAACGCTACATACGAGAACAAATACCTTCTTGGTACCGCAATGGCCCGCCCGCTGATCGCAAAGATCCTCGTTGATATTGCAAAAAAAGAAGGCGCTGTTGCGATCTGCCACGGTGCTACCGGTAAAGGAAACGATCAGGTTCGTTTCGAGCTCGGTATCAAAGCCCTCGCTCCGGATATGAAGATCGTTGCTCCGTGGAGAATCTGGGATATCAAATCCCGGGAAGATGAGCTGGAATACTGTGCAAAACACAACATCGAGCTTCCGTTCAAGAAAAATGACAGCTACAGCCGTGACCGCAATATCTGGCACATCAGCCATGAAGGTCTTGAGCTCGAGGATCCGTCCCTGGCTCCGAACTACGACCACATGCTCGTACTCGGCGTAACACCGGAGAAAGCTCCTGATAAAGACACAGAGATCTCCATCACATTCGAAAAAGGCGTTCCGGTCGCATTAAACGGCGAGAAGATGAAATTCTCCGAGATCCTCACAAAGTTAAACGAGCTCGGCGGCAAGAACGGTATCGGTATCACAGATATCGTTGAGAACCGTATGGTCGGCATGAAGTCCCGTGGTGTGTATGAGACTCCTGGCGGAACCATCCTTCTCGAAGCTCACAAGCAGTTAGAGGAGCTGATCCTGGACAAGGAGACATTAAAATTCAAGAAGAACATCGACAACGAATTCGCAGATGTTGTCTACTCCGCAAAATGGTTCAGCCCGTTACGCGAGGCATTACAGGCATTCGTTGAGTCCACACAGGAATACGTAACCGGTGAGTGCAAGATGAAACTCTACAAGGGCAACATCATCAAACAGGGCACAACCTCCCCGTACTCCTTATACAACGAGAGCATCGCATCCTTCACAACCGGCGACCTCTACGATCACCACGACGCTTCCGGCTTCATCAACCTCTATGGCCTTTCCACAAAGGTTCGCGCGATGAAGAAGGCAGAGATCGAGAAAAATCAGAACCAGAACTAATCCAGTTCTCTCATAAGAACTTAGGCAGACAGCCCCGGCAGGGATTTCCCGCCGGGGCTGTTAATATCTGTTTACCAGAAGTTTCTACAAAAAGGCCGGGAACATTTTTCCTGCTCCCGGTCTTCTTTCTATGGATGCGCGATACATGCCGCTCCTATCTGTGCGTTCTGTCAATTACTTCGCATCTTTTTTATAATTCTTCCTGGCTTACTCCCTCCAGTACAATATGGCCTCCAGGTAAAAGCGCACCGCCACAGCCATCTACTCGTTTCGTACCTGCCGCATAGAATTCACCATCAATGCACATTACGCTGTTTAGCATCGTACTCATCGCCTGATCCACCGGAACAGGAACAATCTTATGCCCCATCTCTTCCAGTATTTTTCTTGTATCTCCGGAAATTCCATACTCCACTTCAAGTCCCTGGGCCCTCGTAAGGCAATTGATATATGGAGCATTCACCAGCTGCTCCGGAGTCATGTCGAAATCAATTGCATTCACGATTCCCTGAAGAGTTCCCGTAATAATTCTCGGTCCATCTGCTGCCCCGATTGCAAGGAATGGTTTTCCATCTTTAAATACCATACTCGGAGACATACTGGAAAGCGGCGTTTTTCCACCCTGAATCGCATTGGCACTTCCATATGCAAGTCCCTGACTTGTCATTGCTCCTACTGCCGCCGAGAAATCGGACATTGCGTTATTCAGTACAAATCCAAGGCCATCGACAACAATTCCACATCCAAACCAGTCTCGAATCGTCTGTGTCTGCGAAAAAGCATTTCCGTCTTTATCCATTACCACGAAATGGGATGTATTTCCAGGATACTGTTTTGCTTCGATTCCATCGGCCGATGCAAACTCTCCCGCCTTTTCTCCCGCCAATGTAAAACGCTCATGAGCAAATTTCTTGCTTGTCAAACGTTCTACATCGACATTCACAAAATCCGGATCACCAAGTGCTACACTTCTGTCAGCAAATCCCAGTTTCATAGACTCTGTCAATGCATGGATACTGGCTGCTGTATTATGTCCCATGGAACGAACATCATAGTTTTCCAAAATGTTCAGCATTTCAACCAGTGCACAGCCTCCGCTCGGCGGTGCAAATGCGGCAACCTCATATCCCCGATATGTTGTTTTCACTGGTTCGCGGAATTTTGGTTCATAACTCTCCATGTCAGAAACATCAAAACAACCACCACGATCATTAATCAGATCTACAATCTGTTTTGCAACTTTTCCTTTATAGAAATAATCAACTCCCTGTTCCGCAATATTCTCCAGAAGATCAGCAATCTCCTGGTTCTTCTGGATCTCACCGAATCGATAGAAACTCCCATCTTCCTTCAGATACAGTTTTCGAAATGCTTCTGAAAGGCGCATTTTACGCTCAACCGAATTGTCATACATCGTCAGAGCACCTGTATAGCTTGTTCCAAATCCATTACGAGCACAACGAATTGCCGGAGCTGCCACATCTTTTAAAGTCATAGTTCCATATTTCTTCAATACGATATCCATGGTCTTTAAAAGTCCGGGAAGCGCCACTGACTGACCACCAAGATCTTTCCACTCATCCTGCACTTCACCATCTTTTATAAAGAGATCAGCTGTTGCCTTTGCCGGTGCGATCCCTCTTCCGTCAATTCCTTCTGTTTTCCCAGTTTTCGCATCGTAAAGTAAGGAAAAGCATCCGCCACCAATACCAGAATGATGGGGTTCTACCACAGATAACGTCAGTGACACCGCTACTGCCGCATCAAACGCGTTTCCGCCTTTATTTAAAATGTGAACCTCACATGACTAAAGTCACGTGCTTCTCAGCCGTTTTAAACGGCAAGACCGGATACCAGCGGATACGCCTGAAACTTAGAACTGCGCAGATATGCGCATCCTCCATGCCGGGTACGGCTGGGTTCCACATAACAGGTAATCCTTCGGATATCTGCCTGTGTTTATGCAGCTTTCGAACATCCATACTCATTCTTAAGGATGAGCAGGTCAGCATAAACGCATGAGGTTCTGCGCTCCACCGCAGGTACTTTTGCCTCCAGTGAAGACCTTTCCGTTTCCGGTAAGGTTTTTATGATTTCCCGAATCCAGTATCTCGCTCCGATATTGTAGGATGCTGACAGATCACAGTTATACTGTTTTCCAGATTGGAAAACACACAGGCTGTGGTTCTTCGGATCTCGGCTGACCGGTCCGCTTCCATCATACGCCAGACGGCTGGTATTCCATGCGCAGACACGGGACACACGGATCCCATACCGGTGTGCTTTGTGTTCACACATAGTCTGGATCTCCCGTTCCTTCCAAAGATGCAGTTTCTGTCGTTTCTTTCCTGAAATCTTTCCCTTCATTTCCAGGTACTCAAACACGATCACATCCGCATGATTCTCATGGGCATATTCTGCGATCGAACGGGCAGTCTTTCTGGCAAGTTCCGTATTCAGACGTTTCGCATACGCCCATCGGCTTCCGATCTGCTTGGAACTGTGTTCCTTCTGGAATCTCCGGATCCTTCCGAGTACATGGGACAGCCGGTCTTTTTCACTGGGGAAATTGATAAATTTCCGGTCCAGGACAGCTCCGTCTGACCGCATGATACTGCAGACTGCATCCGTATTGATCCCGAGATCCACACTGCAGATGATCTGATCCTCTATAGGTGTTTTTGACAATGTAACTTCTTCCGTATAGGAAAAGCGGAGGAAATATTTCTGATGTCGTTTTTCCAAAACCGGAGCAGAAGACTTTTTTCCGGACCAGTGCCTGCGCAGGTACTCCATATCCGTATGAAGCAGACCTGCGCAGAACCATTTCCAGTCATGACCATCATAAAGTTTCAGGCAGGCCGCGTCTTCGCTCTCTTCTCCTGGTTTGTACATGACATCCCGATAAAATACCGGCATCGCGTGGTTTTCATATACAAGCTTCGGTTTTCCGGAAAGCGCTCCATCTTTCCACTGTTCCAGCCTTGTATGGTACGAGGAAACACTCCCGAGCGCATGCTGGATCGCCGCTCTTCTCAGATATGACGGCATTTTCGGGAAACGGGCATCAAAGTCAAATCTTGCATGATTCTTCTTAGTTTCATGTACCAGATGTTCCGCCTCATTAAATCTCCGTTTTTTCTGATCGATCATGGATAACTCTGTCCATACGGTCTCATATATCTCCGTCAGACAGCAGACCGCCTCCCGGTAAAGCGCCAGCGTATGGCGGATCGGGATATTCTTATTTTTAATTTCCGCGCCATAGCTGGATACGACCTGCATAAGTTTCCTCTACTTTCTGTTCTCTTTTTCTTTCTGTCCTTCGATATAAGCCATGATCTGTTCCCGACTCCGGTCACTGACGGTCACAGCACAGTAAGATGGGTTCCAGAGATGTCCGCCCCACAGCTCCCTTTTCAGTTCCGGATGTGCAAGAAACAGCTGTCTCGCAAGATTTCCTTTCATGATCTTGATCATATCCGAAATAAAGAACTGCGGTTTACAATCCAGTAACAGGTGGATATGGTCTGGCATTACTTCCATCACAAGGATCCGAAATTGATATTCTTGCGCGATTTCCTGCAGCATTTCTTTGCACTCCTGATCCAGACCATTGGTCAGAACTTCCTTCCGGTATTTCGTGCACCAGACCAGATGATATTGAAGCGAGTACACATATCCTCTACCATACGAAAGAGAATTTTCTTTAATAGTAAATATATCTTTTTCCATATGGATATGGATATTATACCATATGTTACTCAGTATGTAAACATACGTTCGATATTGTTGTAAATAAATAGCGCACCTAACTCATCACTGAAGTAACGAGAATGCGGTGCGCGTTTTTCAAATCTTTCTATCTGATATCTTTGCCATGGTTATGTAAATTTTCCTTGCGGTGCCTCTGTTTCGAATGTGTTTTCTTCGAATAAAGCTCTATCGGCTCACACAAACCTCTCTAATTTTTCACATCCAACATGCATCTTACTCAAAGTATCTTTGACGAAACATTTTTCTTAAACCTCTTACGTTTTTCTTTCTTGCTTGAAGAAAATCTTTCAGATTTGTCCTTTAAATTTCATGTTTTATTGACACTTTAGACACAACTTTATGGTTCAATAGTAGACGTAAGAAAGAGATCTGAAACATCTGTTTCCAAATTCTCTTTCCTTGCAACTACAATTTCAAATACAGGAAGGAAGCTTTGATTATGAAAAAGAACTTATTATTGACTGCTGCTTTAGCAGGCGTTCTCGCATTAGCAACCGCATGCTCTTCCCAGAGCACAACCACCGCAACCACAGCTGCACAGACAACAGCTGCTGAAACTGCCGTTGCAAAGGAAACAGCTGAAGTAAAAGAAACGGCTAACGTAAAGGAAACGGCTGACGCAAAAGAAACGGCTGACAAAAAAGAAACGGCTGACGCAAAAGAAACAACCGAAAAGGCCGATGAAGAAAAAGAATCCACGATGACCGGAACGATCAGCGATATCAAGGACTTTATGTTCACGATCACCTCAGACGGAAATGACTACGCATTTACCTTCGATAACGACAAAAAACCGGAAGGACTCGCAGAAGTCAAAGATGGCGATAAGGTCACCGTAACCTACACAGGCACCGTCAGCGCCGTTGATGCTTTCTCCGGAACTGTTGTATCTGTAAAGGCTGCAAAATAATCGTTCCTGATCAATAGAAACGAATATATCTTTTCACTAAACGAGGAAATTCCATCGGAATCCTCCGTTAACCCCCCCCTTCAGCACGAAAATGCAGCGCACTTTCAAGGTGAAGGGGGGCTTTTATTTCTTTTATTTCTTTTATTTCTTTCTAAGTCTCACACCAAAATACCACAGCGGAAGCAGATACAAAAAGACTGCTGCTACGATCGATGTAAGCGGTGCCGACACGGATGCCAGAGGAACTGCACCGGCAATCGACCATGGAACTAACGGTGCGACTACGATCACAGAATTTTCCATATCGATCGCAAATTTCTGAGCGTCCGGCTCCAGTTCCTTGCAGATCTGATCTACCAGCATCGTCGCCAGTGTCTGATTGCAGGCCACCATACCGGCTGCTGCCGCAGTTCCAAGAATCGTCCCAAAAACAGAAAATCTTCTGCTAAGTGTCCCCATCTTTGATTTTAATCCGTTTAAAAGGCCTGTTGCCTCAAAAATTCCCGAATACGAGGAAGAGATCGTAATGATCAACGCTACCCGGACCATGGACATGATCCCGCCGCCATCGATCATGGATGAAAGCGACGGATCCGGAGCATGATAACCGTTTACGAGAAGCGCGAACAGACCTGACGGATCCGTATGCTGCCAGAACAGGCATACCCCGATCGCAGTGACAATACTCGCGAGCATTGCCTTGCGGACCTGTACCCGAAACAAGGACAAGACCATGATGACGATCGCCGGGAGGATCGGAACCAGGCCCAGACGGAATACACCGGCAAAGCTGTCTGCAAGAGCCATACTGCCGCTACCCACTGCCGGAAACAAAATCCCGCAGATCCCGTAAAATCCGCAGGTCAAAAGCGTCGGAATAAACGCAGTCTTCACCATAAGGCGAATATTGTCAAAAATATTTGTGTGCGTCAGCTCCGCCACCAGCAGCGCGCTGGTGGATACCGGCGAACACCGGTCCCCGAAGAACACGCCGGAGAGGATCGCGCCGCCTGCAATGATCTCGTTACATCCCATTGCCTTTGCCATCGTCATACAGATCACACCCATGGTCGCTGCTGTACCAAATGCCGTTCCAGTCAGGACAGAAACCAGAGCATTTAAAAGAAATGCCATCAAAATCATTACCGACGGATTCATAAGCCCTGCGCAGTAGGAGACGATCGCCGGGATCGTTCCCGCCGCCCGCCAGAGCGCCGTCAGCATCCCGATGAGTAAAAACGTAATTAAAATATTTTTCGCCGTCTTGATTCCCTTCCAGGACATCCCGAGAATATCTCTGACCGTATAACCGCGGCTCAAAGTGTACGCGAAAAAGATCAGATATCCAAGTGCCAACGCTGCCAGAATCGGGATTCCCGCAAGGATGCACCCGATCAGCGTCACCGCGAACACGACCAGAACGGCCGTCTCACTGGTGTGTACCTTCATAATGTTTACCTCTTCCCTGTTTTCTTTCGTGAACCATTCCCTCAGCCAGCCGTTCCCTGTTCAGATATCCTGATCCACCTTTATGATTCTAGTATACTCCTGGATTTTCCACTTGTCTAACTGTATTTTCCGATATATAATACAGCTAAAAAACTGTATATAAGTTACAGCTTTCATTCTTTTACACGATTTTCCCAGCTCATTCTGGCTGTCCCATATCCTTTATGGTCAGCACAGCTGCTACGAGACTCTGCACGACACTTACAAGTCAAGCGGATATTCGCAATCCGCTTCGCTACTTGCTCATAACCCAATAACTGCTCCGCAGTTTATCAGAAGGAGCTTGCACTCCTCCTGATACAAGCAAGTCCCCACCCACTGCTTATTGCTTTTCGCAATTGAAGCAGGGGACTTACTTGATTCGGTTAAACTTTCTTTTTTATATTCAGGAGGTTTTATATGAACTTTCTTTCCATGGACTATTTTCTCATGACCGCCGAGAAGCGCAGCTTCACAAAAGCCGCCGATGCTCTCCACATCACCCAGCAGACCCTGAGCACCCACATCGCCAATCTGGAACAGGAGCTGGACTGCAAACTCTTCGTCCGCCATGTTCCCCTGGAGCTCACCTATGCCGGAGAGATCTTTTGGCAGTACGCCGCAGACTTCCAGAAAAAATACCGGGCAATGCAGCACGAATTTGCCGACCTGACTAAAAATGAGCAGGGCATCCTGCGGATCGGCATCTCCTTTACCCGCTGCCATGCGATCATGCCCGCGATCATCACGGAATACCAGCGCCGCTACCCGCATATGGAGATCCAGGTCATCGAAAATGCGAACACTGGACTACAAAAAGACCTGATGGAACATAAGATCGATCTCGCCATCGCGAAGTTCCCGGATTTTCTGCCAGGGATCACTCTGAGCGATTTCTATGAGGAGGAGGTCGTCCTTCTGCTTGCTGATTCTCTGTTTCATGAGATCATTTCCGATGCCGTCCCAGCAGATGCCCTATTTTTACATCTTCCAAAGACTATCTGCTGCTCCGGCTCTGATTTCACTCATGGCACCGCTGGCACTGTCTCCTTTTCTGTCCAGGATCTCCCTGCACTGACAGATTCACAGCCAGAACCGTTAATGTTAAGAAGCCCGGAAGACTTCTCGATCTTCGAACACTGCCCATTCCTTCTAAACTACGCCACAGACATCGCCGGTCAGCTCGGAAGACACTTCATCACCATGGGCAATTTCAAACCGATCGTAAAGACCCAGTCCGACAATATGGGAATGCTTCTGGAACTCTGCGCCGCCGGAAAAGGCGCCTGCATCTCCCCACTGAACCTTGCCATGAGCTCCCTCTCCCCTGAGCAGCGCAAAAAAATGCGGATCATCCATCTCGGACGATCCGCAAAATATAAGATCCGCTTCGGTTCTCTGGAACAGCCTTACCAGTGGAAGGCGATCCGGAACTTTATGGATGCCGCGAACGCTGCACTCACCAGAACCGGCACAACTACCTAGCTTTCCGTTCTCTATCGCATGCGGTGTGCTGTTTTTCATATGAGCAAAAATTTCTAGCGCTTCTCCTAACTGAACACGATCGACCTGCCCGGGGGGCGGCCTCTCACCCTGCCAGATAACACCAGACTGGCAGGGTCAGCATGGACATTAGCGTCGTCATAACCACGCATCTCGTTGCAAACAAGGCGTCACTGTCATATCTTGCCGCAAAAATCGCCGCCGTAGCTCCGGCAGGCATGCCGGTCATCAGAACGCTGATTCCCAGTGATGTGGCATCAAGTCCAAGTCCAAGTCCAACGACCAGTGCTGCTGCCGGGAGAATGATCAGACGGAATACAGAAAACATGGCTGTATCTTTATTAAAGATCGTTGTAATTTTTACATCCGCCAAAATTGTTCCCACGATCAGCATCGTGAGGGCGCTGTTACAATTCCCAAGATACTTCACTGTCGCCGTGATGACGGCTGGAAGCTTCACCTGAGTCACCATGCAGATCAAGCCCAGATAAATTGCGACCAGACATGGATGTGTCAGCACGTTCTTCGCGACTTTCTTCTTATCCACCTTCTCATCCGCCACAAAATAAGTTGTCCCCACCGACCACATGATGATCCGCATAGGGATCAGGAAAATTGAAGTATACAAAACTCCGATCTCATTATAGATCGCCTCTGCGATCGGATTTCCGAGAAATCCACTCATTGGAACGATCGTGCAGTACTGGAGGACTTTCCTTCTCCGCGGCACATACCGGTTAAAGATAAACTTATTTAAAGTCAGACAGACCGCCTGCATGATCACCGCCGCCAGTAAAAGCAGCGCACAGGACCGAAATATTTCCATGTTGAATTCAATCAGGCACGACTTAAAGATATTACATGGGATCACCACGTTGATGCATAAATCCGTCAGACATTTCTTTCCATTGGCATCGATGATCTCCTTTTTCTTTAAGATTGCTCCGACAATCATCAATGCAAACAAGGTTCCCTGAAGACTGAATAGATCGAGTAAATTCATGTATATGCCTCCCACCTCTTTCTGATGTAAATAAATTTTTGCAGCAACTTTATAGAAGTCTTCTCACTGCCCCTGCATGTTTCTTAAATCTATCATAGCACGGTCATGTTTCTTTGTATAACTGTTTTATTCGGTGAAGTACACAGCTATTTATCTGTTTTTTATTTGAATTTCAAAAAAAGTCCCCCAATCGAACACAGCCCCTGCTGCCGGTCCACATTCAGCTTTTCCTACGCATTCTCCATATAGAGAAACAGAACCAGATATCCTCTTTTCAGAGAATACCAGGTTCTGTCCTCTACATCTGCTTTTTATGAATTCATCTCAGCAAAACCATTCAATGAATTCTGCATTTTTATTTACCAGTCCATGCCCCGTCCGGACCAACTTCATATCCATCCGGTGTAGTCGTGTTTGCAAGCATTGCGCCCTGCGGCTGCTTCATGCCTTCACTGAAGTAGTACCACTTTCCGTCGATCAGATGCCAGCCAGTGTACATATGTCCCTGACTTCCGTCAGCCTGATTATGCAGGTAATACCAGATTCCATTGTCTTTGATCCAACCGGTCTGCATGTAGCCGTTCTCATCGAAGTGATACCACTGCTGTTTTCCATTCCAGCCGATCAGTTTCCAGGAAGACTTCGGATAGCTTCCGTCCTTCGCCTCAAACCACCAGCCTTTTTCATTCCGCTTCCAGAATCCTTCCAATGTGGAGGCTGATACCGGGTTTATCTTCCTCGTTGTACTGGATGCCGGTTCGCCACCATCACCGCTGTTGGAAGAGCTGCTGTAGTTGTCGGACGGCTTTGCGTCCTGTGCCTTTTCCTTAACCGTTACAGTGATCGTCTTCGTTGCGGAAGCTCCCTTGCTGTCGGTTATCTTATACATTACATGGTAAGTGCCAGCCTTTGTGGTGTCGACATCATTTGCTGTAATCTCGATCTTCGCCGTAAGATCACCGTCTTCCGCGTCTGATGCAGTTACATTCTTCTTCGCGTCAAATGTATCTCCAACTATCAACTTAAGATCCTTAGCATTTATTGTTGGAACATGATTCATGATGAGCACCTGCGGCATAACATCTACATCGATCTCGCACTTCACAGTCAGATAATTTTTCGTATCTGTCGGTGTATAAACAGCTTTAAATTTCTGAAGACCATACTTTTTCAGCTCTGTTTCCGGTTTCACCCACTGGAACTGTTCCGGCAGACCTTCCACATCTGCCAGTGTCTGTCCCTGAATTGCCTTTAATCCTATCGGGAGCTCATACTCCGGCTCTGCCTGTTTCACCGTCAGAGTGACCTCTACGTAGAATACAGAATTATCCCCCATTGTGACATAAACCGTTCCATGATATTCTCCAGCATCAAGATCTGTTACCGGCGTGATGGTAATGCTGTTGTCCTTAACTTCTACATCGAAATATTCTGCATTGCTGTTTGTTGCTTTCGTGATCTTCTCAGCATCACTTCCAGATGCCAGTAATGTAACGGATGCTTCCTCAGCCTCACTGTCGTCATAACCATATGTGACTTTGCCAAGTTTTGCATCGGTCTCTATAGAGTAATTTGTTCCAGCCCATTCTGCGTAATAAGTATTACCATTCTCGGCTTCTGTAACAGTAGTATTTTTATTACCGGCTTTATACCAATGCGCAAATTTCTTTCCACTCTTGATCGGAGAGGCCAAGATCTTATCTTCCAGCTCTGTTCCTGCCGGGAGAATTCCGCCGCCTGTGATTGCATAGCTGATATTCGCAGTCTTATCACTATAATTTTTAATTATATTTTTGTCTTTTTCTGACGATACATATACAACAGGCGAATTGCCGCTGAACATAGTCGTCGCTGTACCCTCAACTGATAAATCCTTCACAGATGAGAAATCTACCTGTGCCAGGCTCTTAGAACTTGCAAATGTTCTGCTACTTTTTATCGTAAGCTTGGATGCACGGAACACAATTGTTTTTAAATTGTCTGCTCGTCTAAATACGTCTGAATCTACATATGTCACTGTATCTGGAACGATCACACTTTTAATATAAGGATTTTCCTTATCATGAATGTTCCAATCCTGGTCGGAACCAAATAAGCCTTTTCCCAGTTTGGTAACAGTTATTTTCTCTCCATTGATCTCCAGGCAACTCGGCACAACAACATCTGAATACGATTCCCTATTATGATATGCAATCAGTGAAATACCTTCACCTGTTCCATCATCCTGATACTCCCAGGTAATTCTGTTTTCGTTTTCGTCCCTCGCCTCACCTGATGGAATGTATTTTCTCCAACCGCTGTTTTCTTTTATCCATTGATGAATATCATCATCCGCTGTCTTAGCAATCGTTCCACTTACAACATTTGTCTCAACAGCATTCAACATCTCCTCATTTTTTACAATGATTTTTCCAATTCCAATCCACCTTTCAGTTCCTGCATCAATATTTTCCACATTAGAAATATCCAGGGTTGTAGATGAATTTGACAGATTTGCATATGTCGTAAATGCCGCATATCCAACCTGAAGATTTTTAGCTTTTATTACAATTGTTTCCAGATTTCTACAACCATAGAGTGACTTATCTCCAAGTTCCAATGAATCAGTTTCTGGAAAAACAACTCTTTTTAGATTCATGTTATAGATGTTCTTGTTTACCGCATCATCATAATCAATTGTCTTTGCAAATGCCCCTTCAGCCACAACGGTGACTTTATATGTCTCGCCTTCATAGATAATTCCTTCTGAAAGATCAGCTTCCATAATTGAATCTATTGGAACTGACAAAATCTTTGCCTCACCTTTAGCCGGATAATTCAGCAGATATTTATATCCTGCCTCATCCGTATAATCAATAATATTGTCCTCTTCTGTAATAAACAGTACATCCGCAGATCCTGCTACCTGTTCTTTAATTAAATCCTGTTTTGTTTCTTCATCAGCACAGTACGCATATTTCAATCCACTACCTGCAAACAGATCCTTACCTGTCTCAATTCCATTTGGAATCGTCTTAAAATTCTCCAGACTCTTCGTAAACGCAAAAGCGCCGTATCCGATCTGCTTTAATTGGCTATTATCAGAAATCGTAATTGTGGTTAAATTTGCACATCTCGAAAAAGCTCCATATCCAATCATCTCAACAGAATCCGGCAGTTTATATGCTCTTGCTGTTGAAGCACATGGAACCGCACACAGCTTTTTCATATCTGAAGTATATAAAGCACCATCATCTCCTACTGTAAAGTACAGATTTTCCTTAGAAACCACAAATGTATCACAGGCCGCCAGCTGAGTCACAGAACCAATACCGAGGTTCTTTACATCCTTTCCTATTGTAACTTTCTTAACATTCAGATAAGCAATAAATGCTTTAGAACCAATTCCTGTAACTCCATCCTCGACTTCAATTTCCGTAATCTGATCTTTTAAGTTATACCACGGATAAGTTCCTGTTGCGGCTAAAGATTCCATATCTGTTGAAGGATTGTAGTTAATCATATCCCCATTTCCAGAGATCGTTAATTTATACGTATCTTTTCCAGATTTATCTGTTCCATTCTTTTCCAGATTCCATTGCACATTTTCAGAAACAGTTCCATTTTCCCCCGCACCGCAGTTACCGCTAAGTGTCGTTCCTGTCTCATCTGCCTGCACAGCCACGTTCACATCCGCATACCCTACCATCGGAGTCACAGCCATCGCCGCCGTTGCGGTGAGCAGCACTGTCAGCATCTTCCTTGATTTGATCAACTTCATCTTCTTCATACTATGCCATCTTTCTGATTGATACCTTTATATCCTATCCACACATTGATCAATTGCCTGTATACATACCTTTTGGTGAATCATTCTGCAAGAACATCTTCCATCTGCTTTTCTGTTCCTACGGCGCATGAGGGAATTTCATTGCCTGAAGTCTTCTTTTTCTGTGCCTGAAAGCTTCTGATAAACGGATCATACAACTCTTTCTCCGCCCTCACCCTCGCCTGCACCGCCTCATAAAACGCAGTGAAGGTCCCAAGATTGTAGACTTTTCCCTGAAATCCGATGCTGGCTCGCCAAGTTCCGTTGGATCTCCGGTATACGCCACGGTGACCGCTGGTGTTGTTGACGCAAGTCTTTCGGCACGCGATGCGCTCCACGCAAGTTCCATCCACAAAGTGAATTGCCTTGCGCATATTTTTCTGTCGGGTTTCATTGCGGAAACAGCCGCAGCTCTTTGTCTTTCCGTCCCTGAGATTTTCCTTCTGACAGACACATACATTTCCGCAGTCACACCTGCAAAGCCACAGATCCTGCAGTCTGCCCACCCCCCCGGCATTTTCTTCTGCGTTTTTTCCAAGTTCTCCTTCCTTGCCAGCACCATAGGCTGAAATCTCATCCTGATTCGCCAGCCGCAGGACCACAAGTCTCCCGTACCTCTGCCCGGTAAGATCCAGCCAGCGGTTCGTCATCCTTTTTTTCCGTAGGCATCCACAACTCTTCGTATGACCGTTTTTCAGATGGGATTCCTGAACAAGACAGACTCTGCCGCAGCCACACTGGCATTCCCAGTATTTCTTTGAATCTTTTCCCCGATAAGCCAGCTTCTGAACCACCAGATTCCCAAACTTTTTCCCAACCATGGTATCCTGCATCATCCGTTCGCCTCTATTCATGACATAATGAGTATTATGTCATGCGGTGGCGCTGAGATCTTCTGAATTTTTATCTCCATTTTTTCGTTGCCGTAATGAAGTATTAACTAAATATGACAAAAAGGGCTTTGATTCACTGAAATTTATTGTATTTCGAGGCTGTTCGTGATATAATAACTTATGTACACATATGAATTTTTAATGGTTCTATAATGAATGTTGGGGTGTGCTGAAAAAAGCATACTTCCAACATTC
>OGFL01001609.1_pt1 | contig 14884 bp, 8 predicted proteins | sample 1570911 | NCBI WGS metagenome assembly OGFL01 (sample SAMEA2582050, study PRJEB24529) | metagenome | biome: Human gut stool | place: China | collected 2011 | reverse complement strand
CACAGATTGCCACGCTCATTGCCGTGTCTCCCGCTTCCGTGTCCCAGCAGAAGTTTCGCCTGAAGAAACGGATGATGCAGGCAGATGGCAGGCTGTTTGCCGATGGAGAGACGTTGGATACAGTAGTGTGTCAAGTCTGAAATTTCGGATTGCAAGACAACAGTAACAAGGGTATGAAACTATTAGGTAGGCATTAAGATAAATTGGGCCCGTAATTTCTTTACGGAAATCCTTTTCCGTATCTTCAAGTGGGATTTGTCAAGTCCGGCTAATTATGAGTTCATAAAAACGCTATCAAAGACGGTATCATAAAAAATGGTATTGTATATGGACCGAACGGATCGGGTAAAACAAACTTCAGTTTGGCCTTATTCGATATTGAGAACCATTTGTCGCCCAAATGGAAGAAGATAGATTATTATGTGAATTTTATTTATGCCGGAAAGAAAGAGGGAGTAGTCGAGTTCGAATATACATTTAGGTTTGAGAACGGGATAGTTGTCTATGCCTATTCTAAAAATACCGGTGGTATATTAGTGTCCGACTCGCTTCGGGTGGACGATAATTGGGTTTTTGAACGGAAGAATGGTTCTTTTTGCATAGACAAGCAACAGTTTCCTATGGAAGAAACCATAGAGAATAACCTCGGAAGTAATGCCGATATTTTTATATGATTATTTTAGGAATATAGCCAATTTGTGTTGATTTATTAGGACAAAAAGTCGGTGATTTCCTCTGTTCTCAATTCTGTTTTGCTACTAATATAACCTCGGTCTTATACTGAACCCTATTCAGTCTTATACTGAATGCCATTCAGTCGTATACTGAATTACCCCCCCCCCCCCCCCCCCCCCACACACACACACACACACACACACACACACTTCAGAAGGTGTTCTGTGAGGGGATGGACTGTGACGGTTTGATGGCTTGAAGCGGATGTTTTTGGGTTTTGAAATGTTGTTACAAAATGAAATTCGGGGATGTAATTTTCAAAACATTGCTATTCATAGTTTTCTTTCTCTTTTGTATCTACGTTTAATAGAAGAATATCAGATGATGATTTTGCAAGCCTTGCAAAACTTGCTGTTATTTGTTATATTATAGTACCTTTGCTACATTAAAATAAGTAAAGGATTCTACTTCATTGTACAATTTTTAAGATTGTACAATGACTATATGTAGCAGTTCTTTAATTAATTGTATAGGTAGAAATGGGTATGATACAGTTGATAATAGGTGCATGGACACTCCTCATGATATTTGTTTTGTGTTTTGAAGATTGTCGGGCGTATCTGAAGAATATAGTAGAATCTTTAATATACGAATGGAACTCGCTATATAAAGATACAAAAGATGAAAAGGGAATCTGCTTGGCATGTTTCTTGATGTTGTTTATTACTTTAATTCTTTTATTTTGTTGTCTGTTGTTTTTCCCATTGTTGCCTCTTCTTTCTGTATGCTTTGTTTTTAGGAATTTTAGAAACAATGATACGGATGATACATGGTTAAGAGAGCAACAAGAAAGGGAGGAAAACTATCGGCAGAAATGGAATAAGTTCAAGAGGTTTCATTATCCTGGGAAAGTTTCTTTTGAATTTGATGCGGACACTTACATTTATGTAGAAAATCGTTATGACGATAGTTTGAACCAATGTATCCGGGAGAATTTGGATGAAATAAAAGCCATTTTTCGTCAAAACGGTTTTCGTTTTATTTATTTGCCTCAGTGGAAACCTGATACTTCTTTGAATAGTTTGGCTAATTTGACAGAAGAGAGGAATAGGGACATTGAGAATTTTCTGGGTTCAATGACCACAGTGGAATATACAAAATTGCTTTGTAAAGTACTGCATCTTGATTGGGCAGAGATGGAAAGTGGTATCTTTCATTTTGCTTGTTTCATGTATGACTCCACACCCGGCATGTGGAACATAGTGCGAGAGAGCCGTTTCACACTTTATCCAATGCAGGGAATGACAGAGGATGGTTGGGAGACTTTCTTCTTGGACTATTGCGCTTTCATAAAAGAGGATCGGCAAAGGTCTCATGGAGGTCTTTGTATGTCTGTGGTGTCGAATTTGCAGGGAGGAGAACTTTATGAGAGTATAGGAGAACCACAACAAGAATTTGCAGACCATGAATTTCCCATTGTTATGAAAAATATTGCAGAAAACATTAAGAAAGAGATTGAAATTCTGAAAGGTGCAGGCTATTATGAGTTATTGTTGCACACATTAGAAACTGAGACTTTAGATGAGTTGAAGAATGTAAAGGTGATTCCAGAGCTGAGCAGACTTCAGATTACGGATGAATTCAAGATTCGCTTACTTGATTATGATAAGGAGGTGCGGATGACCCCTTTGCAAAAGACACTGTACATATTTTATCTGCGCCATCCGGAGGGAGTAGAGTTTAAAATGCTGTCGGCCTACTATGATGAACTGTTGGCTATTTATAAAGTGCTCTCCAATAGAGAGGATGCTGAAAAACAGAAAGAGTCCATCCGTCGCTTGGTAAATGTAACGGATAATGCGATAAATGAGAAATGTTCACGGATTAAGGAAGCTTTCTTGAAAGTAGCGGATGATTTCATTGCCAGGAATTACTATATCGTATTGGATAGACATGAATATAGAGGAGAAGGGAATAAGAAGAACTCTATATATGTGGAACTTCTGAAGAAAATTATGCTTTCACGCGATTTGATTATTTATCCGAAGGAAATTTCTGATATTGAAGTCTTGGTACCGGAGGAGAGAAAGAAAGTTATAAAAGAGGAATTGGAAGAAATGCGGGAGCAGTATTGCGCATTAAATGGACTGTTCTTCGATAAATCCTATCCTAAAGGTGCGTTGATAGAAAAATATACAGCGTTTATCAATCTCAATCCAAAATATTATGCCGCTTATCGTGACCGTGCCATTCTTTATACACATATCGGTAAATACCGTGAGGCGGTTGCTGATAATCAGTTGTTGATAACGCATAATGAAAGAGTATGGTCGGATGCTATTATCAATAAGGCGGAAGCACTGTTTTTCCTGAAAGATTATGATGAGGCTTTGAAAATTGCCAATCATTATTTTGCAATATGTGAAAAGCCGACAGCAGAATGTTATCGTATCAGAGCGGAGATATTCAGAAAGCTGAAAATGAGTGATGAATATAAAGCGGATATGAGGGAGTCTAAGCGTTTGCGAAAAGAAGAGAAAAATAGAATATGGTAAGTTTGAATGCTGTGTAAGAATGTTTGTATTGGGCGTTGCTGTATAAGTGGTTGGAGTAGTATATTAATAGTTATCAATAAATAGATTGGACGGTGGCTATGATGGTTGTCTCAAGAAAATATTTGTAGGAGCTAAAAACTTACTCTAATTTTCTTTTTCGTGAAAGAAAATGTTTAAGTTTGCGGATGAAGCACATGGTGATGTCCTTCAATGTTTTTTAGAGATAAAATTGTAAGAAGCGTTGTGCTTGTTCTTGTGACTGAAAACCTAGAAAATTTTCAAGAAAACATAAGAATGGCATAGTATGTTTCCTACGCTGATTCAGCGTGGGACTGCTGTCCATCTATTTATGTTTTCAGGTTTTCCTAGGACCTTCAGTTACAGATAGTGGGTACGTAGTTCCACGTTTTTGTTTGTATAAATGTTTTCTTAGGGGCTGGGAAGATGTAAAATCTAATCGTATGAAAGTTAAAAAACTGGTGTTTGATGGTCAAGAACTTGCAATGTTATTTCAAGTATTTGCGAAAAAATGCTTATTGGGTATTGTGAAAGGGATATGTATAGTACTTTATTTTTTTATTTAAATCAGTCTTATAAACAATAGATATATTATTTAAATGGTATAATTTAAAAGGTGGGTGATTATGGCAGACTATATGAAGAATATTGTAATGGGGCTTCTAAAGAGAGTTTTTAAGATTGATATCAAAGGCATTCAGTTACAAAACAAAGTGTTGTCAGATAAAACGAAACAATTGTTGGAGGAAAATGCAACGTTGGAAAACAAAGATAACATTCTAATAAAAGAGAATACTGTATTACAAAATGAAAAAAAACGTTTGTTGGATGAGTTGAATAGTAATATAAATGAATCTCAACAGTTACAAGAAAGTGTTAGTTCATTAAAACAGGAATTGACATTAACAAAAGAAAAAGTTAAATCTTTGGAGTTACAGAGCCAAAACCACATAATAGAAATTGGGAAAAAAGATAATACTATTAAAGAACTGCAAGCAAATATTCAAGCGTTAGAATCTGTAGATGAAGATAATGAAAGAATATCTGATGAACAGATGCAAGACCAAATAGACAGCTTGAAGATGCAATATCAAAATCTCAAAGAGCAATATGACAGTATAAATAAAAAGTATAAGGATTGTAAGGCTGAAATTTGTACTAAAGATGCAATAATTGACATTTTGAATAAAGAGAAAGTCGAATTGCAAAATAAGATTTCTGGATTGAACAAGTCAGTGTCTACGATAGAAAAAGACAATAAGGTAAAAACAGGTAGCGAAGAACAGAAAATAATAGTAGGTGAAGGTTCTATGATAACAATAGGACCAATAGGAAATACAGATTTAGGTTATGTTGATAAAACTAAACGTACCATAGATACTGTTATTGATACTGACACTGGTTTAGAAATAAGTGCAAGAGATTTTTTTGCTCAACCGGAGAACGCGATTTTTAAAGTTAGAACTGAATTGCAAAAATCAATATATTTGAGAAAACCTAAATTAGTATGCAAATATTGTCGTCAGGCAGTTAAAATATCAGGTCGGAAGATAGAACGTGGTAAAGCTAGTTTCTTTTCACATTTTAAAGATAGTGATGAATGTGATTATAAAACAACGACAGGAAGAACAAGAAGGGATATTAATAGAGAAAAATATGCCCGATGTAATGAAGGGGAGCGTCACAAAAGATTAAAAACCAAAATTGCTGAACTCTTGGAAATGACTCCTGGTGTTTCGGACGTAAAAGTAGAAAAAAACATTATAGGAAATCACCCTATACTAAATTGGAAACGTCCTGATATTTTAGCTAGTTTTAGGGGACAAGAAATTGTATTTGAATTGCAATTAAGCACAACCTTTGTCAGTGTAATTGCAGAAAGGGATTTGTTCTATCGGCTAAATAAGAAATTCATTATCTGGGTTTTTAATTTTGATGAACAAGATGAACACGTCAATCTGGATAATATGATGGCAAAAGATATTTATTATAATAATAAAATGAATGTTTTCATTTTTGATAGAGAAGCTCAAAAGGAAAGTGAGGAAAGAGGTGAACTCATTTTAAAGTGCAATTGGTTAAAGGCAGATGGGAGTTGGGAGTACCTGAATGAGAATTCTTCAAATGGTTTGGGTGGAACATTTGTCTGTCTCTCTGATTTACAATATGATAGCACATATAAACCGTATTATTTTGATGCAGAACAGAGATATATTGAAGCGCATCCTGAATTTCAATCGAAAATTTCAGATATTGAGAAAGAGAATAAAAGAGTCCTTGAAGAACTGGATGAATTATGGCGACAAAAACAAGAAGATTTGAAAACAGAAGATAAGTTGGAACGCTTATCAGAAGCATTTGAGTTGGATGCCATAATGAAAAGTACTCAAAGATATGTAATTGGAAAGAAAGATGGAAAATGTGGATTGATTACATTCGATGGCGAAATAAGAATAGCTTTTGAATATGAATTAATTACTCCTCACACAGGATGGTATGAAGGAACGAAAGATGGGTTACATGATTTGTTCGACAATAACTATACTCTTCTTAATGTTGGAATAAGGCGAATAGAAAAATTCAATCCTATAGGTAACAAATATGTAAAGGAGACAGATGGTGCATTACTTTGGGGAATTATGAAAAAGGGGGTTCCTTTAACGCCAGCTTGTTATTCCCAACTGGAGATATGGTCTTCAGACAAAATTATAGCTATGCGTAATGGATTATATTGCATTGTGGATTTTCAAGGGAATGAGATTTTAAGTAATTATGATTATATCAGTGAGTTAAACGCTGATAATATAGCAAATGTCAAATGTGATGGTTGTAATGGTTTTATAGATAGTAATTGTAAGAGCTTGAAGGAGAAGAGTAGAAGATTGGATAATGGAATGGAGAAATTTCTTCAAATGGATAAATGGGGGATTGAACGTGAAGATGGCTCGATAGTTGTTCCCGGTAAGTATGATGAAATAGGTTCCTATAAAGATAGACTTGTCGGGGTTAGTGGTGTCTCTTTTTCTATTATAGATGAAAAGATAGATGCAGATTGCCCCGTAAAAGTTGAATATATATCCAGAAATGACAGAAAGATGTTAATCTTCAAACTTGGTAAACGGGAAGCTCTTATGAATCTTCGTCAACAAAATAAAGCTCGAAATTTGGGATTGCAGCCTCAAAATATGAAAGAATTATATTTTTCATTTGTTAATGTCGAAAGGTCATTGCTATACCTAAGTGCTGTTCCTGTGAGAGGAGAAAAGCAACAAATAAAAATTGAAGATAAAGATATACCATTCGGAACAATTTATACAGGAAGATTCCTTTATAAGAAGAAGGATGGTGTTATCATACGTGCGTTAAATGGGATAAAGATATTTCTGCATAGTTCGAATTTGGGTAAATATACGGTAGAAGAACTTGAAAAGAGTAAATCTATAACACTTAAAAAAATAGGTTATGACCAATTCTATAAGAAACATATTTGGGAAATAATATCAATCCTTTCGTGAGAAGTAAAGACTTAATTTTTAGATATTTAATCATATTAATAAAATAGGAGATATAAAAATGGAAAAACAAAATTTAATTATGGATGATGAAATGGTAATGCACGAAACTATTGCTAATCAAGTTTCTATTAGTGAGCAAGAAGATGCATACGCAGCACTTGAAGCAAAGTATAATAATGTAGAAGAAGGGGTTGAACAAGATTTGTTAAGAGCGCAATTTGATAGGGTAGATGAAGATTTTGAAGGGCAAGATATGCTTGCTGTTCAATTAGATGGAGTAGAAGATATGGTAGGAATTGTTCCTGGATTTGTGGAAGAACTTGAAGATAATGTAATAGAGGAGAATTATATTGAGGAGGATGATTCTGATGGTTGGGGAAGTATTGATGATAATCCTTATTACAATGATAATTTGGATATGGATCAACAATCTCCGGAGTTCTGGGATAATCTTTAAATGTATGTATTAAATATGGATATTGGTGATGTTATAGTTTAACGTGAATTCGAGGTAGAGCAAATCTTTTGGAATCATTACTTTTGTTACAAGATTCTGAATTGGATTGGAATGCATTAGAGGTGATAGGAATTTGCAGAAATTACAAATTTATATAAATATATTATGAATATTTGGTTGACTATAGGCATCGCGTATGTTATTCTTACGTTATCAGCAATAGTATGGATTATTGTAGGACATGTCAAGCATAAGAATGCTAAACGTGTTGATGACGATGATGATGATGATTTATTTGGCAAAACTCCAGCTTTATGGGTAAGAATCTTAATCTCACCTCTATTGCCTCTATTGGTATTGACATTACCTCTTTTTGCAGTAGCATTGCCTTTTATTGCAATAAGCGCATTAAAAAAAAGGTATTATAGAAATCGACCAAAGCCCTTATCTTCGAGAGACAGAAGATTGTATCCGGTTTATGAAGTGCGAGATGTTACTTCAGATAGGGTTGTGACCTTGTCTCAATATAATGAAACTCATAAAACAGCTTTTACTTTGGATGATGTATATGGAAAAGGTTTTGAGGAGAAACGTTCTCAGAAGGATAAGGATGCGATGGAGATAGATAGGCAAGGATTGCTGATTGAAGATTCCTTGCCTAATGATATATATACTGAGATTGCAAAGAAACTTGCGTTTTGCAGATATAATCAGGATTTTTCTACACTAAGGCCTTTCCTATCAGAAAACGTAAAACTTATTATTTATAAGCACAAAGAACTAAGTGGTATTGCTGATTTTGAATCATATTGGATAGATAAGGAAAAGCGGCTAAAGCATGATTGTATCAATGTACGCACAAGTATCAAATTTTGCAATTATTATAGTCATGTAGCAGTGTACGACCAAATAGAGGGTTATAAACCGATGTATATTCTTTTTAGAGTTAAGGATGATATTGTAACCCATGTGGTGTGTGCGCCTAATCCATTACAAGATCCAATAGTTAGGTATTGGAGTTTTAAACGGTTACCGTTTGCGTATGACTATATTATGGATAATGTGCAGGAACAAATACCGGGTGAGCCCAAAAGACTTCCTTGCTTGAAGTGTGGCATTTCATCAGAGGGGCTTGTATGGTATAAAGTAAATATAGACCTTAGTCCACTATCTTATGCCGGTGTTGTGTCTGTATGCGAGAACTGTCGGAAAGTGGTTGAATTCTACCCCGATGTGTCGATTGACAACGGAGAAGTTCAAGGACAAAAGATTGATAAAGTAGAAAATAAGGTTAGACAGGAGGATGTGTTTATTTTGTCTCAGCTCATAACGAGAAACTTGTATTTTGATAATCCGTTAAAAGATACCAAGTATTTTGATAATCTTGATAAAAACTATGTAGTGGATTCAGGGAACAGGGCTTTTGCTGATTTTTCGGTATGTAAACCTTGCAGTCTTGCCGAATGTGCAGGAGATTTTAATGAGTTCATGCTTTCTCATCTCTTCAAAAAGAATATTCAATTTTATAATGACATAAAGGCTTGTTATGTGCAAGCATACAATGATGGAATCTATGAAGTAGCAAACAATATAGGCATTCTTTTGCTGAATTGCGAAAATAATATGGATGAAGGGGTGAGATGGTTACGTCTTGCGGCATCAAATGGTTCTAAGAATGCTATGCAAAATACCTTCAGTGTATTATGGGGCATTGGTGATTTTGAACATGCTATTGAATATCTATTGAAAGTTTGTGAAGAACCTTGCCCTTCTATTCGCTGCTTGTGGAATTTGGCCGTTTTATATATACTTGGAGAACGACAAAAAGGAAACACACTCATTAAAGATGTGGGCAAAGGAATCTCTCTCTTGAATCAGATTATAGAGTATGATGTGTTGGAGAGTGACGAGAAAGAAATCGAGGAGATGCGGATGAAGGCGAAGAGCCTTGTCCGCTTAATCAAAAATAGTAATGAGTATGGTTGGATAGGTTACGCATTTCATAGGTATTTGAAATCTCTGCATGAAGAAACAATGCCGCCTAATGGATATAATCATGACGTTTTATCCATTTTGGACGAACTGACTTTTAATGGAATACTGAAAATATATTTTGCACGGCATGTCAGTATAGGAGATAATTCTTGGTTTTATATTGATACCGGTCATTCAACAAAAGCATTAGAAAAGAGACTTTTAATTGAAAAAGTAGGTGCTACATGTTCAGAAATGAGTGCATGGCAAATATATTTGTTGACAACAGCATCAACGGTTTTGCCAGCTTTTTGGCATGGCAATTATGAGAACAGGCAATATGTCTTCTCAAAATCAGACATCTCTAACCTTTCAGGTTTTTGTCGGGAAAATATATTCTCAAAGGTCGATATTTCGAATATAGCCGATGATATTCTACCAGGGGTTGAACTAATAGGAAACATGGCTAAAGTCAGGTGCTGTTATTGGAATGATTGGAAAGGATTAGTTCGAGAAACAGTGAGCATAAACTTCAATGATAGGAAAAGGATTCGCATTAATAAAGAAGTTGAATCAGAAGTCTTGTACAAATATAATTGTGGTATACGCTTTTGATACATTGGAGGTATAAAAAAGATTGAAGCAATGAATACAGAAGATATTTTGTTAGGAGCTATTGCCGGAGACATAATCGGTTCTGTCTATGAATTCTCGCCCGTAAAAGAGTGGAATTTCCCGTTGTTTACTGAAGCATCGAAATTTACCGATGACACCGTGATGACAATTGCCAATGCAGATTGGCTATTGACGGGCGATAGTCTTTTAGGTATCATGCAGGATTATGGAAACCGTTATCCATTAGCCGGGTATGGTAGTAGTTTCATCCGTTGGCTATGGGCTGATGACCCACAGCCTTACAATAGTTGGGGAAACGGTTCGGCCATGCGTGTCAGCCCTGTGGGGTGGGCTTTTGATACATTGGAGGAAACGTTGGTTGCGGCAAAGCGGAGCGCGGAAGTAACGCACAATCACCCTGAAGGGATAAAAGGGGCGCAGGCTACGGCGGCTTGTGTCTTTTTGGCACGTACGAGCAAATCCAAACAGGAGATAAAGAAGTATGTAGAGGAAACGTTCGGTTATAATCTTGACCGTACCTGCAATGAGATAAGGGCTACTTATAGTTATGATATTTCTTGTCAGGGTACCGTACCGGAATCTATCATTGCTTTTTTGGAAAGTACGGACTATGAAAGTGCCATTCGGCTGACCATTTCTTTAAGAGGAGATGCGGATACGATGGGGGCTATTACGGGTGGCATTGCGGAAGCCTATTATGGTGGTGTGCCTACTGCCATAAGGGAAGAGGTACTTAAAAGACTGCCTGATGAGTTTGTGACGGTAATGAGAGAGTTCTCGATTACAAAATTAAAATGTAAATGATGTCATATTGTAAGGATGATGCAGGCAGATGGCAGGCTGTTTGCCGATGGAGAGACGCTGGAGGGGGTGATTGGAAGCTGCTGAGAATTATAGATTCTTCAAGAATCTCGAAGAATCAAGAAGATTTTAGCTGCACTTTCGTCTGCGAATCAGGCATCACTTTTCGATTAAGGGGCTTGCTTTAGCCTAAAAAGAAACTCGACCACTGAAAATCGGTAGCCGAGCGATTTGAAATATGTATTTCTTTACAAATCAATTGCAAAAAAAGAACGTTTTGCAGTGGGTGTTTGTTTCACTCACTGAACGAACATGATTGAGTCAGGGACTGAAAGGCATTCAGTCCCTGACTCAATGCCTTTCAGTCCCTGACTCATTGTGCCCCCTCTCAGAAGGTGCTCTGAATGGGGTGAGGGAGGTGGGGAATTGGCATGGGACGTGGATGGTAAAAAATGTGGATGTAATTTTTGACTTGCTTTCCCGAAAGCATGAACTGCCGGCGGCTGTTTTATAAAATCGGTCGGCAAAAAGCAACTAAAAATTGCTTTTGTTCCCGTTTATCCGTATTTTTGTTGGTAAAAAAGATAATTAAGACATTGGATATATGAATAAGCAACAGCTTGCAAATAAAATATGGGCCTCGGCCAATAAGATGCGTTCTAAAATAGATGCCAATGAATATAAGGATTACATTCTTGGACTTGTGTTCTATAAATTCCTGTCAGACTATGAAGTGGACTGTCTTCGTCGTATCGGATGGAATGATGATGACATGACGGCTCTTGTAGAGGATTATGAAGACCCGGAAGCAACAATGATGATTGCTTATTGTAAAAATAACATTGGCTATTTTATTGAATATAAATACTTGTTCGGTACTTGGCTGCTACCCAACTCTGATTTCAGTGTGGCAGACCTTAGTGCCGCGTTGAATAGCTTCGACCGACTAATCAGTCCAAACTACAAGCATGTATATGCCAACATCTTCAAGACGCTACAAGCCGGATTGAGTAAATTGGGGGAGAATCCTTCTTCTCAAACCCGTGCTTTGAAGGATTTGATTAAGCTCATTAAAGACATCCCTACCGATGGCAGTCAGGATTATGACGTGCTGGGCTATGTTTATGAGTATCTCATCAGTAATTTTGCAGCCAATGCCGGAAAGAAAGCTGGTGAATTCTATACTCCTCACGAGGTGGCGATACTGATGTCGGAGATTGTAGCAGAGCATCATAAGGATAAACAGCAAATTGAAATATATGACCCGACAAGTGGTTCCGGTTCTCTGCTGATTACCATTGGTAAATCCATTGGCCGCCATATCGCCGATAAAAACCAAGTGAAGTATTATGCTCAAGAGCTGAAGGAGAATACCTATAACCTTACCCGAATGAATCTCGTGATGCGTGGTATCAAGCCAGATAATATTGATACCCGTTGTGCTGATTCTCTGGATGAAGACTGGCCTTTGCAAACCATAGGTAGTGATATTGGCAAACCACTCTATGTGGATGCGGTTGTGTCAAATCCGCCTTATTCGCAGCATTGGGATGCCACGGATCGTGAACTCGATTCTCGTTTCAAGAATTATGGAGTTGCACCTAAGAGTAAAGCCGACTATGCTTTCTTGCTTCACGAACTGCATCATCTCAAACCCGATGGCATTCTCACCATCGTACTGCCTCATGGAGTACTTTTCCGTGGAGATGTGGACGCAGATAGCGAAGGAGAAGGGAAAATTCGCCGGAATCTTGTTGAGACCAATAATATAGATGCCATTATCGGGCTGCCGGCTAACATCTTTTTTGGAACAGGTATTCCTACGCTGATTATGGTCTTGAAGCAGCATCGGGATAGTGACGATGTGCTTATTGTCGATGCTTCCAAAGGATTTGTCAAGGAAGGCAAGAACAATAGACTCCGTGCCTGCGACATAAAGCGCATTGCCGATGCCATTCGTGAGCGTAAGCCTATTCCTGGTTTTTCTCGTCCGGTAAGCCGTGACGAAATCCGGCGGAATGGATATAACCTCAATATTCCCCGTTATGTGGATTCTTCGGAGGCTGCCGAACAATATGATATCTATGCCACTATGTTTGGTGGCATTCCCGAAAGCGAGATAAATCAATTGCAGACCTATTGGGATGCGTTGCCTTCACTTCGTGCAGACCTTTTCCAGCCCAAGGAGGACGGTAGTCCGTATGCCGCGGTGAAGAGTAAAGATGTGGCCGAGATTATTGAAGAGAATGCGGATGTGTGTAATTTGAAGCAAACCTTTGCGAATGCATTCTCCGATTTTAGCAATGTACTTCACAGCCGACTGATAACGAATGTCAGTACTGTAAATGAACAAAATGAGCAAGACGATATAGCCGACGATATATTTAATCGCCTGAAGCCGATTCCTCTGGTGGATAAATACGTCGCTTACCAAGCTCTTTCAGATAATTGGCAGGTGATAGCGGGCGATATAGAGACTATACAAAGTGAGGGAATTGATGCTGTGCGGGTGGTAGAGCAGGCTTATAAACTTGTGAAGAAAGGCGATGAAGAGATAGAAGTGCCCGATGGATTGAAGGGGCGTATATTGCCGTTTGAATTGATACAACATGAAAAGTTTCAAGCTGAACTTGATGCTATCAGTGAAAAGCAAGCGGAAGTAGAGGAAATTGCATCCTTGCTTGAAGAGCTGCGTGACGGCTTCACCGAAGAAGAAGGGCAAGCCTATCTGGATGAAGATGACAATACCAAGTTCAATAAGAATGCCATAAAGGCCGATGCCAAAGCTAAAGGCGATGAAGTGGAACCGGAAACCAAAGCTAAACTGAAAGAGATTGTAAGTTTATGGGATAAAATCACTAAACTCAATAAGAAAATCAAAGAGGATAAAGCTGTATTGGTACAACTTACTATTGATGCCATAGAACATCTAAGCAATGAAGATATAGAGTTCTTCCTGCACAAGAAGTGGATTGACCCGGTGTGTGGCGGCATTAATGGCACATTGTCATCTGTCTTTTCTGCTCTTGAAAAATCAGTCACGGCACTGGAAGCAAAGTATGCCTTGTCATATAATGAAATTGAAAATAATATTGTTGATGCTCAAAAAGAGCTATCGGGATTGATTGGGCAGCTTACGGGTGATGAGTTTGCGGTGAAGGGTTTGCAGGAATTACAGAATAGATTAAAGGATTGAGGAGATGGCAGAACCGAAAATAAGATTTAAGAATCATCATTCTGATTGGGAAAGAACCGTAGTTGATGATGTTTTTGAATTACGAAATGGATATACTCCATCAAAAAATGTAAATCAATATTGGGAAAATGGAGTAATTCCATGGTTTAGGATGGAAGATATACGCGCCAATGGAGGAATATTGTCCGATTCAATTCAACATATCACTCCTCAAGCTGTTAAAGGAGGCGGTTTATTTGTTCCATATTCCATTATTCTTGCGACAACTGCGACAATAGGTGTTCATGCAATGATAATTGCTGATTCGCTTGCGAATCAGCAATTTACGAATTTCTCAATTCGTAAATCGCTGATTGATAAATACGATTCGTATTTCATATACTATGCATTTTATAAGATTGATGAATGGTCTTTGAAAAACACTAATTCAGGAGGTCTGCTTTCTGTTGATATTAAAGGATTATTAAAACAACCATTCCTTACCCCATCTAAAACCGAGCAACAACAAATAGCCTCCTACTTTAAATCATTAGACGTTCTTATCCAATCAACCACGAAGAAAATAGCTTCGCTCAAACAATTGAAATCTGCTTCTCTTATTTCTATGTTTCCACAAGCAGGAGAAACGAAGCCTCGTGTCCGCTTCAAAGGGTTTGAGGGAGATTGGGAGAACATAAATCTATCTGAAGTCTTTATAGAAAGGCATGAAATAAGCACGATTACAGAAAGCTTACCTCAGCTCTCTTTTACTATTGCTGAAGGTGTTATTAAACCAGAAGACCGGAAATCCAATAAACGAGATTTCCTGATAAAGGATATAGATACAAAAAAATATTTGGTAACCTACCGAGATGATATTATTTATAATCCTGCTAATGTTATATATGGTGCAATTCATAAGAATAGCCTATGCAACGGCGTCGTTTCCCCTATCTATAAAATATTCTATACAGATCAAAATGCAGATTTCATGGAATGTATAGTAAGAAAACCTTCATTTATACCTTAATTCCGCAACACTATTATAAAATATTTTTTTTAAGTACCTGAGCAACAA
>OGFL01001599.1_pt1 | contig 14960 bp, 10 predicted proteins | sample 1570911 | NCBI WGS metagenome assembly OGFL01 (sample SAMEA2582050, study PRJEB24529) | metagenome | biome: Human gut stool | place: China | collected 2011 | reverse complement strand
ATCTGATGGCTGTATCGGAAAAGCCCATCCTCACCTTCACCATCGACTTTGAAACCGCCAAACACTACCGGGAAGCCAACAAGATGCCCCGCCAGTTTCGCCGTGCAGCGTGGACCGACCTGACCGTGGAGGTGTATCTGTGATGCTTCTGGGAAGCGGCCCCATGTTAAACACAATTCACCTCATACATGAGCAAACAAATAAGGCCCACCGCCAAAATTGACGGTGAGCCTTGTTTTATACTTGATTTTTAACGGAGAGCCGTTGCAAGATCCTTACGCTCTCGGGTTCTTGATAGCAGCCTGGGCGGGTACCAAAATTACAGAGTGTTCGGAGTAACGATGATACGTTATTTGTGAATTTCCAGTGTGTTTTACCCCATCTCCGCAATGATCTTCTCCAAATTTTCTTCCTGCAAATAGGATTCCGGCAGTTTTGCCTTGTCATATAGAACGAATGGGCGGCGTTTGCAAGGAGCAGTCATACACAAAACGCCCCCGGTTTCCTGTCATGGAAACCGGGGGCGCTGCGGTTTTATGGGAAACGCCTCAGGCGCTGCAAAGCCTCAGTGCAGCAGAGAGCTGACCCATGCCCGGGCGGCCGTCTTGGCCTGGAGCTTATTGTACATCTTCAGGGTGGTGTTGTACACCTTCTGGCTCATGGCATTGCTGGCGTTGGTGGCGGCAGCCTGCTTGGCCTCAAGCGTGTCGGCGGCGGCAACGGCGGCCTTCATATCGGCGTAGTCGGCCATGATCTCCTGCTGGAGCGCGGCATAGCTGGCCTTGGCTGCTGCCCGATCCTTTGCGGTGACCTGATTGCCATTGCTGCCGTAGGTCAGCAGGTTGGAGAGGGCGTCACGCACGCCGTAGAAGGAGTCGGTCCAGTCGTCCGGGTAGGTATAGTAGCGGCCCTTGGCATCCTGATACCAGACGCCCTCGGTGGGCTGCTCGTCGGAACGGGTGACCTTATGGACCGAGACCTTGTAGACATCTGCGGTGTCGGTGGTCAGCATCGGATAGTAAGGGACGAAGGCGTTGTACACGTCGTCGTCAAAAGCGGTCCACTCGGTAATGGCGGTGTTCAGATCGCCGGTGGCGCTCACCTGGAACAGATGAGTCTCCACATTGCCCGTCTTGCCGATGGGCTCGGTCTGAAAGAAGTGGATGGAATCCTCCACCGAGAACTTCTTGGTCAGCTGGATGTTGGAGTAGACCGGGACGATGGCACCGTTCTCGCCGACGTTGCTGATAGCAAAGTCGGTCTCGCTGTAGTTGTCCTTCGTAAAGGTGTCGGCGCCGTACAGGTAGTTCAGGCCGGCTGCCATGCGGTCCGATGCGATGTCGCCGTTGTAGGAGGCATCCAGATCGATGACATTGGCAGCGGCGTCGCCCACAAAGGTACCGGCCTTCTGGGCCACGGAGATCAAATTGGCAGAGGCCACCACATGGTCGGTGTCATCCAGATCGATCTTGCCCATAGCGGCGATGTTGGGCTGCATGAAGACCACGCTGGAGGAGAGCTTCAGGGCAAGGTAGGTGTGGCCCGTCAGGTTCTCCACGAACCAGGTCTCATTCTGGTCGGCAATGAACACGCCGGAGCCGCCGGCTGCACCGGCGTTGTCGTAGATGGAGGTCAGCAGGGCAACACCCTCGCGGGCCGTGGAAGCTTCGCTCAGCAGCACCGTGGTGATCTCGGCTTCCTCAATGCCGTTGTCCACATAGGGGTCTACGCTCAGCACGGCGTCGGTGCCGTAGAGAGACTCGGTGGCAGAGACCATGACGCCCTTCTCGTTGGTGCCAGCCTCCTCATAGGGGGTGTGCTCGTGGGTGCTGTCGCAGTCCGGGCAGACACCCAGACCGTTGTCGTCCCGGCGGGCGGTGTAGCGGTAGCTGTCGTGGGTGAAGGTGTAGGTAAAGCCGTAGCAGCCCTCGTACACCTCGCCCGCGGTGTGCTTCCCGGCGGGGCTGATGTTGAACAGCTTGTTGTAATCGTTGGTGCCCAGATCCTCGATCCGGCCAAACATGGTGGTGCCATCCTCGGTGAGGTCGCTGCCGACATAGAGTGCCGTGCAGGCGAAGGCGGAAGGAACCACGGCAAGCGTCATCGCACAGGCGATGAAAGCCGCAGCAATTTTCTTCTTCAAAGACATAATAGTATCGATCCCTCTCTTGTTGATTGTCGGCATTTCGTCGGCAGGTGTTATAATACACCCATTTTAATGAAAATGCAAGTATTTTCCCGAAATTTTAGCATATATTCATTTTTATATGGTATATATTCATACTGCGTTTTTTCATCTGCCCCTCCGTGAGCGCAAAACCGCCCCGGTTTCCTATCACAGAAACCGGGGCGGCTCATATACTTTATTGGTGCTCTCTCAAGCTCTCACGCAATTACTTGCGGGGGTTCTTGATAGCAGCCTGAGCGGGTGCCAAAATTGCAGGGCGTTCGTTTTACTCCACCATGACATTAATCATTACCGAATGACCTTTCTCGAAAGAATCACCAAGAAATAGCTTGTCATTGTCACTCCAGAGAACGCCTCTACCAATGAAACCATCTTCGTTGCAAGTGTAGCAGGAAAAAGATCGCCATAGCCTACTGCAAAAAAAGTAATGGCACTCGCATAAATGCACTCTAGCCATCCACTTACTCCTTGATATTGTAAACATGGTATTACATAATACGTCGTTCCGAATATTAAAATCAGAAGAATTATAGTTAAAAATGTTCGGCACGGTTTGGTTCCATATCCGCTAATCCAATCCAGCAGCCTGCGTAATCCTCTTATATAATATCTTTTTTCTTCTTTCGTTTTCGCTTTTTGATAATGAAGATGACAAATATCTTCATTATCATATTCCCCGAGTTGTCTAAAATTTTCCTTTAGCATCAAGAGTTGTTCATTCTTTTTTTCGGTAATCTTTTCAACTAGTTTAGGAAAGTCTTTAAAATAAATTCTCCCACTATTGATTGCATCCTCAAATGATACTTCTTCTGTATCTTCTAATGCAATCCTTAAAATATTTGTATTTATGCAATCATTAAATAGAAATCTTTTTATGCTTCCACTAAGATTACTTTTGCCCAAAATTTCACAACACAGCAATTCCAAGCAATTAATTCTTTTATTGACGCATTAGACAACTTTACTTGAGAAATATTTGATTTCACAAAACACAAATTTTCAAAAGTCTTCGGCAGCGGATCCAAGCAAACCTCTGTTTCTTATGTTTTGGCACATAAAAAATCCAAACTTAAAGATTGCGTCATTAGCATCGTTAAAATTTTCGATTTGCGGGCTTTTATGTAACGAAATGATACTTCTAGTGTAAAATATCTACTTCCGCCACACTCAATTCCTCCTAATATTTTATCTTGTTTGTACCCCTTGTACACCGATATTTTCCATTTACAAGGGTAATATCGCATATATCAAGATTTAGATTATAAAATCCTGCATATGAAAAATCCAAATCTTCACTTTGAATCTTTAACTGCATAAGATGAATCAGTTTTGGCTCTTCAGAATAAAAAATCGCTGCCCTAGCTGTTATTTTTTCATATTCTCTATAAGGATTTCCTTCTACTTCATAAGGTACTTTATCTCCAAGCCACTCAAATTCATCTATATACGTATAATCCAAACATATCTCTTTTTCTTGCCAATAATACTCCTCCAATTTTTTATAATCTGGAATTTCTAGTTGTGCAATCTGTTCTTCCTTGCCACTCTCGCTTAGTTGGTATACCGCAACACTTTTCCCAGATCCTACGTTCGTTGTATTATGAGGGTAAATTCGCCCATCTTGTTTATTTGTGATTTTTTCATCCCAAATCCAGAATTTTTTCTCAGGATTTGAAACTTCTTTCGTTATAAGTTTCATATTTTGCCTCGCACCTTTTTCATGTGCATCTTCCAATTTACTCCGGTTTCCCTTTCATCATCTGACCCAGAATCGCATTCTTCGTGCTATCACTCAAATAGGCCTTGTTTAGCGTTTTCTTAGTATAATTCAGATATGTCCCAGCCGCTTTCTCTATCAAAAGTGCCGTAAAGTAGCGCTCCCAGCTAAAATATTCCTTACTATCGATGTAGCCAGACGGTGTTTGCAAAATCTGTGTGGTCTCTGCATCTTTCAAAATTCCAGAGGAAAGTATCAGCCATTCAAAAGATTCCGGCAGATATAGTGTCAAATTTTTTCTTGTCTGCACCAACTGCAACACCCTGTCCATTTCCGGGCCAAAAGCGGCACCATCTGCAATCACCAGAATCTTTTCATCCTTATGAACCTTCAAATAGGAAAATACATTAGATTTTCCGTTCGCAGTATCACATTGCATTTGATGTTCTGTACAGACCGCATCAAAAAACTGATACCCCGAATTGCTGTCCTCGGTCAGAATTTTCTCCGGCTTAATTTTTTCCGTTGTACTGTCCGGGTAAATTCGATAGAACGAATGATAACTCCGTTTCAGTGTCCCATACTTTCCAGAGGTTCGGATTCCATACACTTCTTCCACACTGTATGGCAAGGCCGGCAACCCCTCTCTGGTCACGATAACATAATAGTTATCCGTCTGCTGAATCGCACGCGCAAAATCTTTGGTCTTGACAAACTCGTTTCCTTCGTCGATAAAAACAATGCTGTCCTGAATGTTGTTGAGCTGTCCCTTCCAAAGATTTCCTTCTACCACATAGCAGCCTTTATCACAATTTAGAGTGACTGGCCCACTTTCTCCATCGTTCATATGTGTACGAATCATATCTACGAGAGTCGTTTTACCCGTTGCGCTATCCCCGCGAATGATGGTCAAGTTGCGTCGCAGTTCAAATTCATATTTCAGGTACTTTGTGCCAACGACCACTTTATGAATGCCTTTCATTTCTGTCAGCCCCTTTACACAAACTCACCCGCGGCCAAAATCAGCTCTTCCATACTGTGAACGATTTGATTCGTATTCAGCACTTTTATTGTAAACGGCTTTTTGCCAAAATCCATCAGGTGACGCAAATTCACCGTGCGATCCTCCTGCTCTGCAATTTTGAGCAGCCACTTTGCACAGTTGTCGCCACAAGTCGATACATTGAACACTTTCTCCGGCTCAAACTTTACCAAAATCAGTGTCTTTACGCCACCAGACAAACCAATCGGTGGAATTTTACCCAAGACCGGGCTGTCAATTACACCACTGTCGATAACGGCAGACTTATCCACATCCTGAATCATTTCCTTGACCATCGGGTCAACGATCCAGTCTTCCTCGTAATCGTATTTGAAATAAGAAGCCGTATTGTACACCGCTTCCTTCATATCACCGTAAAAAATGTTCAGCATCTTATCACCTCATCGATGTGCGTACTTCTGCTATCATTGTACCCTCTTTCAGCTTACAAAACAAGATGCAAAAAGCTCTTGGCCTCCATTACAGAAGCCAAGAGCTTTTATCTTCTTTGTCCTACCAGATTTTATTTCCGGTGAGACTTAATTGCAGCCTGAGCGGATGTCAAAATTGCAGAGCGTTGGAAAGAATAATAGTACGTTTTTATGGGGCAACAAGCGTTTTTATCTTCGCACGAATTCTACTCCAGAAATGTTTCTTGTTCGATTGTGACCCCATATTGCAAAATCTTATCAATTGCATCAACAAACAGCGTATGTCTTCCCGCATTCCGCTCTTCTTTCAGCTTCTTCAGATACTGCTCCGGCCGCTTCAGGCCATTTTTGTGGTACTGTTCCACAAAGCGCCCTTCCATACGCATGGGTTCAAGCTGTGGGAACACCGTTTGCAGGTTTTCAAACATACAAAAACCTCCCAGATCAATATCTGCCCAGAATCGAATTTGCATAGTTTCCCCTGCCGCAGCAGCCAGTTTTTCAAAAAGTTTTTTCTTCTGCGGGCTCAGAAAGCCGCCGTGATAAACAACAAGTTCTTCCGGCTGTTTTTCTGCCAGCAAATATTCATCATAGTTCGTTTTATTTTCGATAAAGGTAATGCAGCAGATGTTTTTCAGTTCAATGCCCACAATCTCTGACACAAGTGTACTAGGCAAAGCCAATCCATAAGGTTCTGCTGCACTGAGCCTTAGTTCTCCCTTCTTCAAGCAGATCGCGCAATCGCCCGAGAGTTCGTAAAGCTCCGGGCGGGCATAGATTCCCAGAAATGCAAGCTGATCCCGCTCACCAAGTTTCGCTTCTGTACAGGCCGCCGCCAGTTGGGTATTGTATTTTCGTGCAATGGTAAGAAACAGCTCCCGTACATTTCGCTCAAAATACTTGGTATCGTGAAAACACTGGCTGCTGAATGCACGCATCGTCACACTGCCGGACAGCTCCGCATACCGTTGAAACGTGAGCAAAAGCTCCTGCAGCAGACCATCGTTTTCTCTGCAATACGTCGGCACTTTCATGCTGTTCCGCACCTGAGCACATACAGCATCCCTCCATGCCGCGATCCATGGAACGGGATTGTCTGCCAGCTTCTGCATGATGATGTTTGCAACCTCTTCTGCCTTTTTTTGCGGATGCACTCTGTCGGCGCATTCATAGCACTGTGCGACCCGTTCCAGATCCAGCACAATGCAGGAGAGAACGCTCTGCTTTATCGCCCATTCCAGACGCACCAAAGCCTGCTGCTCCAGCTCCCGCGCTGCAATATTGTAAGCGTCCCGAACCACCGCATCTTCGTATTGATACTCCGGCAACTCCCTTTTATCAATGCGCAGCATTACCCGACGTCTGGATGTGTTGGGTTCAGAAAGATGCTTACTATTTTCAAACTTATCCAGCAGACGATTCAGGATCACCTGTGCTTCCTTCATTCTGCATCTCCTTTCCAAATGGAATGATATGCATCCGGTATCCGGATTTGTCCACTAATAACGTACGGTCTGCAATGGGCATAATGTCCGAGACCTTATCCGGCGGCGTACAGATGATTGCCTGCAGCCCCATCTTTCGGAGAAGGAGTACACTCTCCGTGATCCGGTCACTATCCATTTTATTGAAAGCTTCATCGAACACCACCAGACGCACCGTATTACCAAAACGGGTAGCGTCGTTGACGCGGTACAGCTGGGCAAACGAGGCCAGCACCGCAATATAGAATGGCGTTTGTGTTTCGCCACCGGACTTCATATTCAGTGTTTGAGAAAGCAGCTGCTTGGAACCGTTCTGATCGGTCGTTTCCAAATCAAACTTCAGATACGTCCGGAAGTCTGTATAGCGGACGATATTCTCCTGTAGTTCGCTCTGTTTTCGGGTATTGAGCTGCGTATCGTCTACCATTGTGATCTGACTGAACAGTTTTTCGATCAGTGGGCCGTATTTTTGCTGAAAGGGCAGTGCGAATAGACCGGATTCGCCTTCCATCAGTTCATCTGACGTGATCATGTTATAGTAATCCAGATAATCCGGGTTTGGCCCTACGCGAAATTGGTACTTGTCTGTGCCAAATTGTGCCTGGCGCAGGGCCTTGTTCAGGTTGTGCACCTGTTCTTGCACCTGATCGATGCTGGATTTCAGTTTGGCAAGGAAATCGTTCTGGAATTGCTCCATTGCACTTTCCCGTGCCGCCCGGATCTTTTCTTTGTATCGGGGCAGCTCGCTTTCCTGCAGAGTACGCCGTTCTTCCTCGTATTCGGTGTTATCCATCACCTCGATCTGGAATGCACAGGGTTTGAACCGTTCTGCATATTCTCTGCGTGCTGCAAACAGTTTCTTCTGAGCCCCGTCCATTGCCTTTGTGCTCTGCGCCAAACTGTCGCCGAAGTTCTTGCGGATGACATCTGCCTTTTTCAAGCGGACAAGCTCCTGCCGATAGCGGGGAACACCAATGGTTTCTCGGTATTCCTCCGTGAATCCTTCTTTCAAACCATCTTCGATGGCCTCATACCGTTGGTATTTTTCCGGCAAGATCTCATGTTCCAGCTGATGGATGCGGCCTTCCAACTTCCCTTTTTGCACATTTTTCGCATCTTTTTCCTTATTGAATGCAAGGATCTCTTCTTTCAACTGTTCAATGATGTGCCGCTGCTCATCCAACCAGAACAGATTCAGCTGGGAAAGCTGATTTTTGACTTCTGCAATTTCCTTGGTGATCGTCTGGACGCGCTGGTAGTCCTCCTGCTTTTGCGCCACATCGATTCGGACGAATCTTTGGGTAAAAAGCGGCTCCTTCAGGCCGGTCAGCTGCTTCTGGAGCGGCTGCCAATGCCGCAGCTCTTCCTGCAGACAGGCCAGTTCCTTTTCCAGATGGTCGATGCGGAGCTGCACCGCACGCCGCCCGATGAAGGCGTCTTCCATCCAGCCCTTCCGAAGTGCGCGGGCCACATAGCCCTGATACAGCATTCCTTCTGCCGTAATTGCCGTCTTATAGCAGCGCAACTGTTCTGCCGTGTCGCAGCATATCACCCGACCCAGAAGATAGTCCACATAGCTGCGTGCCAGCTTGTTTTCTGTCTCCACCTTTTCTGCCAGACTGCCGGGCAGCGGTCGAAGTGTTTCTTTTTCCCGCAGTTTTCCGATATCTACCAGGCCAAATGCACGGTACTCTGCTTCCTGCTTCAGCCGGTCGTAAATGTTAAGTGCATCCTGATAACGTCCCGGCTCCACCAGCAGATAATATTTCTGGTTATTTAGGTAGCCTTCTACCGCTCCACGCCAGCGCTCATCTGCCATTTCCAGCACATCAGCCAGAATATAAACGGGAACCGCATGCCCCGTTTTATCCGCCAGATCCTTTTCCAGCCGGTCTTTGAACAGCAGAAGTCCATGGGGATAATCTTTTATGTTCCTGCGCAGATTTGCAAGCACCGCACTTTTCTGGTCGGCTTGCTTCTTCAGCTCTGCAATACGATCCTCTGTTTTATGAGCCGCACTGCGGACAGCATCCGACAATTCGGCCGCTGCCTGCTGCCCCGTTTCAAACAATTCCACAGGCCGGGCAAACAATCCCTTCTCGTCACCAGTAAATACAGCATATGCTTTCTGCGCCGTGTTCGCCGCTTCCTGCACCGATATGAGAAGTTCTTCCGGTTCCAGTTCTTGTATCTCCCCACAGAATCTCTGTAAACGCCGTGCTTCCCGCTTGATTTCCACTTCAAGATTTTGCAGACCCTGTTCCAGCTTTTTCTGCTCATCTCTCAGAGCCTTTTCCCTGTTAAGTAGCCGCTCTTCCTCCTGGAAAACGTTGCTCTGCCTGCAGGCCAGCTCCAGCTCACTGCGGCGCGTTTCTTTCTGTTCGATCTGCCGCTCAAGCTTCTCCCGTTGCTCATTCACATTTGCAAGGTTCTCCTTGCATTCAGTTCGTTCCAATTCCCTCTGGTCGATCTCTGTCTGCGCAGCTTCTTTTTCGGCCCACCGTACCAGAAACTTCTGGATCTGGCAGCGGTCTATGGCTTGGTTCATCTCCTGATACAGCCCGCTGATTTGCTGCAGCGCATCCAGCTTTTCCTGCTGACGCTGCGCCAGCAATTCGTGCCGTTTATAATCCCGGATGTTTTGCTGCATCAGCTCAATATTGGGTTTATCCGGAATATCGCAGATGTTCTCCGTAATAAATTTTTGGATATCCACAATTGGCCGGAACGAAACAGCCTTCTTCATCATCCGTAAGACCTGCTCGTTGTGGACGTTCCACTTTGCAAGCATGTTGCGGCGATACTCTTTTTGGGTATCGTAAAATTCTGCCCGTGCATAGTTCTGCTTCAAAAAACGGCGAAGTGCAGAAATCTCCATTGCCTCGCCCTGCTCAATAAAGCAATTTTCCGGCAGTGTCCCCGTGTAAATAAAGAATGTATCACGGTAACTTCCATCGCTGCGGCAGTCAAAGGTAACGCCCGTCACAAAGCTGCTGCCCTCCATCTCATCCTGAAATTCGCAGACAATATAGGTAGAAAAGTCCTTACCACGGCGGGAATACGGGCTGTTATCATCCATGTCGGCGCGCAGATAACCTTCCAATGTGCGCTGCGACTTTTCGTTGGCTGCCTGATTAAAATTGCGGGAATTTGTCTCGCCCAGCAGCACGATCTGCAGTGCATCGATAACCGTTGACTTTCCGGCGCCGTTCTTTCCGGTCAGGAAATTGATGTCGCCCACTTCAATCAGTTCCTTGCTGAAATAGAGCCAGTTGATCAGCAGGATCTTCTTCAGCTTCTTCATCTGTTTCCTCCTTTTTCAAAACAGACACCACCAAGTTCAGCTTTTCGCTGGAGACCGCAGAGAGAATGGTGGGCAGTATTGCGATCCTGCAGCTGCCCTGGTTGAATTTTCCTTCCAGTCTTTGAATCACAGAATGGTTTTCCAGTACCGCAAACGCGCGTTTGACCTCTTCCATATTCGGCTTAGCCGGAAAAACTGGATAGTCGGTCACCACTTTTTCCAGCACATCCCGCACAGTACACACGGCATCCTGCTCCAAACCCAAACGCTCCATATTTTCTTCGTAAATCAGCCGTAATGCCAGCAAAATCGCCGTTTCTTTTTTATTGAGGTTGCAACGGTTAGCCTCGTCTGTGTTCAACACATAAAAGTATCCGTTCAGTTCATCCCTGCGCAAATCCCAGTCCAGCAGGCTCAGGTACTCCTGTACAGCCTCATAGTGCCGTGATAGAAAAAGATAGTCTGGGTTATCCACCCTGCCTTTTCCCGGCTGGTAGATGGTTCGCACAATGTATGTGCGACTGAGCAGCTGATTGCAGATAGATTTGAATTGTTCCAGTTCTTTTGTCGTTGCATTGGTAATAAAATCAAAGTTCATGGCTTCTTCTCCTTCCTCCGGATCTGCATTTGCGGGATCGAGTAGCCATTTTTGCAAAAAGTGCCATCGAGTTCCTGGACCACATAACCGGCAGATGCATCCTTGCTTCCAAGGATTGCCAGCAAACTCATGATATAATCCTTGTCCTCTTCAAGCGAGAGCTCCTCCGAGCAACGAATGCCAGCGTCTCCCAGCCATCCCTGCACGTAAGCATTTACTGCTGCCCGGCCATATTTCGATTGCAGTAACTGTGCCGCTCTGACCTGTTCTTCCGTATTCGGCACCTGATCATCTTGTATCAGCACCGACGCGGTTTTTGTCCGTTTTTCGGGGCGCTTACGGTACCACAGACTTTTTTCTGACAAAAAAGACTGCTCATACAATTGAAATGCCGGTTGTATCTGATCCACCAGCTCAGACGCCCTGCGGTTTCTGGACAGTGCTGTCAGCAAAACATTCAAATTGCCGCGCACGCTTTGATCTCGGTTCGTCAGGTTCTCGATTTTCTGTGTTGCTGCTCTGGTATAGCGCCGGACCTGCGTATCAATTTCTTCAAGATAGTCCTTCTCTAAATTATCATAGCGTTCTTCGATCCAGAAAATTTTCCGCAGCAAATCGGCACGGCAGTCTTCCAATGTCTTGCCCCGCTTATCACGCAATGCTTCATTTGCCATCGTCATCAGCAGCGCGTCATCTTCTTCCCACCGTCTCAGTATAGATTGAATTGGGACACGATACTTCGGCACTGAGTCTTTGATTTTCAGCGGACGGATGTATGCTTCCACAACTTTTTGTCCGAAGTCATTGAAGTGTGCAGCCAGCACCTGGTTGACATCCTGCATATCGATCTGCATCTGAAAGTAATGCTTTACATTATGATAGACCATTTGCAACAAACTAATCAGTGCCGTTGTGTTATCGTAGGCACTGTAAAGCGCCGTCATTTTCTCGTAAGCATTGTTGCTATCGTCGGCGGTCTTTAAGACTGAGAAAGTTCCGAACACATAGGAATATCCACGAGCCGGACTATCATCCCTGAGTTGATGAAATAGTTCCAGCAGGCGACTGCTGTAATTAGGAATCGTGATGTACTCTTCAAAGTCGTCCCCGCGTTCTTTCTCAAACCACCCCTTGCTGCACAGTTTACGGATCAAAAAACGGGCACGACCCGAGATATCCCGCAGTTCCTCTTCGTCAATATCTTCTCCTTCAAACGTAGCATCTGCCAGCTCCTGCTCCAATCTGCCGCGCAGCATGGAATACAAGACATCTTCCCGTATTTTCAGGTTTTCTTGGTATGCTGCGTACAGTACGTCCAGTGCATCCGCATATAAAATACGGTTGGGCGAAGCCAGCGGCGAGAAAAGTTCGCTTGGAACCGCTTCAAAAAACTTCATAGGCCTACCACCTTATTCGACCGATATACGCTTTCTTTTCTATTATTGTAACCTCTTTCCGCTTACAAAACAAGACGCAAAAAAGGGGCTGTTGCAAAATAGCAAAAGCGAAAGACGTTGAAAACTTCAGCAAAGAGTGCCTGAAACAGCCCAAAAGTTGAAAACTTTGTCATAAATTCAGAGAAAAAGGTATAGCAAAGCTGAGCCTCTGTGAAAAAGCAGGTGCTCAGCTTTTTACATTTTCAGTTCCAAAAAATTCTACTCTTTTTTGAGGGGAAAAAGATGAGATTTTCTCTTTCCGCGTTGCAATTTGGAAAAGAACTTCTGGAGGTCAAAAGCAATGCAGAGGAGAAACAATTCGGTAGAGATATTGGTTCTCCCTCGCATCAAGAAGCGCCGGAAGTTCCTCAAGCTGGGCGTTGGCTACATACACCGGTTCATGTTCATCTATTAAAATATTTTCGCTTATTGGCAGGGTCAGCTGTTGATATATGCCGCCCTTTCCTGTATACTGTTCATGTTGTATCTGGTTCATTGCAGTTTCAGTTTACAACAGCCCCTTGTCGCTCGCTCAAGCTACCCAACGCAAAAACTGCCCCGGCTTCCTGTTACGGAAACCGGGGCGGTTTGTTATACTTTATTTGTGCTCTTTATTCACGTTTTTTTCAAGCTCTCGCGCAATTATTTGCGGGGATTTTTGATTGCAGGCTGGGCAGGTGCCAAAATCACAGAGCGTTCGGAATAACGATGGTACATCATTCATGATTTTTCAGTTCGCATTACTCCATTCCTGCAATGATTTTCTCCAAATTTTCTTCCTGCAAGTAGAATTCCGGCACACCTAATACAATAAAGTGTCTTTTCAGGTTATACGCTCTACTTCAAAGAGGTCGCTCCTGTATGTACCAGCGTCTACGACCGAGACCTTGCAATTCAGCCACTTTAACTTCTTTTCAATGCTGAGTTGGATTCTGTCCATGTTCATTTTCTTGGTTCGAGTACCAGATTGGAAGTCCCCCTCCAGCAGCAGAATAACAAAAATGGTCTTGTTTCGCTGTGCAACTTTTTCATTTTCCAATGCCTTTGCATACGGAATCAATTCTCCCTGCTGGAATGGACGATTTTCACCGAAAGTCTGCGCACCAAGCAGACAGGAGATCGTCATAGCCACCTTATGCGCCACTTCATTATCAAAACTTTCTCTGCCTTCCGTATCGACTGGCGTTGGCGAAGTGTCTACTTTTGTATTATCTATTGCTATTCTCCAACCATTTTCCGCTTCATTGCCAAGGCAATCCTTGACCTCAAGTAATATCAAAAAATTGTCCGTATCACAGATAAAGTCCACGCCTTTTGCGCCTGTCAGTTTATTGAACCGTTTCCGATAAAATTCGGTATCATCAAACTTGATAGCCCTTTCTCCCGGAAACGTAAATTGCAGTTCTCCTTCAGTTAGTACCATAAATTAAATCCTGTTCCCGATTATACAGCTCGTCAAATTCCTCCATAATCGAATTATGGTCAAGGTCAGCCAGTTCTTTTCCAATTTCCATCGCAATTTTTCCATTTTCTGCGTGATACAGTGAAACAAACTGTACCTCTATAGGCTTGCCCTGTGGATATTTTGCCATCAGATTAAAACTTTGCATAGTAAAATAGTCATGTGTCGTAACAAAGACTTGTACTCCTGCTCTTGCAAGCGCTCCTAATGCTTGCGCTATCGGCTCTACCATTTTGGGATTCATATTCGTTTCTGGTTCATCCCAGAACAGTACAGATCCTTTTCCAAGGCTTCCCGACTGAATTAGATAGACAACTGTTGCCAACTTTTTATAGCCTTCGGACACAAGCCCCATTTCAAATGAGCCCTCGCCCTCTACATTCAGATAGAATTTTTTATCTTTTTGGACAATTTTTCCCTTTATGCTATCTTCAAATTTTGAAAGGACTTCATTCTGCTCGCTGGTATACGCTCCCTTTTTCAGCGGCTTATCCAGTAGCTTCGTGAGGTCGTAATACATTTCTTCAAAGTCAATATGATACTCTTCATACAAACTCTGGAAATGTTCTGTTGCCGAAATCATCTCCTTGGGCGGAAGATATACAGGATCACATAGTTTACTTTTTTCTGAATGCCGCACTGAGACATCCGCATGGTTTTCTCTGCGGCTCCCAAAAGAAACCTCTATGATATCCCCCTCTGCGGTACAAACCTTCATTTTGGTATTCTTTGGTGCACCACGTCTGCGACTAGACATTCGTCCAATCTTTTTTTCGTCCGGACGAAAAACCCCCACCATTTTACCAACGATCATATCCTCTTGCTGCATCTGTGTGCATTTCAAGAAATCGCTACGTCCGTATGGCTTTACAAGCGAATACATAGCTTTTAGCAAAGTAGTTTTTCCGGTACTATTTTCACCTAAAATCACATTGATGTTCGGAGACCACTCCACGTCAATCGAATCGAAAATCATAAAATTCTCTAATGTAAGTGTCTTGATTTTCATAAGTAACGTTCCTCTCCAACATGCGATTTTCAGAATTTCATTCTGTCTTGAGTCTTATTATAGCTGATTTTCTAGTGAAATAAAAGGAGCTGTGGCAATAATCCTAGAAATTTTCAGCAGTTTTCATCCATTCATAAGCAACATACTTGGTCTGCACCATATCGGCCTTCCAGATATTGCTTATCAAAGGCCGCTGTGCTCTTGACGTGAGTATTGTCCTCCTGCCGGAATTCGTAAAGCGAATAAATCTCGCTCTCATGATTATCATTCATTGCTGCAAACCAGATTT
>OGFL01001593.1_pt1 | contig 14991 bp, 15 predicted proteins | sample 1570911 | NCBI WGS metagenome assembly OGFL01 (sample SAMEA2582050, study PRJEB24529) | metagenome | biome: Human gut stool | place: China | collected 2011 | reverse complement strand
TATTTTCAATCTCTTTTTCCGTCAGATACAGTGCATCGAGATTGGTTAAACCAGTTAATTTTTTGATCTTTTCATTGACGCTTTGGTTCTGGGAAATATTGATATAGGTTCCATCGCCTTTGTCAACAACCCTGAAGTCACGCATAAAATTTACAAGATCGTAGGAATTGATCTCGTTTTTGAAACATTTGATTTCCAGAATCCTTAAAAGAAACAAACTAAGATAGCAGATTAAGAAATGCCCATAGATTGTTTCTTTATTTTTGCACATAAACAGGCCGTGCATCCAGATAAGATTTGGTGATACGGAAGGACTCTTCTATTTTCCAGAGGTTGTGATATGTGTGGTATACCTGCAATGGTTCCATATCCAGTTCAGATGTCACCAGCAGATTGTATCCTGCGTATTTCAGATCCTCGTCAATCTTTGCCTGGTTGATTTCAATTACCGGCTTTCGGCTTTTTCCATTTTGGTCTGTATTTGTGACCTGGATATATTTAACAGAATCACCCAGATCCTCCCGTGCCATTTTTTTGTAAGTGGTATAGTTGGCGGCCTTGTCCACCATTTTCATGATCTCAGCTTTTTGTTTCTGGGCAAGGGAAGGGTTATAGGAAACGATGCGTTTTTCTTTTACGCAGAATGAGCTCTCTTTTTCCTCACCGGCTTCGGGATCTGTTTCCTCGAATTTATAAGAAAAAGTATCTACACAGGATTTCAGGCGGAACAGAAGCTTTCCGCTTTTATCACGGTAATCCGTATAGACATTCGCATCATTCTCAAGAAGCAGCCACTGCTTTTCTTTTTCACTCAGTCCCTTTCCATGAACAGATTTTGAAAAAATGTATCCGTCTTTGGCTTCTACGACAGCAGCATAAATGTTCCTGGCACAGTTTAATCCTTTATCTGCGACCTGCACGGTTTTTCCGGCAACTTTATAACGTTCCTTCATCTCCTGTATGATCTTGCGGATATATGGTTTCTCTGACTCATTTCCGGAATACATCTGCATGGCAAGCGGAACCAGGTCTGCATCCAGAAGCAGGGCCTGACCAATGATCGGTTCATGCCTGTTCTCCTTGGAAGGTCCTTTTTGCTTATCTTCCTTCGGAAGGTCAATTTCGAAGTAGTAGTTTGTGCAGTCAAAGAAAACACTGCTGAAGTCACGTTTGTAATGCTCTTCATAACAATGGTTGAACAGTTCGATATATTTTTTATAGGATTCTCCGATAAAAGCACAGCCATCGTAATTCTGATCTTCAGAAATAGGAACACCATGATAAAGATATGGGAAGACGGTGGATGCTGTTTTGGATTTTGAGCAGGGATAAAGGATCCGTGCATAGATCAGTTGTGCGATCATGTCATAAAGGTCAAACTGGAATCTTTTTTGTGATGCAAGGATGTCGATTGTTTCTCTCACATTCAGCTCCGAAAGAAGAGAGGAAACAAGAAAGTATCCGATATTTCTTTCAAGCTGGACAGTGAATGCTCTGGGGCGTGTTTCATCAGCAACAGAATCCGCATGTTCTCTGTTCTTATTTGCTACATATTTCTGATAATAAGAAACCGGGTCTGGGATCTCATCAGAAATGAGATCTGAGACGTATCCAAAGCTTTCGATATTTCTGGAACGAGGCTGCTTTTTTTTCTTTGTCCCAGTAACTTTGATACATCTGCAGATAAGTCCCTTTTTTCTTTTTATCCTGTCGTAAATAGTATGCCATATGCCCCTCTCAGCAGAGTACTATGTAGTACTATTGTTATACAACATATCAAAAAAATTTCAATAAAAAAATGCTCTGTAAGGACATAAAATTTTCCGATAAAATCAAGCTTTTTGGGATATAAGTGCGATTTGAAACGTATGAGGAAATTTGAAAACGTCGGAATTTTCATAGTACTACGACGGAAGACGGGTTTGGATAAATGAGATAAATTGCCTTAGAGAAAAGCAAAAATGCGGTTGACATTGGCTGATTCTCATGTTAGATTATAGCTAATGAAAAGCTTAAGTGCTTTTGCGGCGATAGAGAGGAGCTACCCGTCCCGGCTTTGCGGGCGATACAAATACAAAGTTATCCTCTGCCTATGGAATTATCATAGGACTGCTCCCAGAATTGCAATTCAAAAAAGAAAAGTTAAGCCTGAGCCTAACAGCCCAGGCTTTTTTCTTTTATGGAAACAGGATGATTCCATTTCCAGCGATGAGGATAAGGATGGTTTTATGAAAGATACCCGCTTGTTGAAAATGTTTAATGATACCAAAGATGTACTGTGCAAATATGATTATTATATTCATACTGCAAAACGAATACTGCATCTGACAAATACGGAACTGAAAATACCGCATTTGATGGGGCTTCAATATGTTGGCAGACCGAATCAGTATGCCGGGGATTTTGGTGTATATGCAGTAAAGAAGGGCAGAATTACACTGGAGTCATTAGAAAAGCTCGTTAAGAAGTATTATAAAACAAAAGAAAAGCAGGATAGAATGTTAAAGCTGATACATTTGAAACTGGATTATCTTTACCTTTTACCGGAAATGTTCTGCTCTTATTCAAAGTTGCATCTTTTTGATATTAACCATAATCCTGATTCGGAATTTGACAGCGACTATCTTTTAATTCACAGAATGGAAGATAAGGTACTCCATCTGGGGATAGTAAAAGCACAGGGGAAAGAAAAGGGATTGTGCCATTGTAATTCTTTTATTACAACGTATGTTGCAGAAAGAGATTATGATATTCTGTATCGTGATCTGTCACATTCCTATGAAATTACTAAAATTGTCCGTGAGGATAAGATAACAAAACAGGCAGAGGTTATTTACCAGAGTGAACAGGCATCTCTTAGAGAAAAATCAGGTATCGAAAAAATGCTGTATGCAGTTGGAATAGAACCGGAAGAAAAGCTGGTAAGATATATTATGAAGCTGAATGTAAAATTTGGAGAATATCATACGCTGGATATGCTTTCGGATACAGAACAGCTTATGAAGAAATGCCGTGACAAACGGGATGAGGCTCTGGTAAAGGATTTTATCAGTTTGTGGAGGAAATGTACAGATGGCATATAAACAGGAGCTTTGGGATGAGGCAAAAAGGAAATGCCGGCTCGGAGAAGAAGAAATCCGCATGGCAAAGGAAATGGGGCTTAACCCCAAAAGCCTGATAAGGCATATCCCAAATAAAAAGGAAATGTGGAAGGCTCCGGTAAAAGACTGGATTCATGATATGTACGAAAAAAGGCAGAGAAAATCGGAGCAGAAAGCAAATTTTTTTGCTCTTTTTCAGGAAGAAGGTGAGGAAAATTGAACATCAAAAAGGTGGATGACAAGCCGATAGTCATTCATACCAAAGAAAAGACAAAGCTTCATGTAAAGACTGCCCCGGAGACAAAAATCAAGGCGGGAAATGTCCTGACCGTAGAGAGGACTCCGAAGTTTGCCGGGGCAGAGAGGGAAGCAAAGGCAGACAACATGGATAAAAGAATGTCTGCATTAAAGGTAAAGTCTGCCACAAAGGACAGTAATGGAAAAGCGGATGCAGAAAAGCGTCTTTCCGATAAAAGAGGTCAGTCGGCTCAATCTTCCAGTGTAAAAAGTAAGTCCGTAAAAGAGGACATCAAAAAATCCATGCAGAAGGAAAACAGCAAATATGCACAGTTTGAGAAATCAAAGCAGGATAGGGAAAAAGCCATTGGAAAGAAAAATGGCAGTACAGTAAGCACGCTTGCTTCGGTAGGTGCAAAGACTTCCTTAGACCAGATGGAGGGTGGCAGTGAGGTTTATGAGTCCTATATGGTTGCAAGAAACTTATCCCGTCCGGTAGAAAGTGCCACAGATGCAGGCAGGAGACTTTACCGTACACAGGCGGCAAAGGCGAAAGAGAAGCGTATCAAGAAGGTGCAGGCTGGAAAGAAAATCAGTAAAAAGGCAGCAAAGGACAGTGCAGCAAAAGCGGCAAAGGAAACCTCAAAGGCAGGGCAGACTTGTTCTCCCTTCTTCCTGTGAAGGACTTCGTAACTCGTACGCATGGGCACAGTACAGGGATGGACTTTATAAAAAGGAATGGTGTCCCTACATAAAAGAAACCTTCAATGGCTTCGGAAATGCCATTGAATACCTCGGCAGGTATACCCACCGCATTGCCATTACAAACTCACGCATTATCTCTGTCAGCAGTAGAAAGATTTCATTTTGGTCTAAAAATTACAGGATCAACAAAAAAATCATTGTTGACATTTCACCGGATGAATTTATACGCCGCCTGATGATGCATGTACTCCCAGATGGGTTTCAAAAAATCCGGTACTATGGTTTTCTGAACAACCGTAACAAAAAGAAAAACCTCAGTATCATCTTCCGCATTCAGGGGCATCAGAAATTCACCTCAAAGTTCACCGGTGTTGCAGTCACAGAAATAATGAAATCAGTCTGGAATTATGATATAAGCATATGTCCATGCTGTGGCAAAAGAAGCATGCGTCATGCCGGCAGAACATTTGCATTATTAAATTAGGTTGATTCCATACCATAAATTTGCGTAAAAGCTCCCAATGAGAGGGCTTTGTTTGTGTACCTTCCTTTATTTTTAACAGGCACACAGGCTTCCCAATTCTCATTTAGATGCCTTACATGACATCAATTTGGGGGATAATCTGCGGTATTCAATTTCCATAGTGTACTGGCTAAAACTCCGCGCCATGGTACAATCGTGAAGAATCACAATTTGATCAACTGTAGTTTATGCACAGTTGATCTTTTTTGATTGCTCAATCTGTGATACTTCACTTAAGAATTGTACCATAAAACGGCAATAACAGCCAGAAATATTCAACTAAATATCAATATGTCAGTGCACTAGATTATCAGACACTAATAAAATGAGATTTAGGTTCTATTGTCAACAGACGTGCAGGTTCAAGTCCTGTTATCCGCATTGCGTAATTATGGAAGCATAGCTCAGCCGGGATGAGCGTTCGCCTCACACGCGAAAGGTCAGGGGGTCGAGCCCCCTTGCTTCCAATCCAAAATAACTATTCAGGGCTCATGAGAAAGGACTGAATAGTTATTTTTTGCGAATTTGGTTCTGAATAGTTACTATTTTTTAGCAAAGAGCATCGTAAGCTGCCTAAATAGTGAAATATAAAGGAATACAAAAGAGATGAAGACAAATGAAAGAAAACAGGGAATCCTGATGCCGTTATCCAGCATTCCCTCGGCATATGGCATCGGAACCTTCGGCAAGGAAAGTTATCGCTTTGTGGACTTCCTGGAAAAATCAGGCAACCACCTCTGGCAGATTCTGCCGTTAGGTCCTACCGGCTACGGAGATTCCCCTTACCAGTCCTTTTCCACTTTCGCAGGCAATCCGTACTATATCGATCTGGAGCTTCTGATCGAGGAGGGCTATCTGACAAAGGAAATCTGCGATTGAAAATTGCTTTTGACAATGCAGGAAAACAGGGACTTATGGAGACAGAAGCGTATCGGAAATTTCTTGCGGAGAATGCCAGATGGCTGGATGATTATGCCCTGTATATGGCGGTGAAAAATGCCTTTGATGGTGTCTGCTTTATGGAATGGGACGAGGATATCCGTCTCAGAAAAGCGGCATCACTCCGGAAATACCGTAAGAAGATTGCAGAGGAAATTTCATTCTATCAGTTTCAGCAGTACCTGTTTGTAAAACAGTGGAGGGAACTGAAGGCTTACGCCAATAAAAAAGGAATTGAGAGCGTAGGAGATATTCCTATCTATGTAGCTTTTGACAGTGCCGATACCTGGGAGAATCCCAAGCTGTTCCAGTTAGATAAGGAAGGACGTCCCATCGGTGTGGCAGGCTGCCCGCCGGACTGCTTCTCCGAGACCGGACAGTTGTGGGGCAATCCGCTCTATGATTGGAAATATCATAAGAAGACCGGTTACGAATGGTGGATGCAGCGTATTGCATATTGCTATCAGCTATACGATGTACTCCGTATCGACCATTTCCGGGGATTTGACGAGTACTGGTTTGTGCCTTACGGAGATCCTACGGCGCAGAACGGTCACTGGGAGAAGGGACCGGGCTATGAACTGTTTGCTGTGATGAAGAAGAAACTGGGCAAAAAGAAGGTCATCGCGGAAGATCTCGGATTCCTGACACCCAGCGTGATCCGCCTGGTGAAGAAGACAGGCTACCCGGGAATGAAGATCTTACAGTTTGCTTTTGATGCGGGAAATGACAGTGAATATCTGCCTCACAACTATGATAAAAACTGTGTAGTCTATACCGGAACCCACGATAACGATACTACGGTAGGATTTATACAGAACATGCCGGAGAAGGATAAGAAGTTCGCAAAGAAGTATTTGGGACATAAAAATGATAAAAAGCTCTGCTTCGAGATCATCCGGGCGGCATTGTCCAGCTGTGCGGATACCGCCATCATCCCCATGCAGGATTATCTGGAGTTGGATGGCAGTGCCAGGATCAATATTCCCTCCACGTTAGGATGCAACTGGAAATGGCGCATGGATAAGGATGCACTGGATCCGAGGCTTGCGAAGAAGATCTATAAAATGGCAAAATTATATGCAAGGCTGTAGCCCTTGATTAAAAAACTTCTGGTAGAGATACCGGGAGTTTTTATTTACACACTTAAGTAAAATATATTAACAAAAGTAAATTGCAAAAGATATTGCGATATGGTATTCTTAGATTTAGATGGAATAGAATAATGTAAAAGAAAGGAATGGATATAACAATGAAAAAATATAAAGGAATTATTTTCGACCTGGATGGTGTGATATGCTGTACGGACCAATATCATGAACGGGCATGGAGAGAAATGGCAGAAGAGTCTGGAATATATTTTGATCCTGCTGTCAGCAATAGATTGCGTGGAGTATCCAGAGAGGAAAGCCTGGAAATTATACTGGAGCATGCAGGAAAAGTTTTTTCTCCGGAAGAAAAAAAGAAAATGGCAGAAAAAAAGAATGCTATTTATATAAAATTATTAGACCGGATGTCTCCCGGAGATTTGGAAGAGGATGTTCGATCAACGTTGGAACAACTGCGAAACAGAGGATGTCTTCTGGCAATTGGATCATCCAGTAAAAACACAAGAAAAATATTGGATAAGATAGGTCTGGGCAATTATTTCGATGCAGTGTGTGATGGAAATGAAATTACACATTCCAAACCGGATCCGGAAGTGTTTTTAAAAGCTGCCGGGAAAATAGGTCTTGCAGTGTCGGAATGTCTGGTGGTGGAGGATGCATGTGCCGGAATAAGTGCAGCTTCAGCGGGAGGATTTGACAGCGCAGGACTTGGAGATGCCGCAAAAGACAAAAATGTTACCTGGGCTTTAAACACATTTGGCGATTTGAAAAATATCGTAAAATAAACAGGAGGTTATGGTATGGCAGGGATAGGGCAATGGTTTCAGTTTGAATCCAAAGACGATAAGGAAGCAAACCGGAAAAAGTATTTTCAGAAAATGTTTCCTTATGGGGAAGAACAGAAAACAGCAGATGAAAAAATGCTGATGGCGTACATGACAGACAGGATTCCAATGACGGAAAAACTGTATCAGTTTCTGTTGGTAAAAGAAATACTAATGGCAGATGCGGTTTCCGATGAGGAAAAAACCGAGAAACTGGCATCATGGTATAACAGTAAATTATTAAAACAATGGAGTGAGAAGAACCGCTATGTCATTATGGCAATTGCGGAAATGGATAAAAACAGAAAGACATCATCAGCAATATTTGAAGAAGCAGATGTGTCTGCAGCAGCAGAGAAATTCAAAAAATATTCCCAAGATTTTAATAATTATAAAGACTTAAATAAAAATGTTTTGCAAAAGTATATTGACAATATAAAAGAAAAGATATATACTTACTTTTGCAAATAAGTTTAACAAAAGTATATTTGCAGAGAAGGTACTCACGAAAGGAGAAAAGAAATGAAAAAGGATTTTTTAAAGAAGGTAATGGCAGTTGTGGTTGTTGGGGCTATGACAATGGGGTTAGTTGCCTGTGGAAACGGAAATTCCGGAAATGTATCAGAAAGTACGCAGAATCAGGAAAATTCTGTATCCGGAGAGGAAAAGGAAACAAACGCAGAAGGATATCTGGTAGGTTATTCTTTAAACTCTATGGATTCTACAATGAAGCAGATGGCAGATTATTTTGAAAATGTTGCCCTGGAGAGAGGATGGACTCCGGTTTTGCAGAATGCAAACGGTGATGTATCCACAGAATTAAATAATATGGAATCTTTGATGAATATGGGCTGTGATGCTGTGGTGATTATGGGCTGTGACACCGAAGGCTCCGCAGCAGCGATTGAAGAATTGGGAGCCGCAGGAGTGCCCGTAATTATTGCAGGACGAGCAATCAACGCCGGTGAAGACAGTTATTATACATATGTAGCAGGCGATCATCATGAAGCAGGAAAAGTACAGGCAGAATATCTGAATAATCTGTTAAAAGAAGATGATGCTTTGGAACTGCAGATTGCATTTTTGTACGGACAGTCCGGTTCTTCTTCTGTTGAACAGAGATATGAAGGATTTGAAGAAAATTGCCTGAAGGGTGAATACGCGGATAGAGTACATCTGGTAGCAAGCCAGTATGCAGAATTTGATACACAGAAAGCATATGATATTACAACAGATATGCTGACAACTTATCCGGAAATCAATTGTTTTGTGACACAGTCTGATGAACAGGCAGCAGGTATCATCAATGCGATTAAAGCAAAGGGAGCATCAACCGATGATTACATTATTGTCTCCATTGACTGTTCAACAACAGGTCAGTCTTATCTTAAATCCGGTGAACTGGATGCAACCGTATTGATGGCAATGAGACAGCTTGCTGTATCCAGTGCAGACTATGTGGAATCAGCAATCGAAGGAAAAGAAGTAGATAAGAAGAACCAGGTAGAAGGATATTATCAGATTGTGACTCCTGACACTTATGAAGAGGTAATGCTGGCAAATGGAATGACCCCGGCAGAATAGTAATTATTTTATTCGGGAGGCGTATGGGATGAAAGTACTGGAAGTGAAGGATGTCAGTAAAAGTTTTTATTCGACGCATGCATTGACACGCGTCAATTTTGACCTGGAAAAAGGTGAAGTGTTGGCCCTGGCAGGAGAAAACGGAGCTGGAAAGTCAACTATGATGAACATATTGCTAGGGAGTTTTGCACCCGATGAAGGAACTATGCTGTTAAATGGGAAAACATATGAACCTAAAAATCCCAGTGATGCACTTCAGAAGGGAATCTCTATGATTCATCAGGAATTGTGCCTGGTGCCCAGCATGACTGTGGCAGATAATGTATGGATAGGACGTTGTAATCAATTCTCACGTTGTGGCATTTATATGCCACAACTGTGTGAAGAACGTACACAGAAGTTGTTTGATGATTATGGGATTGATCTGAATCCAAAGGAAAGTGTTAAAAATTTGAGTACTGCACAGATGCAGATGGTAGAAATAGCGAGAGCTATTTCCTATGGTTCCCAGATCGTTATAATGGATGAACCTACCAGTGCTTTGTCAGACAAGGAAGTCAAAGTGCTGTATAAAATTATCCGAAGACTTACACAAGAAGGGGTCTCGGTATTATTTATCAGTCATAAATTGGAAGAGGTATTTGATCTTGCGGATAGAGTGACAATTTTCCGTGACGGTCATATGGTCGGTCTGCATCAGGTAAAAGAAATGACGATGGATGATCTGATTGACGGAATCGCAGGGAGAAAGGTAGAAAATTTATATCCGAAGAGGGAACAGAATCCTGGAAAGATCCTTCTGGAGGTAAAAAATCTTAGCAAAAAAAATATATTTGAAAATATTAATTTTGAAGTGAGAGCCGGAGAAGTACTTGGATTTGCCGGACTTGTAGGAGCCGGAAGAACAGAAATTATGCAGGGAATTTATGGAATCACGCCTGCGGATGAGGGCGAGATCCTGGTGGACGGTGAGAAAGTTGTAAATAAAACTCCGCGACAGGGACTGAATCATGGCATTGCAATGGTGACAGAAGATCGATTGAGACAGGGCGTTATTAAGAAAATGAATGTCCAATTGAACATGACGTTGTCTTATTTTTATAAGATATGCAAGGCGGGAATCATCAGTTTCCGAATAGAAGATACGGATACCGAAGACATGATAAAAAAACTTCATGTGAAGACAGCCGGAGCCAAGGCTCCTATCTGGTCATTGTCGGGTGGAAATCAGCAGAAGGTAATGTTAGGCAGGGCGTTGCTTACGAAACCGAAAATATTAATTCTGGATGAACCGACAAGAGGCGTGGATGTAGGAGCCAAAAGTGAAATTTATGAATATTGTAATATGCTTGCAGCGCAGGGAATGGCTATCATTCTGATTTCCAGTGATTTACCTGAAGTAATGGGAATGAGCGATAGAGTCATGGTAGTAAGAGAGGGGCATATTGTTGCTGCTCATAATAGAGGCGATGCAACTGCGGAACAGATCATGAGTGAAATGTTTGGTCTGGTACAGCCGCAGAAAGTGGAGGGCTAGAAATGCAAAAGAAAAATCACAAAAAATTCGGTAAATATAATCTATTAATCTTCTTTTTACAAAACCGTGCATTTTTGCTGGTAATGATTTTTTTCATTCTGTTGACTTTATCAACAGATACATTCCTAACAAAGGGAAATTTAATGAGTCTGATCAGACAGATTGCGGCAAATGGAATTATAGGTGTGGGATATACGTTCCTGTTAGCATCGGACAGTGTTGACTTGTCTGCCGGTTATATGATGTGCATGATTGGAATTATCGGAGGTCTGTTAAGCCAGACAGGTATGCCGTTTCCGTTATTGCTGCTCATCTGTGTTGTGATTGCAATATGCTGTTCGTCTACAAATGCTATTATCGAAAATAAATTCGGATTACCGCCATTTCTGGTAACTTTGGCTATGCAGCAGATTTTTCGTGGCGTATTGATGCTTTTGTCAAACGGTTCGCCCATCAGTGGATTGAACGAAGGGATTCTTTTCATGGGTCAGGGATATGTCGGACCGATTCCTTTTTCCGTATTGCTGATGCTGGTATTCATCATAGCAGGTCATATTATTTTTAGCAGGACACAGTTTGGAAGAAATGTAATTGCGGTAGGAGGAAATCCTGATGCAGCCAGAGTATCGGGTATCAATGTAGAACGAACCAGAGTATACGTTTCGGCGTTACTTGGATTTACTATCGCAATCATGGCTATGGTATCCTGCGGACGTGTTGCATCAGCGCAGACAACTTTGGGCGGAGACACTGTAATGGATATTATTGCAGCGGTAGTTATCGGAGGCACTCCTATGGGAGGTGGCTCGGGAACGGTAGGCGGAACATTATTCGGATGTCTGGTAATCGGTCTGATCAGTAATGGATTAAATCTGTTAAAGGTATCCAGCTACTGGCAGATGGTATCTAAAGGAGTAATCATACTGGTAGCAGTAATTCTGGATGTATACACAGAGCGTGTATTTGACCGTATGAGAAAAAAGGAGTAAGTGAAATGATAGATTTGAAGAAAAAGCCTTTTTTCCTGGACGAGGAAGCTTGTCAGTGGGTAAAAAAAACATTGGAAGGCATGTCGGATGAGGAAAAAGTAGGTCAGCTTTTCTGTGAAATCTTGTGGGACAGACCCGGACGGGAACCGGAGGACCTGTTTGAGGTCATTGAACCGGGCGGCGTGATGTATCGACCGTTTCCGGGAGAAAAAATGCATGATTTTTCAGAAAGACTGCAGAAAAAAGCTAAAATTCCTCTTTTGATTTCCTGCAATCTGGAAAGAGGAGGTTCCGGCGGTAACGGTGGACTGACGAATGGTACCTATGTGGCAAGTCCCATGGGATGTGCAGCAACGGATGACGCACAGGCAGCATATGACCTTGCGGCGGTAGCATGTGAGGAAGGCGGCGCATGCGGAGTCAACTGGACTTTTGAACCGATCATCGATATCGACAGAAATCCGGAGAATCCTATTACAAATGTACGTACCTATGGAAGCGATCCGGAGAGAATTCTGAGAATGGCAAAGGCATACATAGACGCGTGCCGTGAGAGAAAATTTATCTCAACAATTAAACACTTCCCGGGGGATGGTGTGGATTACAGAGATCAGCATCTGATGAGCAGCGTTAATAGTCTGTCCGTGGAAGAGTGGGATGCGACTTACGGACATCTGTATCAGGAACTCATTGATTACGGTGCACCGACGGTGATGTGTTCTCATATCAGACAGCCGGAATTGTGCAGAAGAATCCGTCCGGAAATCCGCGATGAAGAAATCATGCCAGCATCACTAAGCAGTGAACTTATGCAAGGCGTATTGCGGGAAAAAATGGGATTTAACGGTCTGATTGTAACGGATGCCACACAAATGGTCGGATTTACCTGTAGTATGCCACGACATCTTGCGGTTCCGGCATGCATTGAGCGCGGCGCGGACATGTTCTTGTTCACAATTAATCAAAAAGAAGATGTCGGATATATGCTGGATGGTTTGAAAAAAGGTCTGTTGAGCCATAAGCGCCTGGATGAAGCGGTAACCAGAATATTGGCACTAAAGGCGAGTATAGGACTACACCAGGGTAATCCTGTTCCGGGCAGAGAGGCACTGGCCTGCCTGCAAAGCAGAGAACATCAGGCAGCGGCAGAACGAATCGCTGACCAAAGCATTACACTGGTCAAAAATAAAGAGAATCTGCTGCCTTTGACACCAAGGAAAACTCCTAAAATTAAATTGATTCAGATTACAAATGAAAGACTGCCGGAAAGTGGAATTTTGGAGGAAGTGGAGCTGCTCAAAGAATTGCTGGAGAAAGAAGGCTTTGAAGTAAGCTATTTTAAAGACGGTAAATATCCGGATGTGGATTTTTCATTGGAAGATTATAAGAAAGAAACCGATCTGGTAATTTATTTTGCGAATATGAAAGTAGGAAGCAACCAGACCACCATAAGAATTACATGGGATGACTTTTTGGGTGAGAGCTCTCCCAAATATGTATGTGATCTTCCTTCCTTGTTTTTGTCCTTTTCCAATCCCTATCACCTGGTGGATGTACCGATGGTAAGGACTTATATCAATGCATATACCTGCAATGCAACAACTGTATATGCTATGGTGGAAAAGCTGATGGGACGAAGTGAATTTAAAGGGATTTCTCCTGTGGATCCGTTTGCGGGATTGTGGGATACAAAATTATAGGGGGCAAAGATGTCAATTTTAGAAGTATTAATGATTGTATGTTTTGGCTTGGCATGGCCCATCAATTTATATAACAGTTGGAAGAGTAAGTCCACTAAAGGAAAGAATCTTCTGTTTATGAGCTTTATTGTACTTGCTTATGTGTTTGGCATACTGAATAAATTATTAGTATCTGTTGATAACGCAATTTATTTTTACTGTCTGAATGAATTTATGGTGTTGGCTGATTACATTTTGTATTTTTGCAATCGAAGCAGGGAAATTAAAAAAGGTATCTGTCGCAACTATACAGTGGTGTACAGATAAAAAGATCAGGTCATCAAAATATTTTTAATTTTGATGACCTGACTTTGAAAAAAGCGTTTTGCAAAAGAGAAAAATATGTTACACTATTATTTATGAGGACACTGTCTGCGAGCAAAGGGGGAACTATGGATATTAAACAGGATAATCAGATAATTGTGAGTAATATTGATGTCAGAACGGCAAATCGGATCCGGGTATTACAACTTTTATTTCATGAAGAGAACCTGACACAAATGGACATAAAAAACAGGCTGCATCTCAGTGGACCTACAGTTACGCAGGCAGTTCAACTGTTTATGGGAGCCGGACTTGTTCGCGAAGGAAAAGAAATGCCTTCTTCCGGGGGACGCAAGCCACATTTGATAGAATTTTGTTACGATGCATATCATGCAGTTGGTGTGGAAATACGTAAGCACCATGCAGACATCTGTGTGATTGACCTTCATGGGCGTGTGACTGCCAGAAAAGTATATCATATTCTCTTTGAAAACAATGATACCTATTGGAAGCAGATCAATGAGTTGATTCATGAGACGATTGAAAACAATAAAGATGTAAAAAATATTCTGGGTGTGGGGATCGCTTTTCCAGGAGAAATTTCACCTTCGGGGAAGATGGTTTACCGGGCCACTGTTTTGGGACGCAAAAACCTGGCATTGGATATTGTGCAGAAAAATATTGATTTTCCTATCCATATAGAGTATGGTGCCAATGCTGCCGGATTTGGAGCAGTATGGAGAGCGGATAATCTGCAGGATGCAGTTTATATTATTGTTACTAATAATGGTGTAGCAGGATCAGTAATATTGAACAATAAGATATACAGTGGTCTTTCGGGAAAATCGGGAGCATTTGGACATATTGTACTGGATCCAAACGGAAAAGAATGTTTTTGCGGAGGAAGAGGCTGTTGGTCAGCGTATTGTTCGCTTTACAATCTGATTGGAAATGAAGAAGATAAGCTACAGACATTTTTTGAAAAACTGGATGCAAAAGACCCGGAAAGCATGAAACGATGGGATGAGTACCTGACACATTTTGCACAGGCGGTGGGAAATATTTTCCTAAGCTATGATGCAGATGTTATTATCGGAGGAGAACTTGCCCATTATTTGGAACCCAGATTGCAGGAATTAAAAGATAAGGTGAAGGATTACCCAGTTCTTGCAGAAGAAACACAGAAAATTTGCATAGATATGGATTCTATGAATCCGATGGCAGAGGGAGCAGCTCTCACGTTTGTATCACAATTTTTGAATAATGAATTGGAAGGTTTTCGACTGGAAGATATACAGTAAAACAGCAGGGATCCATGAATGTGGACTCCCTGCTGTTTTGATTTAGAACAACATTATGCTTCCGGAGCGTGATGCAGCTCCAGAGCCAGATAGGAATTGTGGTATTCCTTACAGTAAGTCACATCTTTGTCAAACCATG